>Ga0207675_100001850_pt1 | contig 21245 bp, 16 predicted proteins | sample KBSSwiS42_FD_184305 | JGI IMG/M metagenome (GOLD analysis project Ga0207675, IMG submission 184305) | Switchgrass rhizosphere microbial communities from Kellogg Biological Station, Michigan, USA - KBS Switchgrass S4-2 (SPAdes) (version 2) | ecosystem: Host-associated > Plants > Roots >...
TTCTTCCAGGAGCCATCTCGTGCTGAGATCATGGACAAGGATTCCACGGGACTCGTCGCTATTGTAGCAATGATGCTTATAACACGAGATGTTGCCCTCATGACGCGTCAAGGGCTGGTCCCGAATTCTACGTCCATCGATCGGGACGTTCTGGAGCTGTTGTAAGGCCCGAGACGCGCGACCGCCAGGGACGGGAATATCTGCCGTGTCTTGCGCGGGGTGAAGTCGCGAGTGCGTGAGGCCTCAGAAATGTTGTCTTGTTGCTCGAAAGAACACCGAGGGAGCGGTCATACTTCGCCCTTACCCGGATGGAATCGGTCGGCAAGGAGTGCCTGCGAAATTGCGGCTGGTTAAGGGAAATTCGCGGCCTCCGCGCGGTCACTGGAGTCAGCTTGGAGTCGGCAAGGCCTCTCCACCCCCGCCGTTGCCGGAGGCGCTTCCGGGAGACGAGCTGGAGTGGACGCGGAATGGGGAGACCCCAAAAGTTTCACGGCCTAATCCGAAGGCGCCTGAAGAGACAACTCCTCGGCGCAAGCGGCCACGTTCAAAGCGTCCGAGTCACCACAGCCTTATCGTCGAGGGCCGCGAGCATTTCGACGAAGCCAAGGAATCCGAAACCGGCTATCTCCACCCATTCAAGAAGCTCCTCGTTGATATTTTTGTTTCCAAGAAGGCTTTGAAGAGGTCACTCGATACGGCAAACGAGATCTTCCTGGCCTTCGAGGATCGAGGGCATCAGGTCAGGATTGCTCCACGAGATGGCCACCTTTGGAGGCCCTCGATTGACGAACGGATCGAAGGAGGGCGAGAACGGTATCGGGGACCTTGGCGGCCTATGCGCCCCACAGTCGTCTTCATTGGCACGGTCGCGATCGGTCTCTCTTTGTTCGAACTCAGCGAACATGTCGAAGCCGAACGCATAGAAGGCAAATATTATCGCCTTCCCCAAAGCCGCAGTCAAAAGTCCCAGCCATTCCGATGGGTAAACAAAGAAGATATGCCAAGTGGCAGGTTTTGCCTCAGAGCCTATTGCCCTTATGCCCGCGCACAGTGGGAGCGCCAATGGCGAGAATCGAATCCTGGAGATCTTTTGCAGATGATTCCAGAGATCCTGCCTGAAATCGAGCAAGAGGTGCCGAGGATCGTGGGACTCATAGAAGAGGGAGACCGGCAGGCGGAGCTGGAACGGCAACAGTGGGCGGCTCAAAAAGAGAAATGGTGTTTGGAGGAAGAGGAACGCCTTCGCGCGAAGCACTTAAAGGAAAGTCGAGAGCAGCTCTTCTCCATCATTGAGGACTGGGGAGTTGCGAAGCGGGTCGAGACATTTTTCGAGGATGCTGAACGCCGCATCGCGAGTCTTCCGGGCGAAGAGCGCGAGAGATCGATTAATCGGATTCACCGTGCCAGAGAGCTGCTGGGTGGTGTTGACGCCCTCCAACGATTCCGGGATTGGAGAGCGCCTGAAGAGAGGTCAAAGGAAAAGCCGACTTGGATGTTGGATTTGAAGACATTCTAAGTCCCTTTTCGGCTGGCGACAAAGGCTGAGCAACCAGATAAAACGGAAAGGGAGAAAGACATGGACGAAAACCCGCTGGAAGAGATGGTCACTGGCTCTTATTACGCCATCAGGAGAGCTAAGCATTTCCTGACCCGATTTGATCATGGTGAAGAGGCGTGCCTTATCCACGCAGCGCTGGAGCTTCGTTTGGCTTTGGAATCCCTCCCCCTTGAAAGACTGAAAGGAACGGGAAAATTCGATGACATGAAAAAGGAAATCTTAGACGGGCGATGGAACCCGAGCGCCTTCATGGAACAGCTATTGGCAGAAGCACCCAGAGCAGCGGAACCATACACTTTGAGAGTGAGCCTAGGTCGCTCCCAGGGATCACTAGACTTTCCTTATGTTCCTCCTCCTAAAAACGCGGGCGAACAAGCAAAAACACTCTCTAAGCTGCTCCATGCACCCTTCATCTTGTGTACACACTCCTGGGCGCGATCTGGCGAAAGAAGAGGTGGGTCCGATCCTCTAAATTGGACCATGGATGACTGGCGGACATTTCTAGGCGAAGTTCTAGCTGACGCAGAGGGCCCAGCACAGTCATCGCTTTTTAGCCCACCGCCAGGCGATAGCTAAGCCGGCGCCAAGGACTGTCTGTCCTGGGAATTTTGAAAACACTCCGAAAGTTCTGGCCACAATTTCTTGGTGAATGTGTGACACCAGGGTGGGCGTATAATGTTGAAGGCAAAGGAGTCTGGAAGATGCGAATCACTCTTTTGGGGGTCGTATGCGCTATCCTGATCTCCTTTCCTTTCGTACCCACGTTTGCGCAAGACCTTTCAAGACTTCCATCCATCGTCGTCGGTGATACAACCCTAGGCACGAACGAACTTTGGTCCGACGATTTTGCCCCCCCAGGCGCCAGCGGACGTCTGGGAAGTTTTACCAACGTCGAGATCACCGATATGACTATTTACCGGGGCATGCTGGTTGTTACGGGTTACATTGGATTCATGGATGGGGTACCCGTTCCGGGATTGGCGACCTTTGACGGGAACGAATGGAAACCATTTCCGGAAGGCATTTTCTTTCACTCCAACACGCCGCCCAGGTCTATTGCGCAGTTTCACGACAAACTATTTGCAGGAGGTTGGAGTGTAAGTGCCGACGATAATCTTCTATACACATGGGATGGCGTTGCGTGGATCCCAATACCTGTGCCGACGCCGAAGTCGGACTACAGCGTGATAACTAAGTTGCGCACTATTGGGAACAAATTGGTTGTCTGTGGCTATGCAGCTCGCCTGAACTCTCGTTCCAGCAGAAACGAGAGCTTTTGCCTCAAATGGGATGGCAGTTCCTGGGAAGACGCGATGGCCAACGCGCATGGCTCAATAGTCGAGGTTGTCGAGTACAAGAATTGTTTATACGCAGCAGGGACATTTTCACTTGGCGCCGATACCACGAAAGTGAATATTGCCCGATGGGACGGGACAAACTGGATCCCAGTTGGAAACGGTACGAATGGCCCAGTTTATTGCCTTTCATCATTTGAAGACCGACTCGTGGCCGGCGGGCACTTCTCCAAGGCTGGAGAGACCGCCGCGATAAACATTGCAACCTGGGATGAGGACGGATGGCATTCTCTGGGTGCTGGGCTCACGCGGGAAATTGATGCCTGGGCGAATGTCGCTCATCTTGCCGTCCTGAACGACCGTTTGATTGCGGAGGGTTCTTTCGAAGCTTCAGGTTCCCGGCAACTGAAGCAGCTAGCGTTTTGGAATGGATCGAGTTGGGAGCCCTTTGGAGAGGGGCTGTTCAAGGACGGGTATTACTACAGATTTCAGTCATTGGAGATCTTTAACGACCGCCTCATCGTCGGCGGGCATTTCCCGGGCCTGGGAGGTCATCTTTGGGGACACATCGCGACCTGGAATGGTCAGCAGTGGAGTCCGCTACTTCCTGAACGCACAATGCTTTCGCAAGCACCAAACTGCTTCTTGCCCGAGGAAGATGGCCTTCTTGCAGGCGGGGTGTTCTCTTCTACCAGTGACAACGATAGCAGTTATCGTGTAGCGCGCTGGAATGGCACGACTTGGACCACAGTTACTTCCGGAGTAAACGGAAGGATCTTTGCTTTGGCTCGCTTCAATAGTCATCTTGTGGCAGCCGGGGAATTCACCAAGGGTGGAAACATCCAATTGAATCATATTGCCGAGTGGGACGGCACATCCTGGCACCCTTTGGATTCAGGGGCCGATAACATCGTTTTTGATCTGATGCCATTTCAGGGCCGGCTTGTCGCTGCTGGTGGGTTTCGACAAGCGGGAAATCAGGTATCAGCAGGGATTTCTTTTTGGGACGGTGCACGGTGGCATTCTATGGGTCAAGGAATCTCAGGGCCCGAGGGGTCCCAGCTCACCTATGTCATGGATTTGAATACCTATCACGGAGAGCTCATTGCCTCCGGCAATTTCACCGCTGTCAACGGCGTGCCGGCCCATTACATTGCTCGATGGAATGGGTCAGTCTGGAAAGACCTCTCTCCCGAAGCAGCCTTTGATGATCGGCCATGTTTCCTGACGGGTATTGGGTGTACCCGTGTGGATCAGACAGCTGTCTGGAACGATCGTCTGATCGCCAGCTCACTATTTTTTGGAAGCCAGCCGAGTAACAGATTTTCGTCCCTCGCCGCTTGGAATGGTTCGGGTTGGACTTCGGTTATCATTCCTTCGATGTCAAATATACGTACAGAAGAGATCGGTGTTTACGATGGAAAATTGGTTATCTGCGGCTCGTTTGGAGACGGATCTGAAACAGACGAAGGGTATGCGTTTCTTTACGACGGCTCACACGCAATGCGTATGGGTGCCGGGATCTGGTCCGGAGCCATTGGAACTACGGAATGGCCGCCTGTTACAGCGTTGGGCAGTTGGAGAGGGAGTCTTTATCTAGGTGGAAACTTCCATGCGGCAGGAGACAAGCCATCCGCCTTCATGGCTCAGTGGGATGGGCAGGGATTCCGCGTAACCCCCAGGAAATTGGTCCTCCAGGTCTCGCCGAACCCAGCACGCTTTAGCGCGACTCTCACCTGGGATCTGAAGGAATCAAGCCAACTGCGTCTACGTGTCCTTGATCTGCAAGGTCGTGAAGTAAAGACTCTGATTGATGGTCTTCAGTCAGGTGGATCGAACAGTTATGACTGGGATTTGAAAGACAACGCTGGTCTCAGAGTCGTCCCAGGCGTGTACTTCTTCCAACTGAGCACCGATCAAGCTAGCTCTTCCCAGAGAATCATTATTATTCGCTAGACGGCTACTGCCTAGAGTTCGCCATTGTTCCGAAAGCCAGCTTCGAGGCGGTACATCGAATACAAGATTGGTACGTACCGGGCCTCGTTTCTTTCGTCTTCACCAATCACATCGACGAGGCTGTCTCCTCAGCAAAAGCCATCGGTTGGATTGCGTTCTTACGCAGATTGCGTAATAATTTACGCATCATGCGTAAATCACGTGCCTTGACCACATTGTTTCCGAGGATCCGCGGCCGCCTCCTCGCGGCGACGCTGAATCAGCCGGAGAAGTGGTGGTATCTCTCGGAGTTGGCGCAATTCCTCAATACCTCGCCTTCTAGCCTGCAACGCGAACTCAAGGCACTCGTCGACGCAGGCATTCTCCAGCAGCGCCGTGAGGGTACCAGGACGTACTACAAGGCCGAGACAGGGTCCCCCTTGTTCCCGGAGCTACGAGGACTGGTCGAGAAAACGGTTGGTGTTCTGCCAACCCTCCAAGCCGTCTTGGCGCCGCTTCAATCGGCTATGGACTGCGCGTTTATCTATGGATCTGTGGCCCGCAGCGACGAGCACGCGCTCAGTGACGTAGACCTGATGGTCATCGGCGGCGTGGGCCTTGCAGAACTGACGCCCGCACTTCAGAAAGCCGAAATGCGTCTCGGACGCGAGGTAAATGCGACGAGCTATTCGACTCGCGAATTCCAAAACAAGGTTCTTGCCGAGGACCATTTTCTCTCCGCGGTTCTCAAGGGGCCTAAACAATTCGTGAAAGGCGATCAACGTGACCTGGCCAAAATTGTTGGCAAGCCACGACATTCAGCGGCATCAAACGTCAAAAAAAGAGCTCGATAACATGCGCGCGCTCGTCGCGCGTGATCTTGCCGACTCGAAGGTCGCGGATATCTCGGCGGATCGACGATTCGCAACTGCGTACAATGCCGCCTTGCAGGCTGCAAACATGGCGATAGCTTGCGCCGGCTATCGCGTCACTGCTAAGAGCGGCCATCATAAGATAGCGATTGACAGCGCCAAGCTCGCCCTGGGTCGGATCGCGGACACCTACGCTGACTACTTCGAACGGTGCCGCCGAAAGCGCAACCTCATCGACTACACGCGCTCAAGCGTCGCGACCGACACCGAGGCCGACGAAATTGTGCGGCAGGCCACAGAGTTTTACGAGCTCGTCGAAGCCTGGATCGATTCGGGTTTCCCGAACCTGCGGCGCTGACCAGGAGCCTCGGTGCAAAGCGTTTACAACGTTTTGCACCCCTTGTTTTTTCCCCGCTTATCTAGACGCTCTCGCCCGCGCAATAATCAGGCTGGCGCCAACCCGAGCTGCTGTAGCATCGCCATCTGATCCCACTGTTCCCACCGTTCAACAACTTTTCCGTCGACGACGCGATCCAGAACCAACCCCCCGATTTGCACACGACGACCCGTCGCTTCCATGGGCCCGAAGGGTCCGCTGTTGGTGCCCTCGGCGGTCCAACGTGTGGCCACCTTGTCGCCCGCTACGATCTGGTCCTCGACAGTTATGCGCAGATCGGGGAAGGCACTAAGCAGGCCACTCATCATTTCCTTGAATCCACCTAAGCTGAGGTTTGGTTCTGGGCTCCCGTTGATGTGGATAATGCAATTGGGCGCGAACGCACGGTCAGCCGCCGAAACATCGCCGCCATTCAGCCCCTCGATCCAGGTCCGCTCGTAAGCAGTAATCTCCATGGTGATTCCTCCCTTAGAAGTGGTGAGTCCCCGATAATGTAACGGACCCAGAGGGGTAAGCAAAGGCGCGAGGAGCGGCGATTCTTTCCCGACTCAATGTGACCGGCAGAGATCGATCTCGACACGGTACTCCCCCGTATTGTTTCCGGGGTCATTGTCGTTCAGATCCAGCTCCAATGTTCCAGCGTCCTTGACCGTCCAGACATCTCCTTTCCCGATGTATGCCCATTGCCCCGCATCCTCGTCTTCCGAGGTTCGGATGCGACCGATGAGGCAACCATGTGGAGAGTCTGGAAAATAACTGTAGGCGGGATTGAATTGAATGCCTTCCGGGCCGCTTTGGCCGGCAAATATCCCCAGTGTCACCACCCCGCTCGCCCGAAACGTGAGCCTGTCCCCTGGCTGGACGGAGATGTCGGTTTCAACTCTGTTGTTCACTCCATATACATAGTTGGAACTGTATTCACCCGGGCACGGGGGTTCGCTGCTCGAGCCTTCACTACTCGAGCCATCAGAGCTTGTGCCATCGTTTCCGATGAAGTAAGTGATCGCGGCCTCAATCACATTGTGAGTGGTAGAAATGAGCTTCTCTTGATGAAGGCCGATGTAGGTGGGTGACGTAAAGTAGCTTCCCACGCATTCCTCGAAGAGCCACAGCTCGTCCGTGCTGTCCCTGAACGCGCCATAAGTAATCGATCCCTCGTTTTTGTGCGATGGATCGGTCAACGTGAAAAAACCAGGAGTGACGTCTGTCACGGCCAGGGTGATATGCGGCATCACATGAAAGGTCGTACCCATCGCAACATGGGGAATGGAGTCGTCCGGCCCTTCCTCGAGGGACAGCACCATGTCCGGTTTGAATTTGATCAACGTGGCAAAGTCCTGAGTGGAGAGGGTGCGTGTCCCGAAGGAATAAAGCGTCGTGTAGTGCTGGGGATAATCCTCCGGCACCGGCGGCCAGTAGAGCGCCAAAATATTGTCTTCATCCCGCACGTCTTGCCGTATCGAAATGGGAATGGTTCCCTTGCCATCAGCCACCATCTGGGCCAGAGGTGGCCGGCCGGTCGATTGGGCCGCGTCAGCTTTCGCCTTTTTTACGGGACCACAGCTTGCGAGGACGATCCAAACGCCGAAGGTAAAGCTCAGAACGAGAAGCGGCTGTTTTGCGTTCACTACGAAGGCTCCTCATCGAATGCCCAGTCGCATCGCCAGAGACCGGCATTATATCCCCGCTACCATCTGCCCAGTGTGCCTTCGCGTATACCCCTAAGGCAGCCCAAGAACCGCCAGAAGCGCAGCATCCCGTCCTGCCTGAAAATCGGCAAAGGTTGGCGGCACGTAAATGTCCGGGGCCACCCACATCCGCTGATCTTGTGGCCACGAGCTTTGCCAGTACAGGTGGGATACGTTGGCCATTACCTTGCTGTAAGGAAGCGTGATTGGATCTTCTTCCCCGATGAAATTGGGACTTGAACCCGTCGGTTCTCCCACGAACGTGGCGTTCGTGTAACGATCGAAATATGTCGCCATGTTTTGAGCCGCGGAGAAGGTTCGCCGGCCAATAATGACAAACAAACGACCATTCTGATTGATCTTCTCGCACTTGATTAGATTGAGAAGTAGCGCCTGCCCAAGGAACGTATTTCCCCCATTGTTCCATCTCATGTCGATGATCAATTTCTCGACCGGATTGGCATTGATAAATTGGAAGAGGCTGTCGGAGAACTGAGCGATCGTCTTATCTTTGGCGTTACGCACTAGATTCCACTGAAAGTACACGGTCTTCTGATCGGGCAAATACTGGAACCACTGCGGGACATCCATGTGTTGCAGGTAAAGGGGCGGCGACTTCAAGGTCGACGCAAATGTGACCCACGAAGCAGGTGCGGGGAGGGTGTTCCAGATGTTGGTCTCCTTGTCGACAGACGCGACGAGGACATCCGCCTTTTTCCCTGAGGTTCTTAAAATCGTGAGGGTGACCTCATCTGGACTCTTGATCAGCCCCGCCGCATGCAACAAGGTGAGTCGACGCACGCGGTAAGGAGCCCCGGTACGACCCCATATCTGATTACCACGATCTTTACTTTCATAAGGTTCCAAGGCTTTGAGCACTTCCTCAGTCGGCTTGCCATCGAAGGCCAGCACGTGCGCGCCGAGAAGGTCGCGATGAACGGAGTCCGCTGCGGTTACGAATAGTCCCTCCTCGAACCAAAAGAACCGAAGCGGAAGCGCCTTGTGCCATAACGGGTTCTCCCCAACATCCCAAACACCGGAATGGCCGTCCCCCAGCGAGGCCATGAGTTTCGCCATGCCAAGGACGACTTGCCCGTCCGTCAGGCTTGGAATGCTCGCGTCGAGCGCCTGCACGTCTCTGTCGAAGACATCGACTGTGGTGGCGCGACTAAAATCCAGATGCGGGTTGAACCCCTTGCGGCGCACTTCTCGCGCCAGGAGGGAAAGGTCGTAACGCCATCCTTCCTCCCGGGACATCTTGGACGTGTCCTTGATGCTCAACAGTTCGATGATGCGGGGATCGTTGCGAACGGATGTCAGGTCGGGGTCCGTGATCATCTGCTGGAAATCGGGGAACCCCAGCTCGTATGCGCTCACCAGAGCCTTGATGGCCGGTTCCTTTTCCCCCGCCAGCGCGTAGGAGCAAGCCGCGTTGTAGATCGCATTGTAGGATCCTACGGGCGATCCCAGCTCAGCGGATCTCTCGTAAGCCTTCGCCGCTTCTTTGAACTCACCAGCTTGATACCGCGCTCCCCCTAGCGAATACCAGTAGCTCGATTGCACGGGATTCAAGCGGATGACCTCGCCCCATAATCGTGCTGCCTCTTTCCAATCCTTTGCGGAGCCCTTTGACTGGGCCTGCTCAACCAGCTCGAGAACCCGGGCGGGTGATGAACCCTCCGATGCGGCTTCAATGGGTTTGGAAGCGATGAATACGCAGGCAGCTAAGAAAGGAAGGGCCAAGGTGTTTTTTGTCATGATGTATACCCAGACGGAGGGGCGGGGGAAAATGTTCATCTTGCCGCGATAGAGGGCCCGTGGGTCTCACACCGCTTATGGCGTCACGTGCAGCGTCCCCACCATCGTCGGATGGATCGAGCAGTGGTACGCCAAGTCCCCCGCGGTGTTGATCTTGATGGGGGCGCTCGTAGCGCCGGCGCCTAAATTACCGGTGTTGAAGCCTCCGCCGGTCTGGGTGGCGGTATGGGTCGTCGCGTCTGAATTGTGCCAAGCTACCGTTTGGCCAACCGTCACGTTGGCGGGATTGGGAGAATAGGAATTCGATCCGTTCATCCCCACGATTTGAATCGTGACGTCGGCGGTTGGATTCGGGCTCCCATTGTTGCTGTCATTGCAGGCCAAGCCGGCGAACGCGATCACGATTATCGAAAGTGCATACAGATAAATGCGTTTCATGAAGTGCTCCTGGTGATTAACCCTTCTTCTGTCTATGGCAATACAGCTATGTCTTCGAGGGCGATCCCTCCTTCCGCGCGTCGCGTTCCTTTCGCTCGGATGCGATCCCCCGTCTCAACCTGACGGATTTTCTCGTAGAGCTGAGTCCGCTCTTCGGTAGGCCGAGGGATCGTGAACAGGGACCCGAAATAAAGCGTCTCCGTCCCACCGTTTTCCTGGGCGACCTCAATGGTAACTCCGCCATCGGCAGGGACGTTGTCCTCAATCCGGGTGACCTGGCCGGTGACCGTTACCTGACCAGCAGTCGAGGGTCCGCTTTGCGAGTCACCCTTACAGCCGGTGAGACTCTCGTCTATAACCAGTATGAAAAGGAGTATGAACGCAACTTTGATCATATGGGACTCCCTTGGCTCGAAGGACATTCTTGGAAATAGTACCCTATTCAACATGAACTCATTATTTCTTGCTTTTTTAGGTGCGGTACTCTGCTGGCCAATGCCCGCCCTTGCGGCGGACGACCTACCGCCCCTCCCTGGGACACGCGTACGAGTCACTGTTCCGTGCTCGCTTATCACCGCGTCGAGGGCCGGTGATTGCACCTTGTCCGGTTCGTTGGCACGCTGGGCATCCGACTCGTTAGCTGTCTCCACAACCGATCACACCACACCGTTCGCGCTCCAAGACTTGGATCGGCTCGAAGTAAGCCAGGGCCGGAAGTCCTACAAGTTTTTGGGCGCCGGGGTGGGAGCGGTCATTGGCGCCGGGGTGACCTATTTAATATTGAACAGCGGAGGCTCGACCGCCCCCTGCAACCGCTCCGAGAACCAAGACGCGATGAGCTCCAGCGAATGTTTGGGTTTATACGGGCTGGGCGGACTCGCTGGAGCAGGACTTGGGTTTCTTATCGGCGGAGCCATTCACAGCGAACGGTGGCAAGATGTCCCCATCCAAAAATAAATTCTAGAATCGAATCAACATCACCGCTTGAAGCTGATTGGCTGTTCCCGTCTGGCCGTTCTTGTTCTCCCGGCTTCCATAGATGTATTCGACGCCTACGTCGACACGCTCCGCGGGAGAAAACACCAGGTTCACCGCCAAGCGGTGGGTTCGGTTGTACGCATCAGGCGGCTGGAAATCGAAATTCCCCACGTCGACGTAGCTCCAAAGCACTGTCGATCGCAGGTTCATGGCTTCGCTGCTCTTCCATTGTTTCCAGGCGTGCTCGTAGGCGACGTACCATCCCCACGCGGGCAAAGTCTTTAGATCTCCCGAGGTTGTGTCGAACACCGCGTCCTGTCCCCCCAATGAGCTGAGATCATTCACGTATCGTGCTATTCCATATCCCCCATTCACTTGAAAAATGATGCGATCCTCGAGCTTATTCAATCGAAACGGAAGGACGCCACTTGTACTCAGGCCCCAACCCCAATCGCTGGCAACGTCACCGCTTATCGTCTCGCCGCGAACCTGGCGCAGCAATCCGGCAAGCTGCAGGTGCGCTGCTTCCCCGCGTCCCATGAACACCCGAGCCACAAGATCCGGCATTAAGTTGACGCCGCTTCCTCCAGTAATGGACACCTCGGGTGTCTCGAGAGCAAAGGCGACCCGGGTATCGGAGCCTTGATTCAACACGTACCTGATCTGGGGTTGGCGGGTCAGGTTCTCCGAGCTGATGCCTTCGAAATCCAAATCCTCCACGTTGGTCCACGGGTCGGAAAACGTGGACCAGGTTTGCCCTACGATGAATCCCAGAAACTGCGCGTAGGCGTGACGTAATCGAAACGTGTTCCCGGCCCCCGCGAAGTCACCCTCGAAGAACGCTCGAACTTCTTGTTGGCCGATTGGGGTGCGAAACTCGAGATTAAGCCGGCTTGCTCGCGCGGAGATGTTGGTTCGCTTCTCCTCGCCGCTCACCCCCACATCCCCCACCGGAATGGAATTCGTCAGGAATCGATCGTCGGTTCCCAGCGGATCCAACGTGAGCACGACCGCGGTGCGAACCCGTCCCCCGAACTTCACTGCCGCATCGCTTCCGGGAATCCGAATCGATCCCGGAAAATCTCCCGCGGACACGATGTCGGCCGGCAGCTCCGGCGATTTCTTGGCGATGGCTTCGATGCCCTTCAGTCTCTCTTGAAGGAGGCTGTCGGAAACCACCCCCCCCATTTGCCGCTCCAGCTCTTCCAACCGGAGTTTGAGGGTTTCGATTTGTTTTTCCAGCTCGGCAATGCGAACGGCCTGACTATCAGCGAGGGCTTGTTGTCGCTGAAGCTGATGCAACTGCTCTTCCAGCTGACGCTTCTGATCGGCAACTTGAGTGGAAAGGCTCTTTGATGTCTTCTGAGCGTAGGCGGGGCTGATGAGTAAAGTGATCGAACAAAAGGCCACCCCAAACAATCGCGTGACCGCTCCGCATCGCTCCCGCCAAGACATGGCGGGATGATATCCGGTCCTGCCTTGCATTGTCCTGTTCACGAGCCGTTCTGGATTTTGTACACCACGTCCGTCCCGAAGGATGCTGCTTCTATTAGCTGGAACGATTTGGAAAGCTCGTCTCGAATACGTCTTCGGTCCTTTGGAGGATAGTCAGCGAAATGAACGATCAGCGTTCTGGCCCCTCTATCACGCGCAAGTTCTATCGTCCGCGGCGTGGGAAAGTCAGCCATCTGAGCGCGAAAGTGCTCGTAGCTGTTCGACACGAAGCCGCTCACGCCGTCCAACCGCGGTTTCTTGTGGTACAGCACCCAATACTGGCGGCGCGCATGCGTCGCATTCTCTTCGCGCACATTGCGGGGCATTGGAAGCTCGAGCACGGGATCCGAACCCGGCTCCTGGGACAGCCATTCGTAGACCTGGGGCATGGAGGCGCGGTTCGGCGCAGCTGCGAACGGAATCTCTGGACACCATGCTAGCGCCACTCCTGCCAATAAAACCCCCGCCAACAAAAGGGATGTCCGTTCTGGATGGCGACGCCGTAGCGCATCGAACCCCATGCCGGCCAACACGGCGACCGTAAGCGCGACCAGAACGGCAAAGCGTCCTGGAACCCGCATGCTCGAGAATCCGGGGATCACGAAAAAGCAAACCGCGAACGGAAGGGGAATCCACGCCCACCGTCCACCGACCTGCAACACGGGCCCGAGCGAAAGCAGGAATCCAGCCCAGCCCAGGAGGACGAAATAACCCTTCTCGCCCCACTCTCGCATGGAGCTCAGCCATCGAAAACGCTTCGATGATGCCGGAACCGCGCGCCGCAACATCCTGCATCCAACGAACGCTAATAGAATGGAAAGCAACCCCGGAAAGTACCCATGGTCGTCCCCCAGGACTTTCCAGGTTTTGGCGAGCACGTTCTCGAAGTTGAGCTGCAGATAGTCCAGGAGGTCAGCGGACCAGAGCGCCGATTCTCCGATCGTGCGTCTGAACTCAGGAAGCGTGTGTTGTTCGCGCCAGTACGGCAGGGTCCCTGGAAGCACCAGCACCGCAATCAATGCGCCCAGCAGAAAGACGCTCCTCCAACGAGCGCGTTGCCCTTGCGTGTATTCCCAGAGTCCAAGGATCGCCATGGCCACGACCAGATGAAACGTGCCGTACCAGCCGAAGTAAGCCTGGACAACAACCGTGAGCGCCGCTGCCAACCCGAATCGGCCTGCTTTGGTGCGCATGAAACGGACAGTGAAAAAGAGTCCCAGAGGGATGAATTCTGTTTGCAGCTGGTTCAGCTCGCCCAGATTGCTGAACCGATACGGACAGAACGCAAATAGAAATCCGGCGAGGAAACTGCCTGGGCGAGAGACGCCGTAGAACCGGACCAGCCGGTAGAGAAACCAGGCTGTCGCCACGAAAGAAAAGAGGACAAGAAAGTTATATGCGGCCCCTGGACCGAACAGGGCGGAAACGGGTCCGGCGAGAATCGATTCCCCGATCATGGAGTCCATGTAGGTGAGCGTGCGCGGCTCGGGAAAAAAAATCGGCGCATTGAACATGTCCATGGGATGCGTCAACAACGCCTGCCAACCCCACCCAAGCAAGAAAATCTGGAGCATCGCATCGGCGGATCCAAAGACGGCGGGAAGGTCCGTGCGAAACAGGCGAACCAACGGCCACGTGAGAAGAAGGGCCAGAGCAAGATAGGCGGGAACGATGAGCAGGCTCTTAAGCCGAAAAGAAACCAAACCGCCCTTCTCCTCAGGAACGGAAATGCGTGTCGCGCGGTGTCAAAACCAAACGGAAACCCCAACGAGGGTGGTAGAGTACCCTAGGGACGTTGGCCGTTACAGTACGGGGGTTCCTCGCCGCATGCTACACGCCCGCTTCAAGCCGTCTTGTTTGTCTTGGCTCGCTATAGCCCTGCTCTTCCAAGCGACACCCAGTCCAGCCGCCAGTTCCAAAGACCTCGAGGCATCCCGCGAGGCGTATAAGCGGGGCGCTTTTCGTGAAGCGGTCGCAAGCGCTGGCAAGGCGGTAAACCAGCTTGCGTCCGGCGGTGATCGCCTCCTTTATTCGGACGCGCTCGAGCAGCTTGCTTTTTCCTCCTGGGCGGCCGGCAAATCACTCGACCCGTCCACGATCGCGACCGCGCGGCAGTGTCTTGCCCTGCGCAAACAGGAAAGCCCTCCATCTGGCGATCGCTTGAGCCGGGCGCATCTAGTTCTGGCTCGGATCCACCGCACGCTCGCGCATTTCCCCGATGCACGGGCTGAAATCGATTCTGCTTTGGCGACCGCTGGGCCCACCTCGTTGGGGCCGATATTGCTACAACGCGCAGCCCTAGAGATGAACACGGCCCACTTCGCTGCCGCTGACTCGATTTTGGCCAAAGCAAAAGACGCGCTGGCTCTTCCGGGTTCCGATCCGGGAGATGTCGTTCGGCTCATGGTGCTGAACGGACAGTTTCTGCAGCTCACCTCGCGTTATGCCCAGGCCGAGAGCGTTCTCACGCTATCGATAGAGAAAGCCAAGGCGACGTTCGGCACCGGGCATCCAGAAGTTGCCAACCCCATGCAGGTGCTGGCTAATGTTTATTTATCGACCGGGCGCTACGACGAGTCCCGCGCTTGGTACGAGCGCGCATTGAACATTCGTAGGGCAGCGCTTGGAGACGAACACCCGGATATCGCGAACTCGATCAACGGATTGGGTGTGGTGGCCCGCCGGCTCGAACACTATGACGAAGCCTTGCGGGCCTACACGCAGGCATCGGCGATCGCACGTAGGACTCTCGGCCCCAGCCATCCCAACACGATCCAATACGACAACAACCTGGCCGGCGTTTACTACAACTTGGGACTGTACGAAGAGGCGTTCCCGGTCGTCGAGCGCGGACTTGCCGTGCGGATACAGATCTACGGGAAAGATCATCCCGATGTCGCGCAAAGTTATCAAAACCTCGGAACGCTGAAGGAAAAGAAAGGCGACCTCGAAGGTGCCGCAGCGGATCTCGCTGAATCGCGACGCATCTTTTCTGAGACGTTGGGTCCCGATTCCGACCAAGCGTTCAATGCGACGAACCTTCTGGCCATGGCCCAAGCTGAGCGTGGCCATCTCGCCGAAGCCGATTCCTTGGAGCGTGAGCTTGTAACCCGCGCGAAAGCTCGATCTGGTCCCGAAAACCCAAGCCTTGGTTACTGGATTGCCGACCTTGCCTTGATTGAACGGGATTCCCGTAAACCGAAAGAGGCCTTGGCAACTTACGGGCAAGCCTTGGATATCGTGAAACGTCACTTCGGTGAGGATCACCCGCAAGCGGCGCAGATTTTCTTCGAGATGGCCATCGTCAACGCACAGGTCGGGAACGTGAATGCCGCCATGGAGAATGCTCTCCAGGCCGAAACCATCGGACGCGAACGACTAGCCCTGATGGCGGAAGCGCTTCCCGAACGTCTTGCGCTGGAGTATGCCGGCGAACGCCCGCACGGACTGCCATTGGCGGCCAGCCTTTTAGCGAGCGATCCAACGAACGCATCGGTGGTTCAGGTTTGGGATCAACTCGTTCGGTCCCGGTCGCTCATTCAAGATGAAGTCGCCTGGCGTGGCCGTCAGCTGGCCGTGGCTTCGGAAGGACACGTAAAGGAACTGGCCGATCGTCGCTCGGCGCTATTGACTGAATACGCCAATGCCCTCGTTGCCGAGGCGGAGCGCGATCCGGAGGAAGCCTCGGCACTCGACAGCTTGCGTTCCGCACTCGAAGGAACTGAAATCGAGCTGATGGCGGCGAGCAACGAGTTTCGGCGCGCCCAAACGCGACGTCATGCCGGTTTCGCGGATATTCAGAAAGCGTTGCCGCCCGGCGCGGTATTGGTTTCCCTTTTCCGTTACGACCGCTTGTCGGCTCATCGTTGGTCGAAGCCGCTTCAGATGGCCTCCGTTCCCGAGTACGCCGCTTTCGTCCTCCCGTCCGCGAGCGCAGCGCCAAAGTTTTTGCAGTTAGGCAGCGCCACTTCGCTCGATTCATTGGCGGGAGCTTGGCGCACCGCCGCCGGCGCACCTCCGGTAAACAGCAGCGACGACAAACAATTGACGGCAAGTGGGACCGAACTGGGGCGTCGCATCTGGACGCCCGTCGCCGCATTGTGCGGACAAGCCACCCAGGTGTATTGGGTACTGGATGGGGATCTCGCGTTGCTCAATCCTTACGCCTGGATTGGAGCCGACGGCCGGTATTTGGTGGAATCCGGTCCGGCTATGCACCTTCTCGATGCCGAGCGCGATCTCTTGCAAGATACGAGCGCCCAGAAGGGCGCCGGTCTCCTGGCCCTCGGCGATCCGGATTTCGATAGAACCCACCTGCAGCACGAAAGCGCAACTGCGGTTTATCGAGGGGACACTCCGGATTGCGCGGAGTTCGCACATCACAGGTGGGAGCGTTTGCCCGGCGCAGCGGTTGAGATCAAGGACATCGCAAGGCTTTGCGCCGCCGCCAATCGCGACAACGAACCGGTTGACATCGTGAGCGGAGCGGGGGCAACGGAAACCGCGTTCAAGACCAAAGCGCCAGGCCGCCGCATGATTCATCTCGCCACCCATGGCTTTTATCTAGAGGATCAGTGCGCGCCGGCGGCCTCCGGCGGTCGCGGCATGGGCGGATTAGTGGCCGAGTCATCGGGCCATTCCCTCACCACTCATGAACCCGTCGCACCACTCAAGAAATCAGTGAGCCCCACGTTGCGCTCCGGTCTCATCCTGGCCGGTGCGAACCTACGATCCGAAACATCTTCAGACGACGGCGTGTTGACCGCGGAAGAAATCGGCGCCATGGACCTGTCCACCGTAGAATGGGCGGTTATTTCTGCGTGCGCGACCGGCGTGGGAACGGTGAAGCCCGGAGAAGGCATCTTGGGACTGCGCCGAGCCTTTGAAACTGCCGGAGCCCGCACGCTGATCACGAGCCTCTGGCCGGTCCAGGATCAAGCGACACAATCCTGGATGGAATCTCTGTATGAGGCCCGCATGACGGAGCGGCTGTCCACGATCGAAGCGGTGCGAAAAGCATCGTTGACGCAGCTCGAGGCTCGCCGCGCCCAACACAAGAGCACGCATCCCTTTTACTGGGCAGCATTTGTCGCTCATGGAGACTCGCACTAGGCCTGTTTTCGGGTCCTCTTGTTCAACTCTCCCCCCTCATACGTTCATGCTGTCGGGGAAGGCCCCCAAATTTGCCCAGTGCCGTCGTTTCGCAGACGGAGGATCGAGTATGCTCCCCAGCGATATTGGAACGCGTTCCAGGAACAGCATATGGCTTCCAATCCGCCCGGAGATCTTGGTCATGCCTCCGACCAGCGTCTTGAATCGACGTTGGGATTGCTCGAACGTGCCCGCCAAGGCGATGCAACGGCAATGGATCTCCTTTGTCGCCGGTACCTTCCTCGTCTCAAACGCTGGGCATCGGGACGTTTGCCGCGTGAAGCGCGAGGCCTCCTGGAAACGGACGACGTGGTCCAGGACGTCCTCGTCAAAACCGTGCGTCGCGTTGAATCGTTCGAGCCTAGACAAGGCACGAGTTATCTCGGCTTTCATTCCTATTTGCGAACGGCCTTGCTCAACCGCATCCGAGACGCTGCTCGCTCCACAAAACGATTGCCCGAACTCGTCGATCTGGCGGACCAGTCCCCCCAGGATCCCGGCTTATTGCCCATCGAGAGCGCAATCAGCCGCGAAGCGTCGGATCAGTACGAAGCCGCGCTGGGCCGGCTTAAGCCTCAAGAACGGGAGGCAGTGATCATGCGATTGGAGCTAGGGCTGTCGTATGAAGACATTGGTGACGTTCTCGGGAAATCAACCGTGAACGCCGCTCGCATGACCGTCGTGCGAGCCCTGGAACGTTTGATCCGGGACATGAGCGTGATGGACGAGCCGCGCTCATGAATCGTCTATTGGCGCTGCTTACCTCTGTGTCCGACGGCATCGAGGTGGATTGGGACAAGGAAGAAGCCGCGAGCGAAAGCGAAGCTGATCGCCGCATGATCCGATCGCTTCGCGTAGTTGCCGGCCTGACAGAAAGCCGGACACTCGACGACACGGCACAATCGTTTCGTAATGTGCGACCAGGTCGTCACGGCGTCTTCGAACTAGTCGAGCCGATCGGCGGCGGTACCTACGGCTGGGTATGGCGGGCGCAGGATGTTCGCCTGGATCGACACATTGCCATCAAGGTGCTGGAACAAGGTGGCCCCTGGCTCGAGGAAGCGCGCCGCCTCGCCACCATTCGTCACCCCCACGTGGTGACGATCCACAGCATCGAAACCCTCGATGGACATCCCGCCTTAGTAATGGAATTGATCGAGGGCCGTACGCTCGATCGCATTCTCGATGAATCGGGCCGTTTGGGCGCGTCGGAGCTCGTGTCCTGGGGGAGCGATCTTTGCCGCGCGCTTGCCGCCGTGCACGGTGCAGGCATTATTCATCAAGACATCAAAGCGCAAAATGTGATGCGGGAAGAAGGCGGCCGCATCGTGCTCATGGATTTCGGCGGTCGTGCGGGAACGCCGCGATACATGGCGCCGGAGCTGTTTGAAGGTGAGCCGGCATCGACGCGCTCGGATATTTATTCCCTGGGCATGTTGCTCTACCACCTGGCCACAGGAGCTTTCCCCAGCGATGCGCGAACGATGGATGAGCTGAAGCGTGCGCACGCGACGGGCTCCCTTAAGCCCGTCTTGGACTTGCGTCCCGATCTCCCCCCGCGTTTGGCTACCGTGATCGACACCGCAATTCATCCGGATCCAACCCGGCGCTGGGCTTCGGCGGGAGACTTGGAACGGGCGTTGCGTGCGGAAACGGACTCCGAATATGTGGAGAGGACCGCCGCTCCGAACGTCAAATACCGGAACTGGTCGAAGCCAGTCATTGCCGCAGCGTTCGTGTTTGCCGCCGCGTTCCTGGCCTGGTCTATCGCCGCTCATCGCAATCCATCATTGCCTGAACCGGTGGCCACCCACGCGGTTTCACCCGAAATTTCCAACCCGGATCCCCCGGTGATTCCGGCCGGCTCTTACAGCATCGAAGCGGCGTTTTATCGAGGCCGCCAACAGCGGGTGCGTTTGGATAAAGGCGATCGCGTGGCTCCGGGTGATTCGGTGTCTTTGCGTGTGCAAAGTTCCGCCTCGCTCAACGTATACGTGGTGAACGAGGACGACGCGGGACATGCGTTTTTGCTCTTTCCTTCACCTGGACTCACTCCCGAAAATCCACTTCCCGCCGCAACACCGGTCGTTCTCCCGGGAAAACAAAACGACGAGCCGTTCTACTGGCAAGTCACATCGGGTGGCGGAACAGAACACTTGCTCGTGATCGCAAGCCCGCGGCCCTTGCCTGCACTGGAGACAGAGCTCGCCGCGCTAGGCCGCCCCAAACCCGGCGCGCCGGTTCGGTTTGCCGAGTTACCTCCCGCCTCCTTGAATCAACTCCGCGGACTAGGCGGCCTGGTCCACGAGGGATCTTCTTCTGCTCCCACGCCTCACGCCGGCGTCGGAAGCGCCCAAACCGAGCGGCTCTTTGAGTTGGCCGAGCCCTTGGGCATGAGTGCCGACACCACCTCGGGGGTCTGGATGCGACGGCTGGAGCTCGAAAACCCCGCCCACCCCTGAACCATCGGGTCCCTAACCCGATCTTCTGTGCAACTTCCCTCCCTCCCCCGTTCATAGGCACGAAGACTCTTTTTCCGCCGCAGTTCCTTCGTTTTCTTGGGGGAGGGGCCCATGCCCAAGCCGCACGCACAACGGTCTATTCTATGGATTGCACTGCTTTGGATCGTGCCCGTTCTTTTCTCAGTCACCCCGGCCTTCGCCACGGTGTCCGAGAACCCGCTTCGAGCACGCTTGGTTGGCGGGGTGCCCGCCGTAGAACGCGGAAATCGCGTGACGCTCACCATCGAGCTGAGCGCGAAAATCACGTTGGATCTCAGCAACATCTCGCTCGAGACGGACGGATGGGATGTCCTCGTGTCCCCTCCATCGATCATGCACCTCGTTGCCGGCCATCCGGTGCGCCTCAGCGTAACCGCAGTCGGCCTGGATCCGGCTCAGCCGCTCCGGCTTCGTTATTCCGTGGGTGGCGAGTCATTCGAGAACTACTTCGATCTGACCGCCCGCATTCACGACGCGGATCGTCCGCAGACCCTGACCCGGATCACGGATCCGGCAGTGATCCAATCCTTGAACCAGTCGCTCGATACACGGTCCATTCGTCCCGAACCCGGGCCATTACCTTCACCGGACGTTCGCTCGCGCTTCGAACCCCAAGGCGTGATCGACCAGCACGACACGCTGCGGACCTATTCCACTGAGCGCGACATTCGCGTCGTAGGGTTTTTCCGGTATCAACGTACGGATGGTCAAAGCGCGGGCGTGGATGGAGCGGTGGCTCGCATCTTCGATGAAGACACCGGCTGGGACGAGCTTTTGGCCGAACAGACCATTGGTCCCGACGGGCACTTCGATGTCACGTTTCATTGGGACCCCTGCTTCACCTGCGATGGCCAGCCCGATATTTATGTGGAGTTCAATCTCGAGAACTCGAAGGTAAACGTCCAGATAAACGGAACCAACGACACCTACAACTGGACAACCGGGGTGTGGGGTGATTACGGCGGCAACTATCTCGATGTGGGCTACAATCTTCCCAACGTCGCGTCACAGATGCCGGCCTGTCACATCATGACCCAGATGATGCGTGCGTGGCGTTTCTTCATCAGCACCGGACGTGATTGTCCCAAGATCGACGTGCAGTGGCCGGATGGCACCAACGCCTGGTACAACGACTTCTGGGAGGAGATCCACGTGGGCTCCGACCGCACGTGGAAAGAAG
>Ga0207675_100001853_pt1 | contig 21203 bp, 22 predicted proteins | sample KBSSwiS42_FD_184305 | JGI IMG/M metagenome (GOLD analysis project Ga0207675, IMG submission 184305) | Switchgrass rhizosphere microbial communities from Kellogg Biological Station, Michigan, USA - KBS Switchgrass S4-2 (SPAdes) (version 2) | ecosystem: Host-associated > Plants > Roots >...
CTTCGAGTACACGTTCTGGAACGGCTTATGGGCGCCGGCCGGGACGCCGGCCGCGGTCGTGCAAAAAGTCTCGGGCGACCTGGCGCGCGTCGTGGCCGCACCGGACGTGCGCGAGCGGCTGGCCACGCTCGGCGCCGAGCCGATGAGCATGACGCCGGAACAATTTACCCGTTTCGTGCGCGCCGAGATCGAGGATGCCGCGCGCATCGCCCGCGCCGCAGGCATCCGCCTGCAATAGATCCGGATGACGTAGGACCAAGGTCTAATTGTCGGGTCGCGGGGAGCGCGCCAGCATTAGCCGATGTTCGAAGGAGTTCCGGCGCCCAAGGGGAGTGACATGAGCCTGAACGCTCGCATGGTGGCGGAGTTCATCGGTACGTTCTGGCTGGTGCTGGGGGGCTGCGGCAGCGCCGTGCTGGCAGCAGCTTTTCCCAACGTGGGGATTGGGCTGCTGGGGGTATCGGTAGCGTTCGGCCTGACGGTGGTCACCATGGCTTACGCGATCGGCCACATCTCGGGCTGCCACCTGAACCCGGCGGTCACGCTTGGCCTGGTGGCCGGCGGTCGCTTCAGGGCATCCGAGGTGTTGCCTTATTGGATCGCGCAAGTCCTCGGCGCCGTGGCCGCGGCGGCGCTGCTCTACCTGATCGCGAGCGGCAAGCCCGGCTTCGATCTCGCCGGCGGCCTCGCCTCGAACGGCTACGCCGAGCATTCGCCGGGGCACTATTCGCTCGCGGCAGGCCTGGTCACCGAGCTGACGATGACCTTCATGTTCCTGATGATCATCCTGGGGGCGACCGACGAGCGCGCGCCGCAGGGCTTCGCGCCGATCGCCATCGGCCTCGCACTGACCCTGATCCACCTGATCAGCATCCCGGTGACCAACACCTCGGTGAACCCGGCGCGCAGCACCGGACCGGCGCTGATCGTCGGCAGCTGGGCGCTGCAGCAGCTCTGGCTGTTCTGGATCGCGCCGCTCGCCGGCGCCGCGCTCGCCGGCCTGGTCTACCGCTGGGCGGGCAAGCCGGCCGCGAGCCTGCAACCGCGCTGACGTGCTGTCGGTCCAGATCGACGCGACCAGGGGCATCGCCGTTCTCGAGCCCCAGGGCGCGCTGTCGAAGGAGGATTTCGAGCGCGCGGCGAAAACGATCGATCCCCATCTCGAGAAGTCGGGCCGGCTGAACGGCATCGTGGTGCGCATCCAGCAGTTCCCGGGCTGGGATTCGTTCGGCGCGCTGGCGTCGCACCTGCGCTTCGTCAAGGTCCACCATCAGAAGATCGCGCGCGTCGCGCTGTGCACGGACTCCGCGCTCGGCAGCGTGGCGCCGAAGGTCGGCCGTCACTTCGTGAAAGCCGAGATCCGCGCGTTCAAGTTCGCCGAGTTCGAGCTCGCGCGCGCCTGGGCGTCGGGAGAAGCGAAAGGCTGACGCGCGCTCAGCGCGCGCCGAGAAACTCCACCGCCGCGCCGTCGACGCGCACGTCGACCAGGCCGGCGACGTCGTCCGGCTCGGGCTTGCGCTTCGGCCGCAGCTTGTCGTCGATGTGCAGCGCGAACCCGGTCCACTCGATTTGCAGGTGCTTGCCGCGGCGTGATGGCAGCAGCGAGTGCCGCTCGCGGTTCTCGTGCCAGTGCTCGAGGTACTTCACCAGGCGGCTGCGCTGAGCCTCGGGCACCAGCACCACTTCGAGCTGCCCATCGCCCGCCCGGTTGTCGGGAGCGATATACAGATTGGGGCCGATGAACGGCAGGTTGACCGCCTCGAACAGCAGGTAGTTGCCCGAGATATCGACGCCGTCGAGGCGCGCGCCGATCTCGACCGGCTCGGCGGTCTCGGCGGCTTCCTTCAGCCGGCGCAGCGCGCCGTCCACCACGCGCGCGGGCCCTTTGGTCTTGATCTCCTTTTCCTTCCTCCCCTTGTTCTCCTCCGAGCGCACCAGCATCCCGGCGAACAGCCCGGCGCCGACGCCCTCGATGAAGTAGCGCTCGCCCCACGGCCCGCAGGCAATGCCGACGTCGAGCGGTACGCGACGCGCGTCGCGCCAGCCGTTCACCAGCTCCTCGAACGGCTTCTTGAGCAGTCCGAGCGAGCGCGCAACGTTGTTGGCGGTACCGGCGGGCAGCACAGCGACCGGCACTCCGCGGCCCACCATGCGGCGGGCAACGGACGCGACCGTGCCGTCGCCGCCGGCGACCACCACCAGGCCGGCTTTCTTGTCGAGCACGCGGTCCCAGCCCTTGTCTTTCGAGGACTGGTAGCGCGGCTTGTGACCCGCGCGCCGCAGCAGCTTCATCACCGCTTTGGCGTCGTTCTCCTCCCCGCCCGCGCCGGGGTTGTGAATCAGCGTTACGCGCACGGAAATTGCTCGGAAGGAGTCATATGCGCATCCTCATCACCAATGACGACGGCGTCTATAGCCCGGGCATAGCCGCTTTGGCGCAGGTAGCTTCCCGATTCGGCGAAGTCCGGGTCGTGGCTCCTGACGTCGAGATGTCGTCGGCCAGCCACTCGATCACCGCGACGCGCCCCGTGACCTACAAGCGCACGCCGCTCCCCGGCATCGACGCCTATCGCGTAAACGGTACGCCGGGGGACTGCGTGATGCTCGGCACTACGCTCTGGGAAAAGGTCGATCTGGTCCTCTCGGGAATCAATCTCGGCACCAACCTCGGCAACGCCGTCTGGCACTCCGGAACGCTCGCGGGCGCCAAGCAGGCGGCGCTCCTCGGCCTGCGCGGCATCGCGTTCAGCGCGCCGGCCACCGATCGCGAGCAGCCCAGCTTCGAAGCGCTGAAGCCCTGGGTGGCGACCGTGCTGGAAGCGCTGCTCGAGATGCCCGACATGCCCCTCATCAACGTCAACTTCCCGGCCGAGGCGCCGCGCGGCACGCTGTGGACGCACCAGTCGTTGAGGCACTACGACGGCAAGGTAGTTCCCGCGAAGGACCCGATGGGCCGCACGCATTACTGGTTCACCGTGGTGCCGGTGGAGGCAACCGAGGAAGGCACCGACCGCTGGGCGATCGAACAGCGCTACGTGTCGATGACGCCGCTGCGCCTCGACCTCACCGATCAGGACAAGCTCGCCCAAGCCCGCAAGATCGAATCCTGGAAAAAGCTGAAGTTCGCATAGGCATCTCCGGCTGGCGCTACGAGCCGTGGCGCGGCGTCTGGTACCCGCAGGACCTTCCCCAGCGCCGCGAGCTCGCGTTCTGCGGCCGGCACTTCCCCACCGTCGAGATCAACGGCTCGTTCTATTCGCTGCAGCGCCCCGAGTACTACGAGGCCTGGTACCGCGAGACGCCGCCCGGCTTCACCTTCGCCGTCAAGGGCTCGCGCTACATCACGCACCTGCTGCGGCTGAAGAACATCGATAAGCCGCTCGCCAACTTCTTCGCTTCCGGCATCTTCAACCTGCGGGAGAAGCTCGGGCCGTTCCTGTGGCAGTTTCCGCCGATGTTCCGCTACGACCGGGCGCGCTTCGAAAGTTTTTTCGGCAGGCTGCCGCGAACCACGGCGCAGGCGCTGACCCTGGCGCGCCGCCGGGACGCACGCCTGAGCGGCCGATCGCGCCTGGCGATCGACCAGGACCGGCCGCTGCGCCATGCGGTCGAGATCCGCCATTCGAGCTTCATGAACGACGATTTCGTCGGGCTTCTGCGCAAGCACGGCATCGGCCTGGTCGTGGCGGATACCGCGGGCAAATGGCCCAGGCTGTTCCACGTCACCGCCGACTTCGTCTACGTGCGCTTGCACGGCGACGTGAAGATCTACACCAGCGGTTATTCGGAGCGTGCGCTCGACGGCTGGGCGCGGCGCGTGCGCCAATGGGGCCGCGATGGACGTGACGTGTACGTCTACTTCGACAACGACGTGAAAGTGAAGGCGCCGTTCGACGCGCTCAACCTGATGCGCAAGCTGCACCTGCGCTGGGGTTCGCCGGTGCACGCGCCCGGTACGCGCGTGCCGCGCCTAAAGTACGCCTACGGGCCGCGCGTTACGGGCGGGAATCCCGCGTGGGACGGCCTGAAACCATCCGGAACTCGTAGAGCCGGCACTCGATCGCCCCGTTCCAGAGCGGCGTACGCGCGGAGGGCGAGAGGCGGATCAGCTTCGGCAGCCGCAGGTCGGCGGTAAAGAAATAGCAGCGCCAGCCGGCGAAGCGCTGTTTGAGCGCATCGCCGAGCTTCGGATAGAAGGCCGCGAGATCGTCCAGATTGCCCATGCGCTCGCCGTAGGGCGGATTGGCGATCAGTACGCCGCCGGACGCGGGCGCCGCGCGCTCGAGTACGTCGGCCTGCTCGAGTTTTACCCAGCGCTCGACGCCGGCCGCCGCCAGGTTACGCCGCGCGTCCTCCAGCGCCCGGGGATCGTTGTCGCTGCCGTAGAGAACGGGCGTCAACGCTTCGGGCGCCTGGTCGCGCTTGATTCCTTCCCAGACCGCCGCGTCAAACGCGCGCAGCTTCTCGAAGCCGAAGCTGCGCTTCGCGCCCGGCGCGCGGCCGCGAGCCATCGCCGCCGCCTCCACCAGGATCGTGCCGCCGCCGCACATCGGGTCGAGCAGCGGCTCGCCCGGCTGCCAGCCGGTCAGCATCACGATGCCGGCGGCCAGGTTCTCCCGCAGCGGCGCCTCGCCCTGCCCCGCGCGCCAGCCGCGCTTGAAAAGCGGCTCGCCCGAAGTATCGAGATAGAGCGTGGCCTTGTCCTTTTCCAGGAAGGCGTGGACGCGCACGTCGGGCGCGGTGCGATCGACGCTCGGCCGCTTGCCGAACGCATCGCGAAAGCGATCGCACACCGCATCCTTGATGCGCAGCGTGGCGAACTCGAGACTCTTGAGCGGGCTCTTCTGCGCGGTGACGTTCACGCGCAGCGTGCGCTCCACCGCGAAGTGCTTCGGCCAGTCATATGCCTTACTTCTTGTGTAAACGTCGTCCTCGTTCGCATAGGCGAAGGAATGCACCTGCCAAAGCACGCGCGAAGCGATGCGCGACCAGAGGTTCACCCGATAGCAAACGTCCCAGCCGCCGCCGAATGCAACGCCGCCGGGAACCACGACAGGATTCATTCCTTTCAAAGAAGAAATTTCTTTTTGCAACAGCGCCTCCAACCCCCGCGGCGCGGTGGCGAAGAACGCGTTAGAAGGGCTTGAAGACAACCAGCAGCACCGTGGCGATCAGCACCAGCACCGGAAACTCGTTGAACCAGCGAAACCAGACATGGCTTTTCCGGTTGCGCTCGGCGGCAAAGTCGCGCAGCAGACGCCAGCACCACAGGTGGTACGCCGCAAGGACCGCGACCAGCGCGATCTTGGCGTGCAGCCAGCCGGTGGCGGGCTTGAACCAGCCGAGCCACAGCCAGACGCCGAACACGATGGTGAGCACCGCGCCCGGCGTCATGATTCCCCAGAACAGCTTGCGCTCCATCAGCTTGAAGCGCTCGGTGGAGATCCGGTCCTCGGCCTGCGCGTGGTAGACGAAGAGCCGCGGCAGGTAGAACAGCCCCGCGAACCAGGTGACCATGAAGATGAGGTGCAGTGACTTGACCCAGAGCATGGTCAGGAAGAGAACCTCTTGCGCGCGAAGTAGATGGCAGCCGCGTAGCCGGCCGCAGCATAGCCGAGGAGCACGACTACGTGCAGCAGGAGATCCGGCGGCGGGCCGCCCGCCACCAGCGGGCGCACGATCTGTACGCCGTGGTAGAGCGGCAGCGCCTTGGCCACCGCGAGCAACGGCGCCGGCAGCTGCTCGGCGGGGAAGAACACCCCGGAGATCATCATCATCGGCGTCATCACCAGGGTCATGTAGTAGCTGAAAAAGTCCCAGCCGCGCGCGAGCACGCACATGACCAGGCCGATGCCCGAGAACGCCAGGCCGACGAAGAACGCCGCCGGCAGCGCGAGCAGCACCCAGGGCGAGCCCGCCAGCCCGAACACAAGGACCACGCCGAGGATGGTGGAGCCGGTGAGCCACGCCTTGCTCGCCGCCCATACGATCTCGCCGGCGACGACGTCGTCGATGGTGAGCGGCGCATACAGGATCGCGTCCCACGTCTTCTGGCCCTGCATGCGCGCGAAGCCGGAGAACATCGACTCGAAGGAAGCAGTGAACATGGTGGCGGTGCAGAGCTGGCCGGCCGCGAAAAACGCGATGTAAGACATGCCTTCAACCGACGGCAGCAGCGCACCGAGCCCGTAGCCCAGCCCGAACAGCATGATCAGCGGGTCCGCCAGGTTGGACAGCACCGCCGCGGCGAACAGCTTGCGCCAGACGAGAAAGTTGCGCCGCCAGACCGCCACCCAGCGCATCAGTCCCTCAAGTCCCGCCCGGTCAATTTCAGAAATACATCTTCCAGGCTCGCGGGTCGGTGCAGGTAGACCAGATCGCTGGAAAGACTCTGGATGAGCGGCGAGACATCCTCTCCGTAGCAGAAGACCGTATCGCCCGCCCGCTCGACGCGCGGCGCGAGACCCTTCGCGCGCTCCATCCACTGCTCGTATCCGGTGCCGTGCACTTCCAGCACCTGCGGCTCGATGTGCTCGGCGATCAGCGCGCGCGGCGAGCCCTCGGCGATGATGCGGCCCTTGTCCATGATTGCGAGGCGGTGGCACAGGCGCTCGGCCTCTTCCATGAAGTGCGTGGTGAGCACCAGGGTCTTGCCTTCCTGCGTCAGGCGGCGCAGCCGCTCCCAGATCAGGTGGCGCGCCTGCGGGTCGAGGCCGGTGCTCGGCTCGTCCATGAAAATGAGCTGCGGGTTGTTCACCAGGGCGCGCGCCAGCGTCAGGCGGCGCTTCATGCCGCCCGACAGCGCGCTGATCTTGGCATCGCGCCGCCCGGTGAGGCCGGCGAACTCGAGCAGCGGTGCGATTCGACCCTGGACTTCGTTTTTTGAAAGACCGAAGTAGCGGCCGTACACCATCAGGTTCTCGGACACGCTGAAGTCGGGGTCGAGGTTGTCGAACTGCGGCACCACGCCAACGCCGGCGCGGCCCTCGCGCGCGCGCCGCGGCACCGGTTCGCCGAGCAGCTCGATCGCGCCGGAATCGGGCTCGATCAGCCCGAGGCAGAGCTTGAGGGTGGTGGTCTTGCCGGCGCCGTTCGGCCCGAGCAGGCCGAAGCACTCGCCTGGCGCGACGCTGAGATCGACGCCGGAAACGACTTCGACGCCGTCGTACGACTTGCGCAGCGCGCGCACCGACAGCGCGCTCAACGCCAGTTTCCTTGGACCAGCGCGCGCAGGATGTGCAGCTTGCGGTGGAAGAAGTGATCGGCGCCCGGCACCACGACCACCGGCAGCTCCTGCGGCCGCGCCCAGTCCATCACCGCCGCGAGCGGCACGGTGTCGTCGTTCTCGCCGTGAATCACCAGCGTTCCCGCGGCCACCGGCGGCGCCATGATGCGTGTGATGCCGACGCCGATCAGCACCAGCCACTCCGGCTTTTCTTGTTCGGCCAGCTTCGCCATGAGCGACGCGCCGAACGAAAACCCGGCGAGGACGAATTTCTCCGTGCGAGTGTGTTTAAGGACCGCGGCCAGATCCTCCAGCTCGCCCCGCCCTTCATCGTGCACGCCCTCGGTCTGACCGACGCCGCGAAAGTTGGGCCGCCAGGTCTCGTAACCGAGCTCGAGAAAAGCACGCGCGAGGGTCTGCACCACCTTGTTGTCGAGCGAGCCGCCGAACAGCGGATGCGGATGCGCGATGAGTGCAACGCCACGCGCAACGCCGCGCGCTTCGGTTTCCGGACTGTCGACGGCGCATTCAATGCGGCCGGCAGGGCCGGCAACGAACTCGCGACGGGTGCTAGCCCGCATTACATCCGCAGGCGTTCGACGATGCGCCCGTTCTTGATGTGCTCTTCGATGATCTCGTCGATGTCGGTCTGGTCGACGTAGGTGTACCAGACCGCGTCCGGGTAGACCACGATGCAGGGCCCTTCCTCGCAGCGATCGAGGCAGCCGGCCTGGTTGATGCGCACCTTGCCTTCGCCGGCGAGGCCGAGCTTCTTGATGCGGCTCTTGGCGTAGTCGCGCATCTGCGATGCGCCCTTCGCGTTACAGGAGGGACGATCGCCGCCGTCGCGCTGGTTGCAGCAGAAGAAAACATGCTTGGCGTAAAACGACATGGACTATTTTAACCGCCGCGTGGCGAGGAACATCAGATACCCCAGCGCGGCGAAGGGCCATAGCGCGCTCACCAGGCGGGTCAGGCCGTTGAAGTTCAGGAAGTGGCCCTGCTGCCACACCTTGAGCGTGTCGGCGAGATAGGGATTTGGCGGCGTGAGGTTCACCAGCACCGTCGCCGCCATCAGCAACACGGCGGCGATGGCGAGGCGCGCCGCGCGCGGCAGCGCCACGCCGGCAAGCGTGCCGCCGATGCCGATGGCGAGCCCGATCTGCGCGCCGTAGGTGAGGAAGGCGGCCATGTTCTCCGCGCGCATCAGGATCGCGAATGCGGCGGTCTTTACCGCGAGCGCGGCGATCACCAGCCAGCCAAAGATCTGCCGCACCGGCCAGCCCGGCGCGACGAGCAGCGAAAGCAGCAGGCCGACCGCGAGCAGATTGGTGCCGGTGGTGAATGCTTCGATCAGCACGAAGAACTCCGGCCGGCGCGCGCGGCCCTCCCACGGCGCGAGATAGTCGCGCAGGTCGCCGGCGCCGAACAGCAGCGCCGCGGGGTTGAGCTGCATAAAGAGCCACAGCGCGATCAGCATCAGGCCGAAGTCGATCTCGGCGCCATGGAGAAAGGCGCGCGAGCGCTGGCGCTGCAGCGGCCCGTCGGCGATGAACGGCGCGCATGCCAGCCCGAGCGCCGCCCCGAGCGCGGCGCCCGCCAGGTTGCAGATCAGGTCCAGGTTGCTGGCGAAGCGCGCCGGCAGGTAAGTCTGCGCGGCTTCGAGCAGCAGCGAGAGCAGCGCGGCGCTCGCAGCCGCCAGCAAGAAGGCTGGAAACCCGCGCACGCGGGGCCGCAGCGCGGCGACGGCAAGGGCCCCATACGGAACATAGCCAGCCACATTGACGACCACGTCGAACGCGGTGACATAGCGCGGCCACGGCGCGTTGAAATACGCGAACGGCGACAGCCCTACCCCGCGCCAGCCCTCGAACGGATAGAGCGACGCATATAGGACCAGCAGCACATAGACCAGAAACAGGATCCGCGCGAGCGGCGAGGCACGCGCCCTGACGGCTGCGGGCTCAGTGCTTGACGTGGGAGGTCGCGGGCGAGCTGCTCGCGCTCGGCACCAGCGCACCGATCACCATGCCGACGATCGAGAAGGCAAGGCCGATGAGCGGGGACGGCACCACCGCGTCCTCGCCGCCCAGCATGTCGGCGGCGATCCAGGCGACGAGCCCGAACAGAGCGGAAAGGATGGCGCCGAGGTTGTTGGCGCGCTTCCAGAAAATGCCGGCGGCAAGCGGCACGAAAGCGCTCACCAGGGTCACCGTGTAGGCGTTCTGCACCATGTCGTACATGGTCTTCTTCGAATTGAGCGCGAAGACGAGCGCGCCGACGCTGAACGCGAGCAGCACGACGCGCAGGGTGAGCAGGAACTGCCGGTCGGTAATGCGCGGAAAGCGCGGCCGGATCACGTTCTCGGTGATCAGCGAGGCGGGCGCGATGATCGCGCCGCTCGCGGTCGACAGGATCGCCGACAGCAGCGCGCCGAAGAACAGCACCTGCACCCACATCGGCGTCTTCGACAGGATGAACGACGGCAGGATGCGCTGCGTGTCGCGCGCGTCTTCGGCCTTGAGCAACTCGCCGAGCGACGGATCGACCAGCAGGCCGGCATAGACGATGTAGATCGGAATGAAGGCAAAGGCGAAATAGACCAGGCCGCCGAGCAAGGTGCCGCGCATTGCGGTTTTCTCGTTCTTCGCCGAGGTGACGCGCTGGAAAATATCCTGCTGCGGTATCGAGCCGATGGCGAGCGTCAGGAAAGCGGTGACGAAGGCCAGCCACTCCTTGGTCCCCGCCTTCGGGAAGAACTCGAAGCGTCCGGCCTCCGAGGCGGCGGCGATCACCTTGCCCGGCCCGCCGGCCATGTCGCCCACCACCCACGCGATGATTCCCAGTCCGGCAATGATCATCACCGACTGGAACAGGTCGGTCAGCGCCACCGACCACATGCCGCCCCACAGCGTGTAGGCCAGCACCACCACGCCACCCAGGATGATGCCGGTCTGCAACGAGACCGCGCCGTCGGTGAGAATCGAGAAAGCGAGGCCGAGTGCGGTGAGCTGCGCCGCGGTCCAGCCGACGTAGGAGATGGCGATCACCACGCTGGTCGCGAGCTCCATCGTCGGCCCGTAGCGCTTGCGGTAGAAGTCGCCGATGGTCAGCAGATCCATGCGGTAGAACGCGCGCGCGAAGAACACTGCAACCAGCACCAGGCAGAACGAGGAGCCGAAGGGGTCGGCGATGATGCCGTTGAGGCCGCTCTTCGCGAACTCGGCCGAGACCGAGAGCACGGTCTCGGCGCCGAACCAGGTGGCGAACACGGTCGCGGTGTTCATGTACAGCGGAAGGCTGCGCCCCGCGACGACGTAGTCCTTGGAGTTGTGCACGCGCCGTGCGGCCCACAACCCGATGGCGATGGTGACAAGAAGGTAGAGGACGACCGATCCGATCAGCATGCGCGCGAAATCATAACGTCAGAGCCGGTTGGCGAGAATACCCAGGATCACCGCGACCAGCGCCACCAGCGCCTGCAGCAGCCGGTTGCGGCGCGCCTGCAGGGCGGCCAGGCGGTCCAGGGCTGCCCGCAATTCGCTGCTGCGCTCCTCCGCCAGGGCGCGGTGCACGAGGCGCGGGATCTGGGGCAGGGTCGTGGCCCAGAACGGCGCCTCGCGCCGCAGATTGCGCACCAGCGCGCGCCAGCCGACCTGCTCGCGCACCCAGCGCTCGAGGAAGGGCTTCGCGGTCTGCCAGAGGTCGAGGTCGGGGTCGAGCTCGCGTCCCAGGCCCTCGATGTTGAGCAGCGTCTTCTGCAGCAGCACGAGCTGCGGTTGCACCTCGACGTTGAAGCGGCGCGAGGTCTGGAACAGGCGCAGCAGCAGCCGGCCGAAGTAGATTTCCTTCAGCGGCCGGGCAAAGATCGGCTCGCACACCCCGCGGATCGCTGCTTCGAACTCGTCCACGCGCGTGCCGGCGGGCACCCAGCCGGCGTCGAGGTGCGCCTGCGCCACGCGTTTGTAGTCGCGATTGAAGAACGCCAGGAAGTTCTGCGCCAGGTAGTTCTTGTCGACGTCGGTGAGCGTGCCCATGATGCCGAAGTCGAGCGCGACGTAGCGGCCGCGCTTTTCTCCCTCCGTCGCGACCAGGATGTTGCCCGGGTGCATGTCGGCATGGAAAAAACCGTCGCGGAACGCCTGGGTAAAGAAAATCTCCACCCCGGCGCGCGCCAGCGCGGGAATGTCGATGCCTTTCTCACGCAGGGTCTGCACCTGGGAGATCGGCGTGCCGTGCATCCGCTCCATCACCATCACGCGCTGCGCGCAAAAGTCCCAGTACACCGCCGGCACTACCAGCAGCGTCGAGCCGGCGAAATTGCGCCCGAGCTGGCTGGCATTGCCCGCTTCGCGCATGAGATCGAGCTCATCGTCCAGGTGGCGCGCGAACTCCGCCACCACCTCACGCGGCTTGAGCCGCCGGCCGTCGCGCCACCAGCGCTCGACGAGACCGGCGGCGGTGTCCAGCAGCGCCACGTCGCGCGCGATCGCCCTCTCGACGCCCGGGCGCAGCACCTTGACCGCGACTTCGGAGCCGTCGTGCAGCCGGGCGAGGTGCACCTGGGCGATCGAAGCGCTCGCGATCGGGGTGGTCTGAAACTCGGAAAACAACTTGCCGAGCGGCTGGCCGAGCGACCTTTCCACTTCCGCCACCGCGAGCTCGGACGCAAACGGCGGCACCCGATCCTGCAGTTTCGCGAGCTCGTCGGCGATGTCGAGCGGCACCAGATCGCGGCGCGTGGACAGGATCTGGCCGAACTTGACGAAGATCGGTCCGAGCGTCTCGAGCGCCTCGCGCAGGCGCTGCCCGCGGGTGGGCGAGGCGGGCGAAAGGTCGTTCAGGCGATAGCGCAGCCCAACCGCAAGGATGCGTACCAAACGTAGCAGCCTAAGCAAGGCGTGCTATTCGCTTTTCCAGCCTTGCCACGGCGTCGCGCAGTTGCGCGAGCGGCTCGGCGAGCGCTTCGAGCTCGCTGCGCCGCACGAGCAGCGGCTTTTCGTCGGTCGCGTAGTCGACCAGCGCCCCTCCAAGGCGCTGCGCCGCGTCGACGTGCCACGCAGCGAAGGCGCGCGCCGCGCCTGCGATCCGGTGCGCGACCACGTCGCCGAAGAATCGCGACAGATCCTCTTCCACGTCCCAGCGCAGGTGGCGTGCGAGCACCAGCACCTCCGCCGCCAGCCGACCATTGCCCTGCACGTCGACCGCGCGCAGCGCGTGTTCCTCGCCGCGCGCGAGCGCGGCTAGAAGCTCGGGCTTCAGGGTCATGGTGAGGCTCGGCTCGGCGTTGCCTGCTTTTATGGTCCCCCCCTCTGCAACGGCTAAGCGTAGCGCGGGAAGCGGCGGCGCGCGCAGCTCCAGGGTCTCGCCGGCGAACGGCGCGAGGCGCTCGCGCGCCCAAGGCTCGGCCCCAAGCAGATGGTTCAGCAGAAAAGAAAAAGCCACCGCGGGGGTGGCTTTCTCGGGGAACAGGCCTGGCCTCAATGCATCTGCTGAATGCCGGCGAGCAGCCAGCCGGTCGAGCCGTCGGCGGGCTTCACCAGGTTCCAGACCTCGGTGAAGGCCTCGGGCTCGGCGCGCGGGGCGTCACGCACCGTGCCGGAGAAGCGCACGCTCGCCCAGTGCCGGTTGCCCTCGGTCGCGAACTCGAGCAGGTCGGCGTCGAGCGAGGCGATGTCGGTGGCCTGGCCCGCGCTGCGGCCGAAATCCTTGCGCAGCTCTTCGTACAGCTCGTCGGTGGTGAACTCGCGGATCTCGTCCAGCTTGCCGGCGTCGTTGGCCTGCTGCAGCTTGAGGAAGTTCAGCTTCGCGGCGCGCAGGAAGCCCGAGGCATCGAAGCCGGCGGGAATCGCCGTGGGTGTCGCGGTGGGCGTCGACGCGATCGGCGCGGTCTCGACCGGAACGTTGACCGATTCGCGCATACCGGCGTACTGCACCGGCCGCACGTCGTGCTCTTGGCGCCGGCGCGCCATCAGCGCGCGCACTACCATGACCGCGAGAATGGCTAAGCCGGCGATCAGCAGAATGCCCATCAAGCCGTTGCCGCCGAAGAGGTATCCCAGCATGCCGCCGAGCGCGAGGCCGCCGAGGATCGGCAGCCAGCGGTTGCCGGTCTGCGCCGGCGCGGCCTGCGGTGCGCCTTTCTGCGCGGGTGCCGCCTGCTGCGTCTGCTGTTGCGCCGGGCGTGCCGGCGGCGCGGTCATGTTGCGTTGCGCGCCAACGCTGCGTCCGCCGCCAAGACGGCCGGCGTCGGCGTCAGTGGCGATGAGCGTGCCGCCCAGCGCCAGGATTCCACTCAGTAGTAGCCACTTGCCCATGGATCGATCCTCCGAACTGACATCGTATCAAATGCGGGTGCCGCGATGGATTGCAACCACACCAGCCGCGAGGTTAAACACTTCCACTTGCGACAGTCCCGCCGCACGCATCATGCCCGCGAGCGTGGCCTGATCCGGATGCTGGCGGATGGACTCCGCCAGATAGCGATAGGCGTCGGCGTCGCCCACCACCTTGTCGCCCAGCCACGGCAGCACCTTGAACGAGTACCAGCCGTACGCGCGCTCGAGCGGCTTCCAGACCTTGGAGAACTCGAGCACCACCAGACGTCCGCCCGGCTTGAGCACGCGCGTCATCTCGGCTAGCGCGGTGTCCTTGTGCGTCATGTTGCGCAGGCCGAAGCCGACCGTAATGCAATCGAAGGTGCCGCTCTGGAATGGAAGATGCTCGGCATCGCACTGCACCGCGGGCAGCGCGTGCCCGGCGTCCAGCAGCCGGTCGCGGCCGCGCTCGAGCATGCGGCGGTTGATGTCGCTGATCCACACTTCGCCGCCGGGCTCAGTGCGGCGCGACAGCGCAAGCGCGAGGTCGCCGCTGCCGGTGGCCACATCGAGCATGCGCTCGCCCGGCCGCGGCCGCGCGATGGCTAGCGCGAACTGCTTCCACACGCGGTGCAGGCCGAGCGACATGAGATCGTTCATCACGTCGTAGCGCTCGGCGACCGAGTCGAAGACGCGCCTTACGGTGGCGGATTTATTCTCGGCTGGCACCGGCGGCGGCAAGCTTCTCGAGATATTGGGACCAGTACTTCTCCTGGTTTTCGCCCAGCTCGTACAGGTAATCCCAGGAGAAGATGCCGGTGCTGTGCCCGTCGGAGAACTGCGGCTGCACCGCGTAGGAGCCGACCGGCTCAAGCGAGCGGATCTCGACCGCGCGCTTGCCGACCTGCAGCACCTCCTGCCCCGGTCCGTGCCCGCGCACCTCGGCCGAAGGCGAATACACGCGCAGGAACTCGTACGGCAGCCGGTAGCTGCGACCGTCGGAGAACGCGATCTCCAGCACGCGCGATTTCTGATGGAGCGTGATGCCGGTGGGAACTCGCTCGGTCACAGCAGAACCCGCTCGATGCCGCCGGCGTTCGCCTTGGCGACGAACTGCGGCAGCCAGTCCTCGCCCAGCAGGCGGCGCGCCATCTCCACCACGATGTAATCCGCTTCGGCGCCGGTGTCGTCCTCGAAGCGCGCCAGACCCTGCAGGCACGAAGGACACGAGGTCAGCACTTTCACCTTCCCGGCGTCCATCGCCTTCATGCTTTTTCTCAGGCTCTCTTCCTTGCTGAAGCGAACTTGGGTCGAAACGTCCGGCCGCGTCATCGCCAGCGTCCCGGATTCCCCGCAGCAGCGCTCGGACAGCGGCACGTCACCGCCCATCAGGCTGTTCACCACGGTGAGGGGCTTCGCGGTCTTGATCGGGGTGTGGCACGGGTCATGGTACAGGTAGCGTACCCCGGTCGCGCCTTCGACCTTCACGCCCTTCTCCAGCAGGTATTCATGGATGTCGAGCAGCCGCGCGCCCGGAAAAATCTTGCCGAACTCATATTTCTCCAGCTGGTCCAGGCAGGTGCCGCACGACACGATCACGGTGCGGATGTCGAGGTAGTTGAGCGTGGTCGCGAGGCGGTGGAACAGCACCCGGTTCTTGACGATGATCTGCTCGCCCTTCTCGGAGTCGCCGGCCGCGGTCTGCGGATAGCCGCAACAGAGATATCCCGGCGGCAGCACGCACTGCGTGCCCACCTCGTACAGCATCGCCTGCGTGGCGAGCCCGACCTGCGAGAACAGGCGCTCCGAGCCGCAGCCCGGGAAATAGAACACCGCGTCCGAATCCTCCGTCACCTTCCCCGGGTCGCGCACGATCGGCACCACGCGCGCGTCCTCGATGTCGAGCAGCGCGCGCGCCGTCTTCTTCGGCAGCTTTCCCGGCATCGGCTTGTTGATGAAGTGCACCACCTGCGCGCGCAGGGTCTTCTGTCCTGTGGTGAGCGGCGGCTGGCGGGTCTGTTTCCTGGCCAGCGTCTTGAGAAACCCGTAAGCCATGCGCTGCAGGCGATATCCCCAGTCGATCATCACGGTGCGCGCCACCTTGATGGCGCGCGGATCGGTGAGGTTGAGGAACAGCATGGAGGCGCGCGTGCCGGGATTGAAGCGCCGCTTGCCCGCGCGGCGCAGATGGTTGCGCATGATGATCGAAACGTCGCCGAAGTCGATGTCCACCGGGCAGGCGGGCTCGCACTTGTGGCACACGGTGCAGTGGTCGGCCACGTCGCCGAACTCGTCGTAGTGTGCGAGCGCCACGCCGCGCCGCGTCTGCTCCTCGTAGAGGATCGCCTCGATCAGGAGCGAGGTGGCGAGGATCTTGTTGCGTGGCGAGTACAGCAGGTTGGCGCGCGGCACGTGCGTGGCGCACGGCGGCTTGCACTTGCCGCAGCGCAGGCAGTCTTTGATCGAATCGGCGACGCGACCGAGGTCGGTCTCTTCCAGGATCAGCGACTCGGCGCCGATCAGCGCGAAGCTCGGCGTGTACGCGTTGGCGAGGTCCGCGCCCGCGAGCAGCTTGCCGGCATTGAAGCGGCCTTCGGGGTCGACCTCTTCTTTATAGGCGCGGAACGCCTCGAGCTCGGCTGGCTCGAGGAATTCGAGCTTGGTGATGCCGATGCCGTGCTCGCCGGAGATCGCGCCGCCGAGCGCGCGCGCGAGGCGCATGATGCGCGCCACCGCGTCGCTGGCGCGCGCCAGCATCTCGTAGTCGTCGGAGTTGACCGGGATATTGGTGTGCACGTTGCCGTCGCCGGCATGCATGTGCAGCGCGACGAAAACGCGCCCGCGCAGCACCCGCTTGTGAACCGCTTCCGCGCCCTCCAGGATGCGGCGGAACGCGCCGCCGTCGAACAGGCGGCGCAGCTCGTCGCGCACCTCGGTTTTCCAGGACAGGCGCAGCGCGTAGGACTGGAGCTGGTCGAAGTAGTGCTCCAGGTCGGCGGCGATCGCCTGCCAGCGCCCGCGCACGCGGCGTACGAGTTCAAGCGCTCGCGTCGGCCGATCACCCAGCAGGTCTTTATCAGCTGGCAATTCACCTGAGAAATAGTCTTCCAATGCGTCCAGCAAGGCCAACTTGTTCTGCACCGAGTACTCGATGTTGATGCGCTCGATCCCCTCGGTGTACGCGCCGAGCTGGTCGAGCGGGATCACCACGTCCTCGTTGATCTTGAAGGCGTTGGTGTGCTTGGCGATCGCCGCGGTGCGCGCGCGGTCGAGCCAGAAGCGCTTGCGCGCATCCGGCGCGGCAGCGACGAAGCCTTCGCCGCCGCGCGCGTTGGCGATCCGCACCACCGACGAGGCGACCGAAGCCACCTGGTCCACGTCGTCGCCCACCAGGTCGCCGATCAGCACCATGCGCGGGCGCTGGTTGCGCCGCGACTTGGTGGCGTAGCCCACCGCCTTGACGTAGCGCTCGTCGAGGTGCTCGAGGCCGGCGAGCAGAACGCCTTTCGCCTTCTCCACGTGATTCTTGATCTCGACGATGGCCGGCACCGCCTCGCGCGCCAGGCCGAAGAACTCGAGGCACACGGTGCGCACGTGCGTCGGCATGCGGTGCAGGATGAAGCGCGCCGCGACGATGATGCCGTCGGTGCCTTCCTTCTGGATGCCCGGCAGGCCGGCGAGGAACTTGTCGCTTACGTCCTTGCCCAGCCCCTCCTTGCGGAAGTTCGAGCCGGGGATTTCGAGCACCCTTTCGCGCAGAATTTTTTTGCCGCTCAAATATCTCAGCCTGAACTTGGCGCTCGGTGCGTCGTGGATCTTGCCCAGGTTGTGCTCCAGGCGCTCGACCTCGAGCCATTCGCCCTGCGCCGTGACCATGCGCCACCAGGCGAGGTTGTCGATCGCGGTGCCCCACAGCACCGCCTTCTTGCCGCCGGCGTTCATCGATACGTTGCCGCCGATGCACGAGGCATCCGCCGAGGTCGGATCGACGGCGAACACCAATCCCGCGTCATCGGCCAGTTCCATCACGCGCTTGGTCACCACGCCGGCGCTCGCGCGCACCGTCGGCTGCGGCCGCGCCACGCCCGGCAGCTCCAGGTGCTCGATCGGGCCCAGCGTCTCGAGCTTCTCGGTGTTGATCACCGCCGAGCGGCGCGAGAGCGGAATCACGCCGCCGGTATACCCGGTGCCGCCGCCGCGCGGGATGATGGTCAGCTCGAGGTCGATCAACGCCTTGACCATCGGCGCAATTTCGTCCTCGGTGTCGGGGGTCAATACTACGAACGGCATTTCGACGCGCCAGTCGGTGGCGTCGGTGACGTGCGACACGCGCGCGAAGCCGTCGAACAGGATGTTGTCGCGCCGCGTAATCCGCGCGAGGCGGCGCAGCACCTTCGCGCGCAGCGCGCGGGTGGCGGCGAACTCGTCCTCGAAGCGATCGACCGCGTCGCGCGTGAGCTCGAGCAGCCGCGCCACCTTGATGTTGCCGGCGCGGCGCGACTCGATTTCGCCCAGGCGCCGGCGCATGCCGCCGAGCGCTTCCGCGCGCCGCTTCGGCCGGTTGACGAGCTCGTCCTCGAGATAGGGATTGCGCTGGATCGCCCAGATTTCGCCGAGCACCTCGTACAGCATGCGCGAGGAACGGCCGGTACGGCGCTCCTCCCTAAGCTCGGACACCAGCTGCCAGCCCTCGGACCCGAGCAGGCGCAGCGCGATCTCCCGGTCGGAAAAGGACGTGTAGTTGTAGGGGATTTCCCGAACCCGGCTCATGCCGGTTCGACACCGAAAACGTCGCGATAGCTCGCATAAAAACTGGCGAACAACGTCGGCAGCAGCACAAGCAGGACGGGAAACACGAGCGACATGGCCGCGACCTTGAGCGACGCCAGCATGAGCATGAGCAGCACCGTCACCGGCAGCACCAGCACCAGGAACGCGCTGAACGCGCCGTACACCAGGAATGGGCGCCAGTTCAGCAGGCACGCGACGAAGCTGAAGAACAGCGCCTTCACCGGTCCGGTGCCGTGCCAGGCGGCAAGCGGCGGCGCGAACCAGAACGCCATCAGCACCGGGGTGTAGAGCAGCGCGGCGACGGCGAGCGCCTGCAGGAAATCGTCGGATTGCAGCGCGTCCTCCGCCGGACGCCGGCCGGTGAGCATCCAGCTCGCCAGCGCGCCGTCATCGGCCAGCGTGGTGACCGAGAGCAGCGTCCCCAGGCACATGAGATAGACCACGCCGAGGACGAGCTGGCTTTTCGGGTGATGGCGAAAACCGTCGAACAGCAAGCGCAGCTCGACCGGCCCGCGGCGCGAGGCTGCGCGTGCCGCCGCCATGAAGCCGACCGAGAACGCCGGCACCATGATCGATGCGGCCGCCACGCCGATGAACGGCACCACGGAGGCGAGCGTCATGATGATCCAGTAGGCGAACACCATCGCGAGCCAGCCGAGCGGCGCGGCGCGGAACAGGCGCCAGCCATCCAGGAGCCAGACCACGCCCTGGCGCGCCTCGACGATGCGCGCCTGCATCAGGCGCTCCAGCGCGGCGGCTTGGCGATGCGCGATTCCAGCACGCGGCGGAAATGCTCGGGGTCGTGCGCGTGCACCAGCATTCCGGGGCGAGGCAGATGTAGATCGTAGAGCCGCGACAGCCAGAAGCGCAGTGCGCCGGCACGCAACATCACCGGCCAGGCCTCGCGCTCGAGCACGCTGACCGGGCGCACGGCGTGATAGGCGCTAAGCAACGCGGCGGTCAGGTCCTCGTCGAGCGCATGCTCCTTCTCGAGGCACCAGTCGTTGGCGCACACCGCCAGGTCATAAAGCAGGCAATCGATGCCGGCGAAATAGAAGTCGATCACGCCGCTGATGCGCCCGTCCTCGAACAGCGTGTTGTCGCGGAAGAGATCGGCGTGCACCGCGCCGCGCGGCAGGTCGGGAAATCGATGCTCGGCCTGGAACGCGAGCTCGTTCTCCAGCAGCGCTCGATGATCCTTCTTCAGGAACCTGGTCACTTCCCTGGCCGCGAAGCGCCACCACTTCGGTCCGCGCGGATTCTCCAGGTACGCGGCATACGAGCGCCCGGCGAGATGCATGCGCGCGAGCAGCGCGCCGAGCTCGCCGCAATGGGCGGCCTCGACCTTCTCGAGCGAGCGCCCGCCGAGCCGCGTCACCAGCGCGGCCGGCTTGCCGTTGAGCGTGCCGAGGTACTGGTCGGACAGGTTCGCGATCGGCGCAGGGCAGGGAATGCCGTGGCGCGCGAGGTGCGCCATCAGGTCCAGGTAGAAAGGCAGCTCGAGCGCCGGCAGGCGCTCGAACAACGTGAGCACGTAGCGCCCCTGCGTGGTGGTGACGAAGTAGTTGGTGTTCTCGATGCCGGCCTTGATCGGCTCGCGGCTCACCAGCTTGCCGATGGAATAGTTCCCCAGCCAGCCGGCGAGCTCAGCGTCGGAGACGGAGGTATAGACCGACAATCAGTCCCAGGTATAGATAGGCCACATCGGCACGCGCACGCCGTCGTCGAGCGATTCGCGGCGCATCCAGGTGCCGTTGCCGGAGCTGTCGATCAAGTAATAGGTCGGGCCGTTGGGCGGCGTCACCTTGAGCGCGACCACGCGCCCGCCTTCGCGCACTTCTTCCACCCGGTCTTCTTTCTGCACCGGGATGCGCACCACCGGCTCTTCCAGCGTCGGCAGCGGCGGTGGCGGCGGCGCTTCGGGCAGCGGCTCGAGCTTGGGGGGCGGCTTGCGCTGCGCGGTGGCGACCGAACTCGCAACGAGGGGAACGACCAACAGCAGGGCCACCAGCAGCAAGCGCCGCATTGCAATGATTCTACTAGAGGTTCAGCAGCACCTCGCGCTCCGCGGGCGAAGGCGCGAAGCCGCGCTTCGCATAGAACGCGAAGATCGCGTCGACCACGTCCTGCGGCTGGTCGAACACCTGCAGCAGATCGAGATCGTTCGCGCCGATCATGCCTTCTCCGGCGAGGCGCTCGCGCATCCAGTCGATCAGGCCGCGCCAGTAGGCCTGGTTCACCAGGATGACCGGCATCTGCCGCGTCTTGCCGGTCTGCACCAGGGTGAGCGCCTCGAACAGCTCGTCGAGCGTGCCGTAGCCGCCGGGCAGCACGACGAACGCGGTCGCCACCTTGGCGAACATCGCCTTGCGCGTGAAGAAATGCTTGAAGCGCAGGCTGATGTGCTGATAGCGGCTCGCCGGCTGCTCGCCGGGAAGATCGATGTTCAGGCCGACGGCCATGCCGCCGCCGCTGAAGGCGCCCTTGTTGGTCGCTTCCATCAACCCCGGCCCGCCGCCGCACACCACCGCGAAGCCCGCCTCGGAGAGCAGCTGCGCGGTCTTCTCCGCGAGCTCGTAGTAAGGCGTGCCCGGCTTGACGCGCGCACTGCCGAACACCGACACCGCGGGATGGATGCCGACCAGGCGTTCGGTGGCCTCCACCAGCTCTGACATAATGCCGAACACCCGCCACGCTTCAGGCGTGGGGACCTCTTTAGCCAACTCCGCCAGCTTCGGTTGCTTGTCTGTCATGTCGGGAAATGATCCTGGGAAAACGTTGTTGCTGGTCGACGGCTCGTCGTACCTGTATCGCGCATTCCACGCGCTGCCGGAGCTGAGGAGCCCCAAGACCGGCGAGCCGACGGGGGC
>Ga0207675_100001854_pt1 | contig 21183 bp, 24 predicted proteins | sample KBSSwiS42_FD_184305 | JGI IMG/M metagenome (GOLD analysis project Ga0207675, IMG submission 184305) | Switchgrass rhizosphere microbial communities from Kellogg Biological Station, Michigan, USA - KBS Switchgrass S4-2 (SPAdes) (version 2) | ecosystem: Host-associated > Plants > Roots >...
CGCTCCTCCGGGGACGCCGGGGCTGTGGACAACGGTGCGCACCCTTCCCCGGGCTCGGCTAGGCTCCCCCTCCGGGGGGCCTCGCAGCCGGAGGAGGGGTTCGCGCGTGGGTCCGCGGAGGTCGGGTTCGCGGAGGTGGGGTGCGCGCCTGCCTGGTCGCGGGGCGACCCGCCCGGGTCGCAGGCGGCCTGCGTCAGGACCAGCACCAGCGCGGTCGCCAGGAGGTGGCGACGGGTCAGGCCTCGACCTCCTGGCCAGTCTCCGACCACAGGGTGTGGAAGGTACCCGGCCGGTCGGTGCGCCGATAGGTGTGGGCGCCGAAGAAGTCGCGCTGGGCCTGGAGCAGGTTGGCCGGGCCGCGCTCGCGACGGAAGCCGTCGTAGTAGGCCAGCGAGGAGGCGAAGGCCGGGGTGGGCACGCCCAGGGTGACCGCAGTGGCCACGACCCGGCGCCAGGCGTCCTGGGCCTCGCCGACGGCGTCGCGGAAGTACTCGGCGAAGAGCAGGTTCCGCAGGCCGGGGTCGGCCGCATACGCCTCGCGGATGCGGTCCAGGAACCGGGCCCGGATGATGCAGCCGCCCCGCCAGATGGTGGCCAGCCCGCCCAGCTCGACGTCCCAGCCGTTGGCCTCGGAGGCGGCCGCCATCTGCTCGAACCCCTGGGCGTAGGCGACCACCTTGGACGCGTACAGGGCGTCGCGGACGTCGTCGACGAAGGCGCTCGCCCGGTCGGCATCCACGCGGCCCGTCGGGCCGGTCAGCACCTTGGCCGCAGCCGTGCGCTGGGTCTTCTGTGACGACAGCACCCTGGCGAACACCGCCTCGGTGATCCCGGTGACGGGCACCCCCAGCTCAAGGGCGGACTGGACGGTCCAGCGGCCGGTACCCTTCTGCTCGGCCTGGTCGAGGATCACGTCGACCAGCGCCTCGCCGGTGGCCTGGTCGACCTGGCGGAGGACCTTGGCGGTGATCTCGATCAGGAACGAGTCCAGGTCGCCGGCGTTCCAGCCCTCGAACACCTCGGCCAGCTCGGCCGCTCCCATGCCGACGCCCTGGCCGAGCAGGTCGTAGGCCTCGGCGATGAGCTGCATGTCGGCGTACTCGATGCCGTTGTGGACCATCTTGACGTAGTGGCCGGCGCCGTCCGGGCCGACCAGCCGGCAGCACGGCACCCCGTCGACCTGGGCGGCGATGTTGGTCAGGAGCCGCTCCACCAGGGCGTAGGCCTCGGGGGCGCCGCCGGGCATGATGCTGGGGCCGTGCAGCGCCCCCTCCTCGCCCCCGGACACGCCCGTCCCGAGGAAGCGCAGGCCCCGTGCGTTCATGGCCTGCTCGCGGCGGACGGTGTCCTCGAAGTAGCTGTTGCCGCCGTCGATGAGGAGGTCGCCCTCGTCCAGGTGGCCGGCCAGCTCCTCGAGGACGGCGTCGACGGCCGGGCCGGCCTTGACCATGACCAGGATGCGGCGGGGCGGGGCCAGGGCGGCCACGAACTCCTCGGTTGAGGAGGTCCCGACCAGCTCGCCTTCGTGCCCGTAGCGGTCAAGCAGCTCGCGGGTCCGGCTCTCGGTGCGGTTGTGGACGGCCACCGGGAACCCGTGCCGGGCCGCGTTGCGGGCCAGGTTCGCCCCCATGGTGGCCAGGCCGGTGACGCCCAGCTCGCACTGTCCAGCCATCGGGCCTCCTCGACCTCGGCGCGCGCTTGCCGTGCAGGCACGCTACAGGAACGAGGGCCGCCCCGCCCCTAGGGGTTGGCGGTGGCCGAGCTCAGCCAGGCCAGGTAACCGGGGCTGCCGTTGTCGATCGGGACGGCGGTCAGCTCCGGGGTCTCGTAGCGGTGGTTGGTCTCGATGTGGGCGGCCAGGGCGTCGAAGCGGGCGCCGGTGGTCTTGATGAGGCACAGCCATTCCTCGGCGGTCTCGATCGCCCCCCGCCAGCGGTAGGTGCTGGAGATCGGGCCGAGGACCTGGACGCAGGCGGCCAGGCGCCGCTCGACCAGGTCGCGGGCCAGCCGTTCGGCGTCCTCGCGGGCGTCGGTGGTGGTCATCGCCATCAGGTACCGGTCGGGCACTTGGCAGTCACCTCGTCAGGCCGGGTTGGGGGCCGGGGGGCTCATGCCTGGCCCCCCGCTGGGTCGAGGGCAGGGATCGTACGGCTTGGGATGCGGCGGGCCAGCATCGCCGCCAGGAGGGCGACGGAGGCGGTCAGGGCGAAGGCGCCGGCGATGCCGGCTCGGGGCAGCCAGCCGGCCGCCGCCCCGGCCGCGACCAGGGCCCCGCCCAGACCGGCCCCGAGGGCCACCCCGAGGGTCTCGGCCAGCTGGAGCGAGGCGCTGGCCGCCCCCTCCTGGCCGCTCTGGGCCTCACCGAGCACGATCAGGGAGATGGGCGAGTAGGCCAGGCCGATGCCGAAGCCGCCCACCGCCCAGCCGGCCACACCGACCGCCACCGGCACGGCCGGGAACAGGGCGGCCACCTCACAGGCGATGCCGGCGGCGACGATCAGGAACCCGGACCGGATCAGCCGCCGGCCCGGCCAGTCGGCCGCCTTGCGCTCCTGGACCCAGGAGGCGGCCGTCCAGGCCAGGGTCGCGGCGGTCACGGCGATGCTGGCCACCACCGTGCTCTGGCCCCTGACCGAGGTGATGGCCAGGGGCACGTAGGTGTCGGCGCCGAAGAAGGCGAAGGTGAGCAGGGCCCGCGACAGCACCGCGACCGGCAGCCCGGGCCGGGCCGTGAGCGTCCCCGGCGGGAGCAGGCCGCGCAGCGGGACCAGGCCGATGGCCAGGCCGGCGGCGACCAGGAGCGCCCCGGTCAGCGCGGAGCGGCTGGTCAGCCCGGCCAGGACCACGCCGGCCCCGGCGGCCACCCCGATCGCCCTCGGCAGCCGGCCCCGCTGGACCAGCGGCTCGGGGGGCGGGCCGAGCCGGCGCAGCGACGGCCAGGCCAGCGCGCCCGAGGCGGCCACCAGCGGCAGCAGGCCGAGGAACACCCAGCGCCAGCCGGCGCTGGCCGCGACCAGGGCCGACAGGGCCGGCCCGATCAGGCCGGGCACGACCCAGGCGGTCGAAAGGACAGCGAACACCCGCGGCCGCAGCGCCTCCGGGTAGCTGCGGCCGATGGCGGCGTAGGCGACCGCCGGGATCGCCCCGGCCCCCAGCCCCTGGAGGCCGCGGGCCAGCACCAGCACGAGCATGCTGGGGGCCAGGCCGCCGATGGTCAGACCGGCCATGAACACCAGCACGCCGGCCACGAACGGCGGGCCCGGGCCGCGCCGGTCGGCCTGGCCGCCCGCGACCACGATCCCGACCAGCAGGCCGAGCTGGAAGGCGCTGGTCACCCAGCCGTAGAGGCTGATGCCCTCGAGGTCGTCCTTGATCGTGGGCAGGATCGTGATGACGGCCAGGGCCTCGAAGGCGACCAGAGTGATGGTCAGGACCAGGCCCATGGTGAGCCCGCGCCGGGCCGGAGTCATCAGCCCGGCCGGTCGCCGCGACGACCGCTTCATTGTTGGCCCACCCGGTCATGCTACCGGCCGCCGGACCGGCCGCCATGCCGGCTTGACAGGCAACCAGCGGGTTTGGAAGGGTACGCCCGTCGTCGGCCACCCCCCCAATCCCCCTTTGGGCCAACGGCACGGAAGTGGCGCGCGCGATCCCCGCGTTCGCGAGTTGCTGCTTTGGTGACGCCCCGGCCCTCGTTCCCCAAGAGGCTCGCCAGCTTGCGCAACCAACCGGCACCCCGCGGCTCCAGGGCCCGCCCGAGGCACGCCCGGGCCGGTTCGCCCTGGCGTGGCAACCTCAAGATGGCCGGTCTGATCGTGATCCCGCTGCTGCTGGCCTGGGCTCTGCTCCCGGCCAGCGCCAAGCCGGGCGCCGGACGTCCGTTCGGTCAGGACCGGGCCGCAGCGGCCGCGCCGGCGCCCGACGCCGTCCGGCTGGCCTCGCTGGTCAATGCCGAGCGCTCCCACCGCGGCCTGCCCGCCCTGACCGTGCTGCCCCGCCTGTCGACGCTGGCCGGCGCCCAGTCGGCCCGGATGGCGGCGGCCCGGCGCCTGTCGGCCAGCCCCGGGCTGGCCGACGCGGTCCAGCCGGCCAGCGTATGGGAGGAGCAGGTCCGCTGCGCCGGCACCGTCGAGGCGGCCCACCAGGAGCTGATGCGCTCGGCCGGGGCCAAGCGCCGCATCCTCAGCCGCTCCTTCAACGCCCTCGGGGTCGGGACCAGCAACGCCGGCTGCGTCTGGGTGACCGAGCTGCTGGCCAGGGTGCCGGACACGAGCGCGGCCGGGAACGCCCGGCGGCCGGCCAGGCCGACCACGACCACCAACGCCGCCACCACGACCAGGGCGGCGACCACCACCACCAAGCCGGCACCCAGGCCGACCACCGCCCCCACCTCGGCGCCGGCCCCGGCCGGCAACCAGACCACCGCGCAGAAGCTGACCAGCGACCTGTTCGACCGGCTCAACGCCGAGCGCAGGGCCAGGGGCCTGGCCGCGCTCGACTGGGACGGCGACCTGGCCCGCATCGCCGGCGACTGGTCGGCCGAGATGGCCAGCAGCGGCAACTTCCGCCACCGCGACCTCGGCGCGGCCGGCGGCCTGCCCGGCATGAGCAAGTTCTCGGCCCTCGGCGAGAACATCGCCTGGGTCGAGGGCTATCCGAACATGGGCAACCAGCTCCACGTCGGCTGGATGCGCTCGGAGGGGCACCGGGCCAACATCCTCCAGCGCGGCTTCGACTCGGTCGGGATCGGTGTCGTCTGCTCGGGCGGCCGAGCCTGGGCGACCCAGAACTTCGGCCGCCTGGACAGCTCCAGCGCCCCCTCCATGGCGTCGAGCACCCCGGCCGAGAACCCGATCGTGGCCACCCGGGACGACGGCGTCCGCTGCTGAGGGTTCCGGAGGTTTCGCCGCCGGCGGCACTCGTGGTCAGATGGGGGCCTCCGAACGACCGAGGGGTGCGGGCATGCTCAAGGCGTGGGTGCTGATCCAGACGGAGGTGGGCAGGGCCGGCGAGGTGGCGGCCGCCGTGACCGCCATCGACGGGGTCGAGCTGTCCGAGGTGACCGCCGGGCCGTTCGACGTCATCGCCAAGGTCCAGGCGCCCAACCTGGACGCCCTTGGCCGGCTGATTGTCAGCCGCGTCCAGGCCGTCCCCGGCACCCTGCGCACCCTCACCTGCCCGCGCCCGGGGCCTGACCGCCCGGACGCCTAGGGCGCGCCATGGGCCAGCAGGCACCGCCGCTGCACCCCGAGCTCCAGCCGCTGGCCGGCCTGCTCGGGACCTGGCGGGGCGAGGGCGCCGGCCGGTACCCGACCATCACGCCGTTCCGCTACGGCGAGGAGGTGCGGTTCTGGCACGTCGGCAAGCCGTTCCTGGCCTATGCCCAGCGGACCTGGAGCCTCGACGACGGCCGCCCACTCCACGCCGAGAGCGGCTACTGGCGGGCCAAGCCCGGCGGCGCGGTCGAGCTGGTCCTGGCCCACCCCACCGGCATCGTCGAGGTCCAGGAGGGCCACCTGGACGGCACCCGGATCGAGCTGCGCAGCACCACCATGGCCGGCACCGCCACCGCCAAGCAGGTCGACGCCCTGCACCGCCACCTCGACCTCGACGGCGGCCGGCTCAGCTACACCATCGACATGGCCGCCGTCGGCCAGCCCCTCCAGCACCACCTGGCCGCCGAGCTGCACCGCCTCACGGTGTGATGACCCGCCCCAGGTCGGGCGGGGGCGGGAGCAGGGCGTGGTCGGCCTCCAGGGCCTCGACGGCGGCCAGCGCGGCCCGGGGCAGCGGGGTCGAGCGGCGGGCCGTCAGGTCGACGTGGAGGGCCAGCTCCTCGTGGGTGGCGGCCAGGACGCCCCGGCCGGTGTTCTCCATCGCCAGCAGGTAGTGCAGCTTCTTGGCCGAGTGCCCGACCAGCCGGGCCACGATCCGGTACCGCTCCCCCTCGGCCAGCTCGGCGTGGTAGCGGGTGTGCTCCTCCACCACCATCAGGGTGGCCCCGGTCCGCGCCGTGTACTCCTCCGGCCCCAGCCCCAGCCGCGCGAACAGCCCGTCGGTCGAGACGTCGAACGCCGCCCGGTAGTGGACCACGTTCATGTGCCCGTTGTAGTCGATGTGCTCGGCAAGGACCGTGCCCTCGCCCACGAACAGCCCGTCCAGCCCCATAGGCGCTACCCTACCGCCATGCCGGACGCTGCCTCCTGGACGGTCGAGCGGGCCAACGAAGCCCTGCCGCGGGTCGGGGCCGCCCTGGCCCGCATCCGCGACCTGGTCGCCGAGGCCAGGCGGGAGCGCGACGAGACGGCCGGGCTGCTGGAGGGCAACGGCCACCCGGCCACCCCGCGGGGCACCGGCGAGCTGCGGGCCGCGGTCGAGGCCCTGACCGACGAGGGGATCGTCCTGCGCGACCTCGACGCCGGGCTGGTCGACTTCCCGGCCCGGCTGGACGACGGCCGCCAGTACCTCCTGTGCTGGGTCCTGGGCGAGCCGGCGGTCGAGTGGTGGCACTGGCCGGACACCGGGTTCGCCGGCCGGCGGCCGCTGTCCGACCCGCCGGCCTAGGCGTCCGGCGTCCCACAGCGAACCCACAGGCCCACGTCAGCGCGCCCGCGCATGGTGTCGACGACAACCACTTCCACAAGGGGAGACACCATGAGCCACATGATCGCCAGCGCCCCGACCCGGGCCCCGGCCTTCCGCGACCGCCCGGATACCGACCACAGCGCCAGCGCCAACGACGGCGAGCGCGCCCGCTCCAGGATCTGGACCGTCATCGAGGCGCTGGCCTACGCCGGCGCGTACGTCGACCCGTCCGGGATCCTCGCCGTCGAGCGCCTCCGCCAGGCCAAGGAAGCGGAGGAGCGCAATGCCCGCTGACCCCACCAGCCAGGTGCCGGTGGTGATCGCCGGGACCGGGCCGGCCGGCCTGGTCGCGGCGGTCACCCTGGCCAGGAACGGCGTCAGGTCGCTCCTGGTGGAGCGCAACCAGGGACTGTCGCCGCTGCCGCGGGCCACGGCCGTCAGCACCCGGACTATGGAGCTGCTTCGCTCCTGGGGCCTGGAGGACGAGGTCCGGGCCGGCCAGCTCGACCTGAGCTCCACCGGTGCCTGGGCGGCAGAGACGCTCACCTCGCCCAAGGGCGCCGAGCTGCCGCTGGGCGTCGCCGGCATCGAGCAGGCCGCGGCCGCCAGCCCGACCACGCTCGCCGCCGTGCCCCAGGACCACCTGGAGCCGGTGCTGCTCGGCCAGCTGCAGGCGCTCGGGCTGACCGAGATCCGGTTCGGCACCGAGCTGACCGCCCTCGACCAGGACGCCGACGGCGTCACCGTCGTGCTGCGGCAGCGGGCAGGCGGAGCGGAACAGGCCGTCCGGGCCGGCTACCTGGTCGGCGCCGACGGCGCCCACTCGGCGGTGCGGCGCCTGCTCGGCATCGCCATGAACGGCCCCGACCACCTCAACGAGCAGCTCACGGTGCTGTTCGAGGCGCCGCTGGGCGAGGTCGTGGGCGACCGCCGCCACGGCATCTACTTCATCCAGCATCCCGAGGCCGGCGGCGTCCTGGTCCCCAACGGGGCCGGCGACCGCTGGTTGTACGGGAGGGGCTGGGACCCGCCCCGCGAACGGCTGGAGGACTACAGCGACGCCCGCCTCACCGGCCTGATCCGCACCGCGGCCGGCGTCGGCGACCTCCCGGTCCGGATCGTGGCCAAGGGCGCCTACTCGTTCGCCGCCCAGGTCGCCGAGCGCTACCGGGAGGGTCGCGCCTTCCTGGCCGGCGACGCCGCCCAGCGCATGACCCCTCGCGGCGGCATGGGCATGAACACCGCCGTCGCCGAGGCCCACGACCTGGCCTGGAAGCTGGCCTGGGTCCTCAACGGCTGGGCCGGCCCCGGCCTCCTTGACAGCTACGAGGCCGAGTGGCGCCCCGTCGGAGCCCGCCGCACCGCCCGCTCAGCCCGGGAGGGCGCCGAGCCGGACGGCGCCGAAGCCCTCGCAGAGGACCTCAACGGCCGCCTTCCCCACGCCTGGCTCCCCTCGGCCGACGCCCATCCCCGCTCCACCCTCGACCTCCTCGGCCCCGGCCTCACCCTCCTCACCGGTCCCGGTCCCGGCGCCGCCGCCTGGACCGCCGCCGCGGCCGCCCTCGAGACCCCGTTCCCGCTGACCGTCCACACCCTCGACCCCGCGACCGCCACCGCCCTGGCCGTCATCCCGGACGGCGCCATCCTGGCCCGGCCCGACGCCCAGGTGGTCGCGCACTGGCCCAGCGCCCCAGCCGACCCGGCGGCCGCTCTCAGCACCCTCGCCTCGGCGTGGTCCGCCACCCTCATGGGGCGACTGCGGGTCAGCGCTGGAGCTGGGTGAGGACGTTCGCGGCGTGGCCGTCCGCCTTGACGTTGTGCCAGGCGTGTTCGACCCGGCCCTGCTCGTCGAGGAGGAAGGTGGAGCGCAGGACGCCGACCGAGGTGCGGCCGTAGCGGGTCTTCTCGCCCCAGGCGCCCCAGGCGTCCATCACGGAATGGTCGGCGTCGGTGAGGAGGGGGAAGCGCAGCCCGTACTTGTTGCGGAAGCGCTGGTGGCTGGCGGCGTCGTCGGGGGAGACGCCGATCACCGGCACTCCGGAGGCCTGGAAGCCGGCCAGGTTGTCGTTGAACTGGCAGGCCTCCTTGGTGCAGCCGGGGGTGTCGTCGGCCGGGTAGAAGTAGACGAGCACCTTGGCGCCCTTGAAGTCGTCCAGCGACACCGGGTTGCCGTCCTGGTCGGGCAGGGTGAAGGCCGGCGCCTGGGCGCCCTCCTCGAGCTTGGCCATGGGATGCCTCCTGAGCGGTTCGGGGACTCGACTGTACCGCTAGCCGGCCGCCTGGGCGGCGGACACGACCAGGGTGCCGAGCACGGCCAGGGCGGCCCCGGCGGCCTGGGGGGCGCTTGGGCGCTCGGCGGTGAGGGCGTGGGCGAGCAGGGCCGTGACCACCGGGGCCAGGGAGGCCAGGACGGCGACCACGGCCAGGTCGCCCCGGGTCACCGCGTAGGCCAGGAAGGCGTCGCCGGAGAGGTTGAGCACGGTCAGGGCGGCCACCGGCAGCAGCAGGGCCCGGTCGTGGATGCCGAGGCCCCGCCGGCCCCTGAGGCGCAGCGCCCCGCCCAGCGTGGTGGGCAGGGCGCCGAGCTGGACCCCGAGCGCGACCCAGAGCACGCTCCCCCCGGCGGCCTCGCCGCCCAGGTCGACGCCGACGAAGAACAGCCCGAACAGCACGGCCGCGACCAGGGCGAGCAGGATCGGCACGGGCGGGCGGGGCACGGCGACCCGGCGCCGGGTCGCCGGCGGGCCATGCCAGGTCGGGGCGGGCGCCGGCTCGTCCCGTTCCCCGGAGGCCAGCGAGGTCACGGCGATCCCGCCAAGGACCAGCACCAGGCCGCCCAGGGCCACCGGCCCCGGCCGCTCCCCCCTGGCCAGGTCGACCAGCAGGGGCAGCACGGCCCCGGTGGAGGCCAGGGGGGCGACGATCGCCGTCTGCCCGATGGCCAGGGCCTGGTAGTAGGCGACCAGCCCGGCCGCTCCGACCGCGCCCGCCGCCGTCCCCCAGGCCAGCCCGGCCCCGCTGTAGGGCTGGCTGACCGCCATCACCACCACCAGCAGGACCACACTCTGAAGCGCCTGGCTGTACAGGACCAGCAGCACCGGAGCCACCCGCTTGGTCACCCGGCTGGCCAGGAAGTCGCTGACCCCATAGCCAACACTGCTGCCCAGGGCCAGCAGGATGGCGGTCATCCCCGGAGCCTACCGGTGGACAAGGGACTCGACCCGCACCCTCCCCGGTGGTAGGTTGCTTCGAACAGGTGTTCGACCATCTGGGGAGGGTCGGATGATCACGAGGGTGAGCTCGGTCGGCGTCCGGGCTGGGGATCAGGATCGAGCGGTCGACTTCTACGTCGGCAAGCTCGGGTTCGAGAAACGGCGCGACGAGCCGATGGGCCCGGACGGGCGCTGGGTCGAGGTCGCGCCGGCGGGGGCGGAGACCTCGGTGGTGCCGTTCACGCCCGGGCTGGTGTTCGCCTGCGACAACATCCAGGCGACCTTCGAGGAGCTACGCCGCCGCGGGGTCGAGTTCACCGAGGAGCCATCCACCCAGCCCTGGGGGCTCTGGGCCCAGTTCCGCGACCCCGACGGCAACGAGCACGGCCTGATCGAGCGCCCCTGACGACGGCTACGGGGGGGCGTGGCTCAGAGGGCAGGAACGACGGCTACGGGGTGGTGGCGGCGCCGGGGCTGGAACGGCGGCGCAGGACCAGGGCCCCGCCGCCGGCCACGGCCAGCAGGAGCGCCAGCCCGACGGCCACCCGAGGCCAGAGTGCGGGCGCCGGGTCGGGAGCGGCCGCGGCCTGCCCGGTGGCGGCCTGGCCCGGGGCTGTGGCGGCCTGGGATGGGGCGGAACCCGCCTGAGCGGAGGCGCCGGGCGCGGCCGGGGTGGCGGAGCCGGCCGGGGAGGTGGCGGTCAGGGGCTGGCGGGAGGGGAGGCCGAGGGCGATGAGGGACTGGCGCAGGTCGTCGGTGGCCTGGAACCAGCCGCCCTTGGTGGTGGCGTCGAGGACGGGCTGGCCGGAGGCCATGAAGGTGAGGGGGCCGCCGGCGGCATACGGCCAGACGGACTGGCGGACCTTGTCCTCGGTGCCGGCGCCGTTCGGGAAGATCCAGGTGATGGTGTACCGGGGGCCGCGGTCGGCGGTGGCGGGGACGGAGGCCAGCTCGCCGCCGGGGCCGTCATCGAACAGGACCGCCCACACGCCGGCCGCTTGGGCCAGGTCGGCCAGGTCGGTGCCGCTGCCGGGCTCGCCATCGCCCTTCAGGGTGATGGGGCCGCCCGGCAGGCCGCCGGGCCCGCCGCCGGAGATGGTGGCCCCGGTGGCGCCCTTGGCCTGGGCGGCGGTGGGGACCACGGCGAGCAGGAGCGCGAGCACGAGCATGGCGAGGGCACGCCGCTGCCTGAGCCGTTGCGTGAGGCGTTGCATGATGGGACCCCTTCCGGCGACCGAGCTTCCCGGTGAGCCAACGCTTCCCGGTGAACCAGCTTCCGACCGAACTACACCGGAAGGGCGGGGTCGGTTCCCGTCAGCTGCGGTAGACGAGCATGGGGGTGCCGACGGGGAGCTTCGCGAACCAGCGGTCCATGGCGGTGGTGGTGATGCGGATGCAGCCGTGGCTGGCCGGGAACGGGGGGACCGAGTACGCGCCGTGGAGGGCGTAGCCGCCGGTGAAGTAGGCCGGGCGGTAGAGGAGGCCGAGCTTGCTGCGGCGCCAGGCGTCGATCTTGCGCTGGATCACGAAGCTGCCCTGGGGGGTCACGGCCAGGCGGACGTCGCCGTCGACGGTGTAGTTCTGGCCAGAGGCTGAGGAGGCGTCGAGGATCTCCTGGATCTTGCCGTCCTTGACCATGTAGACGACCTGGAGGGTGAGGTCGGCCTCGACGTGGAAGCCGGCCTTGGTGGAGCGGGGCTTGGGGACGCGGGGGCGCTCGAGGGCCTTGCGGGTGATGGGGCCGACCACCCCGTCGCGGCCGAGGTGGTTGACCTTCTGGAAGGCGACGACCGAGTGGTGGGTCTCGGGGCCGAACTGGCCGTCGGCCGCCTGGACCTGGTAGCCGAGCTCGTGGAGGCGGTGCTGGAGCGCCTTGACCTGGGCGCCCTCCGAGCCGGACTGGAGCTTGGCCGGGGCGGCCGGCTTGGGCTTGGTGGTCGTGGTCGGGGCCGCCGTGGTCGGCGGCGCGCTGGAGGCCGGCGCGACCGTGGTGGTCGGGGCCTCCGTCGTCGGCGCGGCCGTGGTCGGCGGGCTGGTCGAGGTCACAGCCTCCGCCGCCTGCGCCCGGTCGTCCCCGCCGCCGGTCGAGCAGGCCCCGAGCAGCAGTGCGGCGACCAGCCCGAACGAGACGACGGCGGCGGCGCCTTGCCTGGTCCGTGTCACCTTCTCCCACCTCCGGGTCGTCGGGTGCTGCCGTTGGTTCCAGTGGTACCAGAGCGACCGTGCTCACGCCGTCGCGGGGATGTAACGGTTTGTGTCAACTGGTCTTGGGGGTGGCGCGGGCGACGATGGCGGCCTGGTCGAGGCCCGGTGGGAGGGTGCCGAAGGCGGCCCCGCGGTCGGCGGCGACCCGGGAGGCGCAGAAGGCGTCGGCGACCGCCGGGTGGCCGTGGCGGACCAGCAGGGCGCCCTGGAGGAGCACGGCCAGGCGCTCGACCAGCCGGCGGGCGCCGGCCTGGAGGCCGACCGGGTCGGGGACAGCGGCCAGCTCACGCTCGACGGTGGTGGCCGCATGGTCCAGGCGGGGCTCGGCCGACCGGGCGGGCGCGACCTCGTCCAGGAGCGCCGCCAGGCTCTCGGGCTGCCTGGCCAGGACCCGAAGGACGTCGAGGCTGTTGATGTTGGCGGCGCCCTCCCAGATGGAGTTGAGGGGGGCCTCCCGGTACAGCCGGGGCATGCCGCTCTCCTCCACGTACCCGTTGCCGCCAAGGCACTCCAGGGCCTCGGCGGCCACCGCCGGGGCGCGCTTGCACACCCAGTACTTGGCCACGGCGGTGGCCAGACGGCGAAGGGCGGCCTCGGCCGGGTCGCCGGGCGCCCGGTCGAAGGCGCCGGCCACCCGCATGGCCAGCATGGTCGCCGCCTCGGACTCGACGGCCAGGTCGGCCAGCACGTTGGTCATCAGCGGCTGGTCGGCCAGCCGCCGCCCGAAGGCGCTGCGGTGGGCGGCGTGGTGGGTGGCCTGGGCGACCGCCTGGCGCATCAGCGCCGCCGACCCGACGATGCAGTCCAGGCGGGTGTGGTTGACCATCTCCAGGATCGCGGCCAGGCCCCGGCCCGGCTCCCCCACCGGCCAGCCGGCGGCCTCGTCGAGCTCGACCTCGGCCGAGGCGTTGGCCCGGTTGCCGAGCTTGTCCTTGAGCCGCTGGAGGTGGAAGCGGTTGCGGGCCCCGTCGGGCAGGACCCGCGGGACCAGGAAGCAGCTCAGCCCGACCGGCGCCTGCGCCAGGACCAGGAAGGCGTCGCTCATCGGGGCCGAGCAGAACCACTTGTGCCCGCTGAGCAGCCAGCGGCCGTCCGAGCCGGCGGGGCGGGCCGTGGTGGTGTTGGCCCGCACGTCGCTGCCGCCCTGCTTCTCGGTCATGGCCATGCCGCACAGCGCCCCCGCCTTGGCCGCCACCGGGGCCAACTCCGGCTGGTAGGCCAGGGCGGTGAGCTTGGGCTCCCACACCTCGGCCAGCTCGGGGGTGGCCCGCAGGGCGGGCACGGCGGCATAGGTCATGCTGACCGGGCAGCCGTGCCCGGCCTCGACCTGGGTCCAGAGGTAGAACCCGGCCGCCCGGGCCACCTGGGCGCCGGGGCGCGGGTCGCGCCAGGGGGCGGCGTGCAGCCCGTGGGAGACCGCCGTGCCCAGCAGCCGGTGCCAGGCCGGGTGGAACTCGACCTCGTCCACCCGTCGCCCGTAGCGGTCGTGGGTGCGCAGCACCGGCGGGGTGGCGTCGGCCGCCTCGCCCCAGGCGATCGCCTCCGCGCTGCCGGCCAGGACGCCGAGGGCCCGGACCTGCTCGGCGGCCCACCCGGCGCCCTCCCGGCTCAGCGCCTCGCCCAGCACCGGGTCGGCCTCGAACAGGTCGTAGCCGGCCAGCGGCGGCGGCTGGTTCAGCACCTCGTGGGTGGGCGGCACACTTCCAGGCTACAGCTCGTCCAAGGTGGCGAACAGCGTGGCGAAGCGGTGCAGGGGCTCGCGGCCGATGGCCGGGAGGAGCCGTTGCTGCTGGTTGAGGAGGTACCTGGCCGGGCGGTAGCGGTCGAGGGCCGTGCCGGTGGCCCGCTCGACCCGCCGGACGACCGATCCCTCGCCGGCCAGCTCCTCCGGGTCGAGCTCCCCGGTGCCGGTCGCGGCCAGCAGGTGCAGGTAGAAGGCCTCGTCGAAGAGGTCTTCGAGCCCGGCCTCGCTCTGACCGGTCAGCTCGGTCAGGGCCAGCAGCCGCTCGGGCAGGACCACCCCCTGCTCGGCCAGGGCCCGGATGCTGGGGTGGCCGGCGCCGACCTCCAGCAGCACGGCCGCCTCCAGGGGCCCGCCCAGCAGGGCGGCCAGCACGGGCAGGCCGCCGAGCCCGCCGGTGGGCAGCACCCGCCAGGCCGGGTCGAGGCCCCGGCGGCCGCCGTCGCGCAGGTAGCCGCTCATGACCTCCAGGTAGACGAGGTCGGAGACGCCGCCGACGAGCAGGGTGCGCGGGCCCGCCCCGAGGCCCTCCAGCAGCGAGACGGCCAGCGCCCCGGACAGGGGCAGGACGGTGTCGCGGCTGGTCGCCCCGGCGCCGTCGCCGACCCGCGTCCCCTCGCCCTGGACGTCCTCGACCGTGCGGACCCGGTGGGGCCGGTTGGCGTCGACCATGAACGGCGAGTGGGTGGTGTAGACCACCTGGTGGCCGCCGGCGAGCTGCTCGTCCAGGTAGCGGAGCAGGTCGGCCTGGCCGGCGGCGTGGAGCCCGAGGCCAGGCTCGTCGAGCAGCAGGACAAGGCCCTCGCTGTCGCGCAGCTCCGAGAACGCGGCCACGAACGAAAAGAACCAGACGAACCCGCCCGAGCGCTCGCCGAAGTTGGTCGTCACCCGGTGGCGGTGATTGCGGATGCGGACGTCGAGGAACGGCGGCCCTCCCTGGCCGTTCTGGCCGGCCTCGCGGAAGTCCAGGTCCAGCTCGACGGTCAGCTCCGGGTTCTGGCTCCAGTAGCGGAAGACCTCCTCGCTGACCGTGGTGGCGGCGCTCTCCAGGGCGGCCTTGCGGACCTCGTACTCGGACTCGGCGAAGTCGTCGGCGGCCACCCCGGCCAGCCGCAGCAGGGCCAGGGCGGTCCGCTCCCCCGGCTGGAGGGCGTCCTCGGTGGTGGCCTGGAGCCGTGGGATCGACACCCGGCCAGGCAGCACGCTGTAGCCGTCGAAGTACAGCACGCGGGGCAGCCGGGCGCCGAGCAGGGCGGCCAGCTCGCCGCCCACCTCCTGGTCGCCGACCAGCAGGTGCTGGCGGCCGGCGTAGTCCCGCTCGACGGTGAGCTCCTTGGCCCCGATGGCGTCGGGCCCGAGCTGCTGGACGACCGCCTCCAGGTCGGCGTCGCCGAGCTCGAAGGTGGCCGAGATGGGGCTGGTGGCGGCGATCTGGCCCCGGTCCCGGCCGCGCAGCCGGCGGGGGTAGTCACGCAGCTCGTCGAACCCCCGGCCCGACCCGGCGAGCGGGTTGGCCTGGGAGAGGGCCTCAAGGAAGGCGGTCTTGCCGCTCTCGTTCTTGCCCACCAGGCAGGTCACATCCGGCTCGAAACGGACGGTCCCCGAATTCTCGATGCTCCGGAATTTCCGAACCACTGCCGTTTTCAGGATCACATTCCCACTCCGAGCTCGACGCCACAGAAAATGTAGTTGAGATTTCCCCGTCCGTGCCAGTCGCCGATTGGACGCCGGTTCGCCTACGAAGGCCGGGTACATTTGCGTAGGGAAGCTGCAAAGGACTGCGCGTGATCGTGCCACGCATCTCAACGTAGGCTCCGCCGGGCTTGACGTCGCCATGGCAAGGAGAGAGTTCGAGGTGGCGTTGCGGTTGCTCAGCCGGGTACGCGGCACCCTCCCCCAAGGCCGCTCCCTCCCCGACGAGGTCTGGCGGGGTCGCCACCGTGCGATCCTGGTGATCCTGTGGCTGCACGTGCCAGCGCTGATCGCGCTGGCCGTGCTCTTCGGCAACGGCCTGGACGAGGCCTCTGGCGTGGTCGTCGTGGCCGCCTCGGCGGCGCTGGCCACGGCCCCGTGGGGCGGCCGGCGCTGGCGCTCGGCCCTGGCCACCGTCGGGCTCCTGTCGGCGTCGTGCGTGCTGGTCGGCATCGGCGGGGGCACGGTCGAGCTGGGCTTCCACTTCTTCGTCACGATCGGCCTGGTCATGCTGTACCAGGACGGCTTCCCCTTCCTGATCGCGGTCGGCTTCGTGGCCGCCTACGCGTTGGTGTCGGCGGGCCTGGAGTCGCTGGGCGTGCTGGCTCCGGTCGACACCCGGTCCAGCCCGTGGCTGCGGGCGGCCATCGGCGAGCTGCTGCTCCTGGCCATCGCCACCGCCAACCTGGCCAACTGGCGCCTGAACGAGGACAGCCGGGCCGAGGCCGAGCGCTCCTTCCGCCAGCTGTACGAGGGCCAGCGGGCCGTGGTCCGCGAGCTCCAGCAGTCCCAGCGCCTCAAGGACGAGCTCTACAACGTCGTCTCCCACGAGCTGCGGACCCCGCTGACCGGCATCCTCGGGTTCGGCGAGCTGCTGCTCACCCGCGACGACCGGCTGACCACGGCCCAGCGCAAGGAGCACCTGGGCCGCATCCTGCGCGAGGCCCGCCGGCTCCAGCGGGTGGTCGACAACCTGGTCTACTCCTCCAAGGTGATCCAGCAGGACGGCAGCGCCGCCGCCGACCTGCGCGGGGTCGTCCGCGCGGTGGTCGAGGACCTGGACGACGTGCCCGAGCGGGAGCGCCTTGACCTGGAGGTCGACCTGGGCGCGGCCCGCGAGGTGGCCATGCCGGCCGAGGCCCTTCGCCTGGTGATGGTCAACCTGCTCGGCAACGCCCTCAAGTACGCGACCCCGCTGACCACGGTCCGGTTGAACACCAGGGCGGCCGGCCCGTCCCTGCTGGCCGTCTCGGTCACCAACGTCGGCCCGCCGATCACCCTCGCCGACCGCGCCCGCATCTTCGAGCCGTTCGTGCAGCTGGACTCCTCGCTGACCCGCAGCGTGGCCGGGGTCGGCCTGGGGCTGCACATCGTCCGGCGCCTGGTCGAGTCGTACGGGGGCACGGTCGAGGTCGACTCCACCGGCGACCTGGTCACCTTCACGGTGGCCGTCCCCACGGTCGTGTCCGTGGTCGCCGAGGACGGAGCCGGCCCGGAGCCGGCGGCCGTCGGCGCCCCGCATCAGCCGAACGGCTGACCGTCGATCCACCGTCCGGCGCTCCCCACCGGCGCCGGCCTCTCGTACCATCGCTGGGAAGAGCGGCAGGAACGAGAGGAGCGGCCCGCTGGACGGCGAGCGCTGCGAGCGCGGGATCGACGCCTGGGACCAGTACGCCTGGGTCTGGGACGCCGCCTTCTACGGCCTGCTCGGGCTGACCGCCGGCCTGACCCTGCTCGACCCGGCCACCGCCGGCGACCGCTGGGCCGTGGCCGGGCTGACGGCACTGGTCGCGGCCTGGCACTTCACGTTCCGGCGACTCGGGATCGACGAGGATCGGCCCTGGCTGGTCGCGGCCTACCTGGCCGGGCTGTTCGCGCTGTGGTTCCTGCTCGCCGGGATCCACCCCGCCTTCTTCTCGCTGCTGCTCGTGCTGTACCCGCAGGTCTTCCGCCACCTGCGCCTGGCCCGGGCCATCCCGGCGGCGGTCGTCCTGAGCGTCGCCGTGGTGTGGCGCGAGGTGCTGGCCTCGGGCCGGCCGCTGTCGGAGAACCTGGGGGCGGTCGTCGGCGGCCTGCTCTCGGTGGTGTTCGGCACCCTGCTCGCGCTCTGGATCACGCGGATCATCGAGGAGAGCTACGAGCGGCGGCAGCTGATCGAGCAGCTGGAGGCGACCCGCAGCGAGCTGGCCGCGGCCGAGCGGGAGGGCGGCCGCCTGGCCGAGCGCCAGCGCCTGGCCCGCGACATCCACGACACCCTGGCCCAGGGCTTCGTCAGCATCGTCCTCCAGCTCCAGGCGGCCGAGGCCGAGCTGCCCGCGGACGCCGCCGAGGCCCGCGGCCACCTGGAACGGGCCCGGCGGACGGCCAGGGACAACCTGGTCGAGGCCCGACGGCTGGTCTGGGACCTGCGGCCGGAGGCGCTGTCGGCGGCGCCGCTGGGCGAGGCCCTGGGCCGGCTGGCCGGCAGGGTGGCCGAGGAGACCGGCCTGGCCGCCACCGCCACCGTGACCGGCACCCCACAGCCGCTCAGCCCCGACGCCGAGGTCACCCTGCTCCGGGTCACCCAGGAGGCTCTGGCCAACGTGACCAGGCACGCTTCCGCCGGCCGGGTCGCGGTCACCTTGTCCTACATGGACGGCGAGGCCGCCCTCGACGTGCGCGACGACGGCTCCGGGTTCACCCCCACCGCCGACGGATTCGGCCCCAACGGCGGGCTCGGGCTGCGGGGCATGCGCGAGCGGGTCGAGGCCCTCGGGGGCCGGCTGGCCGTCGAGACCGCCCCCGGCCGGGGCACCACCATCGCCGTCACGGTCCCGGTGCGGTGATACGGATCCTGCTGGCCGACGACCACCCGGTGGTCCGGGACGGGCTGCGGGGCATGCTGGCCGGCGAGGCCGACTTCGAGGTCGTCGGGGAGGCCGCTTCCGGGGTCGAGGCGGTGCGGCTGACCGAGCGGGAGCAGCCGGACGTGGTCCTGATGGACCTCCAGATGCCGGAGATGGACGGGGCCACGGCCACGGCCGAGATCGCCGCCCGCTTCCCAGGGACCCGGGTGCTGGTCCTCACCACCTATGACACCGACGCCGACATCCTGCGCGCCGTCGAGGCCGGGGCCACCGGCTACCTGCTCAAGGACACCCCCCGGGAGCGGCTGTTCCCGGCCATCCGGGCCGCCGCCCGGGGTGAGACGGTCCTGGCCCCGACAGTGGCCACCCGGCTGGTCAGCCGCATGCGCCAGCCGGCCACCGAGGCCCTCACGGCCCGGGAGGTCGAGGTCCTCGACCTGGTCGCCCGGGGCTCCAGCAACGCCGACATCGCCGCCGCCCTGTTCATCAGCGAGGCCACGGTCAAGACCCACCTGCTGCACGTGTTCGCCAAGCTCGGCGTCGACGACCGCACCGCCGCCGTGGTCGCGGCCCTCGAGCGCGGCATCATCGCCCTCCCCCGCCGCCGCTGAGGCGATTTGACCAGCGCTGCGCCGTTGCACCAGGCTCTTGCGGTCATGCTGTCGAGACGAAAGGATCCGGCGTGACCCAGTCAGACGTCAGCGCGTCCACCGACGATTCGGAGACGATCACCCCCCCATCCCCCTCCTCCCGCTCCAGCCGGGCCGAACGCAACGCGGCCGCCAGCGCCGACCTGGACCGGTCGAGGGGCAGCTTCGCGACCGCCCCGGGCGCGGCCGTGCAGCTGGCCGAGATCGAGGAGGTCGACCCGGGCACCATCTTCCAGCGGGACGGCGCCGGCTTCCCCGACTGGCTGTCGGCCAACCTTGACCGGCTGGCCAAGGAGCTCGGCCTGAGCGGCCTGCGCGAGGTCGGCCGCGACGTCGGGGTCGGCTCCTTCACCGCCGACCTGCTCGCCCAGACCGACCGCGGGCGGCGGGTCGCGATCATGAGCCACCTGGAGCCGAGCGACCACCTGCACCTCGGCCAGATGATCACCTTCGCGGCCGGCCTCGACGTCTCGGCCGTGGTCTGGATCACCACCCGCATCGGCGAGGAGCACCGGGCGGTGCTCGACTGGCTCAACCAGCACGGCGACGACGACGTGCGCTTCTTCGGCGTCGAGCTGCGCCTGCTGCGCATCGGCGGCTCCCAGCCGGGGGCGTCCTTCCACGTCGAGGCCCGCCCCAACGACTGGCAGAAGGTGATCAAGCAGCGCCAGCGGGTCGGCTCGCCGATCAACTCCCGCATGCGGGAGTTCTAGCCGCCTCAGAGCTGGGGCGGCACGCCCCGGATCTGGGCGACGACGGCAGCGTCGTCCTCGTCCTCCTCGTCCAGGTCGACCAGGGACGCGCCGGTGTAGTCGAGGCCGTAGTAGGCGTAGAGCTCGGCCTCCTCCTGCGGCCACAGCCGACCGGCCGGGTCCATGCCGGGCGCGGCCTCGACGAAGGCACGGTCGTACGGCACCCGCAGCTCGTTGCCGTGCTCGACCGCCTCGGCCACCGGGACGAGACGGGTGCCGGAATCGGAACCGGCCGTGCCGAGCAGCACCCATCCAGGCTCGTCGTTCTCGGCGTCGTAGAAGACGTCGAGCACCGAGCCGAGCTTGTCCCCGGTCCGGTCGAGCACGACGCGGCCCTTCCACCTTCGCGCGACGTCAAATGCCGGCATCGCGGCCCCCCTCCACGTGCTGGTACCGCCGCGGCCGCGGCGGTAGTTGGCGTAAATGGTCAATTGCGCGGGCCCGGATATCCGGCCTCGCGTTCGGCCTTCGCCTGGTCCTCGATGCAGAAGCGGGCGGCCGGCATCGCCTCGAGGCGCTCGTCGCCGATCGGGCGGCCGCAGGCCTGGCAGCTGCCGTAGGTGCGACGGTCCAGGCGCTGGAAGGCGACCTCGATCTCCTGGAGCTCGTCCTCCACCTGCTCCAGCAGCGAGACGTTCTTCTCCATCTCGAAGGTCTCGGTGCCGCTGTCGCCCGGGTGCTGGTCGAAGCTCGACAGCTCGCCGCTGGTTACGGAGGTCGCCTCCTCCTGCTCGCGCTGGAGGTTGTCGCGGATCCCCTGGAGCCGGGTGCGCTCCTCCTCGAGCCGCTTGCTGGCCGTGGCCTTGTCCATGGGTCTCCGGTTCCTCCTGCGTCGCCGTGGGTTCCCGGAGACGCTACCAGCCCAGCGCCTCCTGGTCCTCGGGCTCCTCCGCCTCCACGGACGGCAACGGCCCGGCGCTGGCCCTGGCCGCCGCCACCACCCTGGACAGGGCGGTGGTCAGGGCCTTGACCTCCTCGGGCTCGAGGTGGCGGGTGAAGTGCTCGTGGATGCCGCGCAGGTGGGTCGGGGCGGCCCGGCGCAGGGCGCTGCGGCCCTGGTCGGTGAGGACGGCGAACCACCCGCGGCGGTCGTCCAGGCACCGCTCCCGGCGGACCAGCCCGGCCTCCACCATCCGGTCGACCAGCCGCGACAGGCCGCTCTTGGACAGCAGCACCGACGCCGACAGCTCCTGCATCCGCAGTCGCCCCTCGGGCGCCTCGGCCAGGTTGAGGAGCACGTCGTAGCGGCTCAGGGGCAGGCCGCGCTCGGCCACCAGCTCGTGCTCGAGCAGCTCGGTGACCGTGGCGTGCGCCTCCAGCAGCAGGCGCCAAGCGGACAGGGAGGCAGGATCGGGTCGGGCCGGCATCCACTTATTGTAGGTGGTCGTCCAGCTACCGACCGTCAGCAGGCTGACGACCGGGCCTACGTCGAGAGAAGCACGTTCGCTCCTGCACGCGGGCGCTCGGGGACTGTCTGGTAGTGTGTCTGGACTCCGACGA
>Ga0207675_100001855_pt1 | contig 21175 bp, 20 predicted proteins | sample KBSSwiS42_FD_184305 | JGI IMG/M metagenome (GOLD analysis project Ga0207675, IMG submission 184305) | Switchgrass rhizosphere microbial communities from Kellogg Biological Station, Michigan, USA - KBS Switchgrass S4-2 (SPAdes) (version 2) | ecosystem: Host-associated > Plants > Roots >...
CAACATCTTCGGCGGAATCACACGCACGGATGCCTAGCGCTTCGGCAACGGGCACGATAAGGAAGCGCATCCTTGAGGCGGGGACAGGGATGGTTCTGGTGCCAGTGCGCAGATCGGACGGCGATGCGGGCGTCGCGTGGATGCCGCTCGATCGCGACCACGGCTCACGCACCCTTCGGCCCGATCCCGGCCTGCCATGCAAAATTAACGGGCATCGGCCTACCGTCCGATATTCGATCGAAGAAAGGTCTACCATGCGATTGGCGAGGCAACAGGCATGAACCCACCGACATGTCGTCACTGTGGCGCACCATTGACGCGAACCTTTGTGGATCTCGGCCTGTCGCCTCTCGCCAACAATTATGTCCGCCCGGGGGACGGCGACACGCGGGACGCAAAATATCCGTTGCATGCCCGCGTCTGTGAGAAATGTTTTCTGGTTCAGGTCGATGACGCGGTGCCGGCATCCGAGATTTTCTCCGAGGACTATGCCTATTTCTCGTCATTTTCGGAAAGCTGGCTCAAGCATGCCGAGCGCTATTGCGAGAGCATAACCGCCCGGCTCGGTCTCGGCCCGCAATCCTTGGTCGTCGAAATCGCGTCCAACGACGGTTATCTGCTGCAATATTTCAAGGCGAAGGGTATCCAGGTGCTGGGCGTCGAACCGTCCGGCAGCGTCGCCGCGGAAGCCGAACGCAAGGGAATTCCCACCCGCGTCGAATTCTTCGGCAAAGCGCTGGCAACGACGCTACGCGCGGAAAATATCGCGCCGAACCTGGTTTGTGCCGCCAATGTCCTGGCGCATGTGCCGGACATCAACGATTTCGTCGATGGCGTGAGCACGATGCTGTCCGGCGATGCCGTGTTCACGGTCGAATTCCCGCACATTCTGAATCTGATCGAAGACGTGCAGTTCGATACGATCTATCACGAACATTATACCTATCTGTCGCTGCTGACGGTCGAGCGCATCTTCGCAAGCTATGGCCTGCGCGTGTTCGATGTCGAGGCAGTGCCCACCCATGGCGGATCTCTGCGCGTCTATGCCTGCCGGGTTGGCGCGTCACACGAAGTCGGCCCTGGCGTCGAAGCGATGCGCGCACTCGAGCGCAAGGCCGATCTTGACAAATTGGCTGGCTATGAAGGGTTTCAGCCGCGGGTCGAGGCACTGCGCGCCGGCCTGCTCGAGTTCCTCGAGACCGAGCGGGCAGCGGGACGTCGGGTCGCTGGCTATGGTGCGGCCGCCAAGGGCAATACGCTCCTCAATTATTGTGGAATCGGCCCGGACCTCGTCGCCTATGTCGTCGACCGCAATCCCTCGAAGCAGGGAACGCTGCTGCCGGGAAGCCGCATCCCCGTGCTGCCGGTGCAAGCGCTGCAGGAAACCCCGCCCGACGACGTGCTGATCTTGCCGTGGAATTTACGCGAGGAGATCATCCACCAGCTGTCGTTCCTGGGAGAAGACGGCGTCCGCTTCGTCACTGCGGTTCCGACGGTCGAGATCTCGGGCTGATGACGCGCATTCTGGTGACGGGGGGAAATGGATTCCTCGGCCAGGCATGCGTCAACGCGTTGCTCGAAGCGGGACACGACGTGGTCTCGCTCGGCCGGAGCCCCCGTGCGCCCGAAGGCGCGCAGGCGATCGCTTGCGACCTGCTCGACCCTCAGGCTACTCGGTCGGCGATAGCGAGGGCCGGCGCCGAATGCCTGATTCATGCGGCGTGGGAGTCGGACGCCAGGGCACGGTGGAACGCGCCGAGCAATCTCGACTGGGTTTCGAGCAGTTTCGCGCTTGCACGTCATTTCGCGGAAGCGGGCGGCAAGCGCTTCGTTTTCGTCGGGAGCTGTGCCGAATATGATTGGAGCCAGCCCCTCCTCTCCGAAACAACGACACCGTTGCGGCCTTCGACGCTATATGGTGCGGCGAAAGCGGCAACCGGCATCGCCTTGAATGCCGCCGCGCCGAGCCTCGGCTTCAGCTTTGCCTGGGCGCGCATCTTCTTCTGCTATGGACCCGCAGAACCCCGGGGACGGCTGCTGCCCGATCTCGTCGCCGAACTTTCCGCCGGCCGGCCGATTGCATGCACCGACGGGCTCCAAGAACGCGATTTTCTCCACTCCGCCGACGTAGGCACAGCACTCGCACTCGTCGCCACGAGCAAAATTGAAGGTGCCGTCAACATCGGCAGCGGCGAGGCAGTGCCGGTCAAACGGCTCATCGCGGAAGTGGCGGAGTTGGTCGGCAATGCGTCGCTGATCGAAATGGGCGCACGCGCCAGGGCGCCCGACGATCCGCCACGGCTGGTAGCCGACGTCAGCCGACTCGCTGCGCTGGGATTTCGCCCGCGCTTCGATCTGAGCAACGGCCTGCGCGATGCGGTTCACGCGCTCCTTTCAGAGACGGCACCGGCGCGATAATCCCCGCTCGGCCGCCCTGCGCAGCCACTAATGCACTGGACCGAACGCAACCGTTGCGTGGTTTCGCGGATCGAACGTCACATGTGCCGCGCGCCGTCCCGGAAAGGCGCCCAAAACGCGCGCATCCGATGCCGGACCGAGATCCTGCACCAATATCGCGTGACCAGGACGCAGGAAGGGATCGTTGAGGATCGCCGACGCGTGGTAGGCGTCGTGCGGCAGGAACACCACGGCGTCAGCGAACTCAGGCCGCGAAATCATCGATTGCACAGCCACCCCGAGGCGAGCGCGTGCGGCATATTTGTCATAGGCGCGCCACGGCGTGAACACGGTGAGACCGAACAGCGCCAGCAGCACGAGCGTCGCGACGACGCGCCCACGGGCCTGTTCGATTCCGCGTTGCTGGAGCTGGTCGGCCAGCGCGGCGGCCCCGCACGCCGACAATGCCACGAAAGGGAAATAGGCCGCATACCAATAGCGTGGCCCGATATAATAGATCGCGTTGAACCAATAGAAGAAATGGATCCCGATGACGGCAATCCCCACCACTGCCATCGTCCGCGCGAGCGGCTGCCCCTTGCCCCAGATCGCGTAGATCCAGACCAAGAACAGCGAACCGATCGTCCAGCCAAACAGCTCCAGGTTGAGTGCGCGGATGCCGTCCACGATGTTGATCAGGCCCTCGAGCGGAGAATGGCCCGGCCAAAGATCCAACTGCGACCAAGTTGGCGGCGGACCGACATGCGGGCCAAAACCGAAGTCGTTCCCCGTCCCCTGCCACAGGACGGCGAGATAGGCGGCAAGCGGGGCGACAAGCGGGTTGCCCGTAAAGTGCGCGTTATAGGGAAAGATCAGCGCGCTGACGGCGATACAGCCCAAGCCATAGATTGGCACGAATTGCCAGGCGCGCGTCCTGAGCGACCAGATGAGCCACAGGCCGGACAGCGAACCGATGACGACGCCTTCGAGCGCGCGATTCACGAACAGCGCCCCCATCAGCAAGCCAGCGACCAGGCAAAGCGCGGCCGCGCTGCGTCCCCTCCCCTGCGCGACTCGCTCACGCGCAATCACCAGCGACAGCCAGGCGCCGAGGATCAGCACGAGCGACAAGGCATGGGTCATCAATGACGCCGAAGTCTCGAGCAGCCAGGGCGACGTCGCCATCAACAGCGCCGCGACGTTCGCAGTCCAGCGATCGCTACACCGTTCGACGAGGCGATGTGCGAGCAACACGCTGAGCGCGGCGAGCAGCGGATTCACCAGCCATGGGATGCCGAGCAACCATCCCAGGCTCAGCACCGCGGACCATCCCGGCGCCGGCGTTGCGATCCAACCCGCCTTGCCGGATTGCAGGAGATAGAAGCTGAACGCGTCATCGGTGCCGTGCGGCAGCGGCGGTGCCGCCAGCACGCCTCCGGCGAACGTCTTCGCCTGAAACAGATAGGCTGTCTCGTCCTCGACAAGGCCAAGGCCGTGAAATGCGGTTCGCGCGAGCAGGCTCGACACGACCGCGACGACGATTGCGACTATCAGCGGGACTGCGTTCGATGAACCGCTGCCGATCCGACGGTTTTCCCACAAACACGGCAGATCCGGCGCGCCGATGATCGCCGCGATCAGCGTAATATGCATCGTCGCCAGTCCCCCGGCGACGACCAGCTTGCCGACGTAACGGCCATAAGCGTGGATCGCGACGCTGCTCGACAGCACGACGGACCCGAACGTCGTCAGCAGCAGCAACGCCGCAAGTGCCATCACGTCACGCGCCTGAATCCCGGCACGCATATTCCTGGCGCCAATCCAGCGCGCGACACAGGCGAGCGCGACCAACCCTTCCGCGGCGAGCGCCGCCGCCATCACGCGATCAACGGGCGCGCCGAGACGGAACCGCAGCGGCGAGAGCCAATCCGGTTCGGTGAACCAGAGTTGGGCCAGGCTGCCCATGAAGAGCAGCGCCGCGAACGCGCCGGCGATCGGCGCTCGCAACGCCGCGAGCCCGGCACCGAGCAAACAAGAATAGGCCAGTCCGATCAGGAACCAGCGATCGTTCGGGGTCAGATGCGCATGCGAGACCGGCAAATGACCCTGGGCGGCGAAGAACAGCAGCACCAGGCCCAGCACGCCGCCGCCGCATATCACCGCGACGCGAGCGCGCGGCCGAGCAACGGGCAGCTGCATCAGGCGATCCCCGGCAGACCGACCCGGCGCTTCCCCTCGTCGGCGAGCCTGGGCTCCGCCACTTCCGTCGCCTGCACGACGTTGATCTGCTCGCGCTCGATGACCATTGGCCCGCCACGGACCTGGCTATGGATCGACGTCACATATTCGCCCAGCATTCCGATAAACAACAACTGCACGCCCGACAGGAAGAAGAGCGACACGATCAGCGTGGTAATGCCGCGCGGCGCCAGATGCGGATTGATGAAATAGATCGCGACCGAGATGATCGAGAACATGATGCACAGCGACGCCAGCGCGAGCCCGGCAAAGGTGCAGAACCGCATCGGCGCGCGCGTAAAGGAGAAGATTCCGTTGAGCGCCTGATCCACCAGCGCGAGCAGATTGTGCTTCGAAACCCCGCGCTTCCGCGCCTTCCAGGTGTACGGGATGATGATGCGACGAAAACCGCAGGACGCAATGATCCCACGAATATAGGGATAATGATCGCGATGCGACAGCACCGCGTCCAACACCTTGCGGTCGATCAGCTGGAACTCTCCCACATCGGGCGAGAGCTCGAAATCGGAGAAGGTGTTGACCGTATGGTAAAAGATCCAGCGGCACGCCCGCATCAGCGCGGTTTCTTCGCGCGTCGAACGCGCGCCGGCAACGACTTCATAGCCCTGCTCCCAAAGTTTGACGAACTCGGGAATGTGATCGGGCGGATCCTGCAGGTCGACCGGAAGCATCACCAGCGTCGCGTCGCCGGTCGCATAACGCAACCCGTTGAATGTCGAGCGGAAAACGCCAAAATTGCGGGCATTGACGATGATTTTGACGCAGCTGTCCTGCGCTGCGATCCCCCGCAGGATCTCGACGGTTCTGTCGCTGGAATTATTATCGATGAAGATATGCTCCAGCTCGTAATCTGGAAGCTGTTCATCGAATATCTTGCGAACCGACTGCCAGCAATCAGTAACATTGTCTTGTTCGTTGAAACAAGGCGAAACGACACTGATCTTCTTCACACGCCACCCCTCGTGCAGCCACTGCTCTGCCCGCTCTCATTGTAGATAGGATGCCGCGATGTCGCTAGTCGTCAAAAAGGGACGCGTGGCACGAAAGACAACGCCGTGCGCGCGGCGCGAGGCGGGCGGCGCCGTTGCAAGTCCGGGTCGGAGATGGCAATGCACCGCGCACAGGGCGCGTGGCGTCGCTTCTTGGGGGATTAGCAGTGAAAGTTGTCCTGTTAGCGGGCGGTCTCGGCACGCGCCTCGCCGAGGAAACCGGCACCAGGCCCAAGCCCATGGTCGAGATCGGCGGACGCCCGATCCTCTGGCACATCATGAAGCAATATTCCCAGGCGGGCCTCAACGAGTTCATCGTTTGCCTCGGCTACAAGGGCTATGTCATCAAGGAATATTTCGCCAACTACGCGCTGCACATGTCGAACGTCACGATCAGCACGCGTACCGGCGAAGTAAAGGTGCATCGCAACGAAGCCGAAGACTGGCACATCTCATTGGTCGACACCGGCGAAGAGACGATGACCGGCGGCCGTATCAAACGCGCGCTCGACTATGTCGATGGCGACACCTTCTGCCTGACCTATGGCGACGGCGTGAGCGATATCGATATCGCCGCCTCGATCGACTTCCATCGCGGACACGGCCGCAAGGCGACCGTAACTGCGGTACGACCGCTCAGCCGGTTCGGCCAGCTGATCACCGAGGACGACTGCGTCACCGATTTCGCCGAAAAGCCGGTCGAGGAAGGCGGCTGGATCAACGGCGGTTTCTTCGTTCTCAACCGCGCGGTCGACGCCTATCTCGAGGGCGACGCCACCATCTGGGAACGCACGCCGATGGAACGGCTCGCCCATGACGGCGAACTGCGCGCGTTCTTCCACACCGGCTTCTGGCAGCCGATGGACACGTTACGCGATCGCCAGAATCTCGAGGCGCTATGGGAAACCCGCCGCGCACCCTGGAAGACCTGGAGCTGACCGAGCGGGAGTTGGTCAGGCCCCAACGCTGAGGCCGACCGGTTCAATTCCAGACGAGGTTGCTCGAAAGCCTGCCCGCATCGATGTGACGCTGGAGCACCCGCAGGCGGATCAGCTGACTGTTGCGGAAGTCGGTGTCGTCGAAGCCCATCGCGCGCATGCCATCGACGAGTTCGGAAATCGACTGATCGAGCGTCACGACCGGCTGGTGATCGGGTGCGAGCGCACGGAAGCGCGCAAAATCCACTCGGTACGAACGACTGTCGGCCGGCGCCGAAGTATTGATGCTCACGCTCGTGCCGGGCACCGCCGCCGCGACGCGTTCGGCAAGCTCGCGCACCTGATAGTTGCGGTCGTCGGAGCCTACGTTGACCGTCAGCAACCGCCCGCCGTTCGCTGCCGGCCGCGTCGCTGCCCAGGCAATCGCGCGCGCCATGTCCTTGGTGTCGATGAGGGGTCGCCAAGGCGTGCCGTCGCTCAGCACGGTGATGGCGCCGCTCGACAGCGCGCAGGCCACGAAGTCGTTGAGCACCAGGTCGAGGCGCAGCCGGTCCGACATGCCGCAGGCAGTGGCAAAGCGCAGATTGGTGACGACCATGTCGGTGTCGAGCGCGGCGAGCGCCTGCTCGGTGCCGATCTTGGACTTGGCATAGGCGGTCATCGGGTTGAGCGGGTCGTCCTCGCACCGCGCGCCGCCTTCCGCCACGCCATAGACGCTGCAGCTCGAGGCGAACACGAAGTTCTTCACGCCGGCCGCAGCCGCTGCCTTGGCGAGCGCGATCGATGCGTTCTGGTTGATCTCCTCGGTCACTGCCTCGAACTGCTTGCCCATCGGGTCGTTCGACACGGCGGCAAGCTGCACCACGGCGTCATAGCCGGCGAGAAACGACAGGTCCGCCGTGCGCACGTCGCCATAGCTCTGCTCGTCGAGCATCCGCTCCGGCAAGGCGTCGGAGCCGGTGAGGCAATGCGCGAAATAGCCATTGTCCAGGCCGCGGAGATATGCGTCGGGATACCGCGCCCGAAGCTCCTTCACTACCGCCGGACCGACATAGCCAAGGTTTCCGGTGATCAAGATACGCATGCGATCCCCCACAACGGTTGCATTCATAAAACGGGTGTCCCCAACAATATCTCAACTCGCCCCAACCGGCACGTCGAGCGCGTGCGCGACTTCCTGCGCAATCGCAAGCGAAGCGGTGAGCCCTGGAGATTCGATTCCGAACAGATTGACCAACCCCGGCAGCCCGTGTTGCGCCGGCCCGTCGATGCGGAAATCGGCCGCCGGCTCGCCCGGTCCGCTCAACTTCGGGCGAATGCCGGCATAGCCCGGCACCATCCGATCGGCCTGTACGTCGGGCCAGAAGCTCCGCGCCGCGGCAAGAAACTGCGTATGGCGCGCAGGGTCGACGGTATAGTCGATAGCGTCGATCCACTCGACATCCGGACCGAACCGCGCCGCACCGCTCAAGTCGAGCGTCAAATGCGTGCCGAGTCCGCCCGGGACGGGCACGGGATAGATGAGGTGCGAGAACGGCACCTTGCCGGAATAGGTGAAATAGACGCCACGGGCGTAGCGGACCTGCGGAATATGTTCTGCGGTGAGGCCTTCGGTAGCGCTCGCCACGCGGTGCGCGGCAAGACCGGCGGCATTGACCACGATCGACGCCGTCAGCGCCGTGCGATCCTCTCCGTCGATCTCCACCGACCATCCGTCCCCCGCGCGGGCCAGTCGCGATACGCGGGTGCGCCTGGCAAAGGTCGCGCCGGCATTTTCGGCATCGGCCAGCAGCGCGAGCATATAGCCGTGCGCATCGATAATACCGGTGGACGGCGAGAACAGCGCTTCATGGCAGTCGATCGCCGGCTCTTTCTTCTTCGCTTCGGCGCCGCTCAGTCGGACGAGGTCACGAACGCCGGCCGCCTCTGCTGCCTGCTCGATCTTGTCGAGCGCAGGTGTCTGCTCGGCCTCCGCTGCGAAAATCAGCTTGCCGAGCCGTGCATGCGGCACGTGCGTGCGTTCGCAAAAGGGATAGAGGAGCTCGCGACCGCGCACGCAGAGTTCGGCCTTGCGCGATCCGGCAGGATAATAGATCCCGGCGTGGATCACTTCGCTGTTGCGCGAACTGGTCCAGCTGCCGAAGCTGTCCTCGCCATCGACGAAGACCGTATCGATACCAGCCAGCGCGAGTTGACGCGCCACTGCCAGCCCGATGACGCCGGCGCCGATCACGAGCGCGCCTATCTCCATCGGCACGTTCCCGCACAATTCCGACGCGAATTGAGGAGCCGGGAGATAGTATCAAACGTGGGTCGATCCGTTGATCTCGCACGTGTCGCAGCGAAATGAGCCATATTATCGCCCCCAGCCGGCGGACCGATAGCCGCGCCGATCTGGCCCGCGCAAGCACATAGTCTTTCCGCCTTGTGCCGTTTCGGCGCCGAAGGGACCGGCAAGAAACACTGCGGCCGATCATCCGGATGAATACGCAGATTTGACTCAGGTCAAACCCGTTAGGGCGTAGGATGCCAAGGAACGCGCGAACTCGCGTGGTTAGGGGCCGATACCATGGACAATGCCGTGACCGGAACGTTCGCCTGGCTGGGGCTGGCGATATTGGCGCTGCTCGCCGCGGCCGCGACAAGCGACGGCCCGTTCGCCGTGCACATGGGCATCTTCGCGCTTGCCGGCGTGCTCGCCGCGAGCGCGTCGATCCGCCGCGCGGGCGAGGCACACGCGGCGATCCCCCCCGGCGAATATGACGACGCAGTGATCCGCTGGGGCACGATCGCCACTGTATTCTGGGGTGTGGTCGGGTTCCTGGTCGGACTGGTGATCGCTGCGCAACTCGCCTGGCCGGCGCTCAATCTCGGCCTCGAATACACCAGTTTCGGCCGCCTCCGCCCGCTGCACACCTCGGCGGTGATTTTCGCGTTCGGCGGCAACGCGCTGATCGCGACCAGCTTCTACGTCGTGCAGCGCACCTGCCGCACGCGGCTTGCGCTGCCCGGCCTCGCCAAGTTCGTGTTCTGGGGATACCAGCTGTTCATCGTCCTCGCCGCCACCGGCTATGTGATGGGCGTCACCGAGGGCCGCGAATATGCCGAGCCCGAATGGTATGTCGACATCTGGCTGACGATCGTCTGGGTTGCCTATCTCGCGGTCTATGTCGGCACGATCCTCAAGCGCCGCGAACCGCACATCTATGTCGCCAACTGGTTCTATCTCAGCTTCATCGTCACCGTGGCGATGCTGCATCTCGTCAACAATCTCACGGTGCCGGTGTCGCTGCTCGGTTCGAAGAGCTATTCGGCGTTCGCGGGTGTCCAGGATGCGCTGACGCAGTGGTGGTACGGCCACAACGCCGTCGGCTTCTTCCTCACTGCCGGCTTCCTCGGCATGATGTATTATTTCGTGCCCAAGCAAGCCGAACGCCCGATCTATAGCTATCGGCTGTCGATCATCCACTTCTGGGCACTGATCTTCCTCTACATCTGGGCCGGTCCGCACCACCTCCACTACACCGCGCTGCCCGACTGGGCCCAGACGCTCGGCATGGTGTTCTCGATCATGCTGTGGATGCCGAGCTGGGGCGGCATGATCAACGGGCTGATGACGCTCTCGGGCGCGTGGGACAAGATCCGCACCGACCCGATCATCCGTCTTCAGGTGGTCGCGCTCGCCTTCTACGGCATGGCCACTTTCGAAGGTCCGATGATGTCGGTGAAGACCGTGAACTCGCTCTCGCACTATACAGACTGGACGATCGGGCACGTCCATTCGGGGGCGCTTGGCTGGAACGGCATGATCACCTTCGCGGCGATCTATTTCATGGTGCCGCGGCTGTGGAAGCGTCCGCAGCTTTATTCGCTGCGGATGGTCAACTGGCACTTCTGGTGCGCGACCGCCGGCATCGTGCTCTACGCCTCATCGATGTGGGTGGCGGGCATCATGCAGGGGCTGATGTGGCGCGAGTACGGGGGCGACGGCTATCTCGTCTACGCGTTCGCCGAAGTCGTCCAGGCAATGCATCCCTATTACGTGATCCGCATCGGCGGTGGCCTGCTTTACCTCCTCGGCGCGCTGTTCATGGTGTGGAACGTCTGGATGACGATCGCCGGCAAACAGCGCGTCGAAGTGCCGTTCGGTGACGCTTCCTACGACCCCCATGCCGATCGGCCGCTCGTCGCGCCCGAACTCGCCGCCGCGGAATAAGGAGCCCGAGCAATGGCTAGCAAGTTCTTCGATCACGGCCGCATCGAGCGCAACGTCACCTTGCTGCTCGTACTTGCGCTCGTCACCGTGGCGATCGGCGGCATCGTCGAGATCGCGCCCTTGTTCTGGATCGACTCGACCATTGAGAAGGTTCAGGGCATGCGACCCTATACGCCGCTCGAGCAGATGGGCCGCGACATCTATGTGCGCGAGGGGTGCTATAACTGCCACTCGCAAATGATCCGACCGTTCCGCGACGAAGTCGAGCGCTACGGCCACTACAGCCTCGCCGCCGAGAGCATGTACGACCATCCGTTCCAATGGGGCTCGAAGCGGACCGGTCCCGACCTCGCGCGCGTCGGCGCACGCTATTCGGACGAATGGCATACCCAACATCTCAAGGATCCGCGATCGGTGGTCCCCGAATCGATCATGCCGACCTACCAGTTCCTCGCGGATCGCGATCTAAACTACGCCGATATTGGCGACCGGCTGGCGGCGCTGCGCAAGGTCGGCGTGCCTTATAGCGACGAAGATATTCGGCAGGCCGCCACTGATCTCGTACTGCAGGCGACCGCGAACGCCGACGCTTCGGCGCTCGCGAAGCGCTACCCCAAGGCCCAGGCCCGCTACTATGACGGCGACCCCGGCCGAGTGACCGAGATGGATGCGCTCGTCGCCTATCTCCAGATGCTCGGCACGCTCGTCGACGTGAACGCCGCTACTGCAAAGGAGCAGGCACGATGAGTCCCGCCGACAGCTCGACCTACACGCTGCTGCGCGAATTCGCCGACAGCTGGGGCCTGTTGTTCATGACATTGCTCTTCCTGTTCGCTGCGTGGCGCGCGCTGCGCCCCTCCGCGCGGAACGACATGGAGGAGGCGCGCCAGATCCCGCTTCGCGATGAGGAACCGTTCGATGGTTGACGACCAGCAGATCGACGCCGCGACCGGCGTCGCCTTCAAGGGCCACGAATGGGATGGCATCCGCGAGCTCGACAATCCGCTGCCGCGCTGGTGGCTGTGGAGCTTCTACGCGACGATCGTGTTCGCGATCGGCTATTGCATCGCCTATCCGGCCATCCCTTATCTCCACAGCGCGAGCGCGGGCACGCTGCAATGGTCGAGCCGCGGCCAACTCGGCAAGGAAATGGCTGCTGCCGAAGCGGCGCGCGCTGGTGTCAGGGCCGCGCTCGCGCGCACGCCGATCGAGGCAGTGCCGGCGAACTCGCCGCTGATGCACGCTGCGGTCGAAGGCGGGAAAGCGGCATTCAAGGTCAATTGCGTCCAGTGCCATGGCGTGGGCGCGGCCGGAGCAAAGGGCTATCCCAACCTCAACGACGACGACTGGCTGTGGGGTGGCTCGATCGCCGCGGTCCACCAGACGATCGACCGGGGCATCCGCTTCCCCGGTGACGATGCCACACGCCTGTCGCAAATGCCCGCATTCGGCCGCGATGGTTTGCTCAAGTCGGCCGAAATCCAGGACGTGGTGAGCTACGTCCGCACGATCTCGCACCAGGAATCCGCAAGCGTCTCGGCGCGGCGCGGCATGGCGGTGTTCGTGGCCAATTGCGCGATCTGCCACGGCCAGGATGCCAAGGGTGGTCGCCAGTTCGGCGCCCCCAACCTCACTGACCCGATCTGGCTCTACGGCGGCGACCGCGACACGCTGACGGCGACCGTCACCAACGCGCGCCAGGGCGTAATGCCGGCATGGCACGGCCGGCTCGATCCGGTCACGGTCAAGATGCTGGCTGCCTATGTCCATTCGCTGGGTGGCGGCGAATGACCTTTTTTTGACACGAGCGAGAGACAGCAGCCCATGATCTCCCTCGCCGACAGCACTGGCCAATCCAAGCCTGGCAGCATGTATGCCCGGCGTCCCGACATCTTCCCGAAAGCGGTCGACGGTTTCTACCGCCGGCTGAAATGGGGCGTGATGGCGGTCACGCTAGCGATCTACTGGATCACGCCGTGGATCCGCTGGGATCGTGGACCCTATGCGCCGAACCAGGCCGTGCTGGTCGATCTCGCGCATCGCCGCTTCTTCTGGTTCTCGATCGAGATCTGGCCGCACGAATTCTATTATGTCGCGGGGCTGCTGGTGATGGCCGGCATCGGCCTGTTCCTGGTTACCGCGACGGTCGGGCGTGCCTGGTGCGGCTATGCCTGCCCGCAGACCGTGTGGACCGACCTGTTCCTCCACGTCGAACGCTGGGTCGACGGCGACCGCAACGCGCAGATCAAGTTGCGGAGCGCGCCGGTCGGTCCGGGTAAGATCGCCAAGCGCGTCACCAAGCATGGCATCTGGCTGACGATCGCGTTCCTCACCGGCGGTGCCTGGTGCTTCTATTTCACCGATGCGCCGACGCTGGGCAAAGGGCTTTTCGACGGCAGCGCGCCGGCTGTCGCCTGGACGACGATCGGCATCCTCACGGCCACGACATATATCTTTGGCGGCTGGATGCGCGAGCAGGTGTGCATCTACATGTGCCCATGGCCACGCATCCAGGGCGCGATGCTCGACGAGAAATCGCTGATCGTCACCTATAAGGATTGGCGCGGCGAACCCCGCACGCACGGGCTCAAGCGCGTCGCCGAGGAAAGCGCCGGCACCGAACCTGCAGGCGACTGCATCGACTGCCAGGCCTGCGTCCAGGTCTGCCCGACCGGCATCGACATCCGCAACGGACCGCAGCTCGCGTGCATCACTTGCGCACTGTGCATCGACGCATGCGATGGCGTGATGGCCAAGCTAGGCCGTCCGCGCGGCCTGATCGACTATGCGACATTCGACGACTGTGAAATCGAGCGCAAGGGCGGGGTGCCGGTACCCGTGCGCAACACGCTGCTGCGCAGCCGCACCTTGCTCTATTTCGGCCTTTGGGGTGCCGTGGGGGTGGCGATGCTGATCGCGCTCGGTGCGCGGGTACGCCTCGACATTTCGGTCGCGCAGGATCGCAACCCGCTGTTCGTCCAGCTGTCCGACGGCAGCGTACGCAATGCCTATACGATCAAGGTTCGCAACATGGAGGATCGTCCGCGTGAAGTGCGCGTCGACTTTGCCGGATTGTCGGGCGCGGCGATGTGGGATTCACAACAGGATGAGAAGCGCGCCGGCGGCGCGCTCGATTTCACCGTTCCGGCCGACCAGATCGAAACGCGCCGGATCTACGTGCGTGCGCCGCGAGTCGGCACTGCGCCGGCCAAGTTCACCTTCCGTTTGCAGAGCCGCGACGGCCGGCCCGTGACCGATACCGAGACCGCCCGTTTCGACCGACCGGAGGCAGGCCAATGACGCGCAAATTCACCGGTTGGCACATGGCGACAGTCATGATCGCCTTCTTTGGTACCGTGATCGCGGTGAACATGATCATGGCTCTGCAGGCCAGCCGTACCTTCGGTGGGACGGTGGTCGACAACAGCTACGTCGCAAGCCAGCAGTTCAATCACTGGCTCGACGAAGCCAAGGCGCAGCAGGCGCAGGGCTGGCGGCTCGCCACCACCAGCCTGGACGGCCGCCCCGTCGTCACGGCCAGCGAACATGGCGCACCGCTCATGCCAACCCGAATCACCGCCTATGCAGAACATCCGCTTGGCCAGCTCGATGACATCCCGCTCGTGTTCCGCGAAACGGCGCCGGGCCGTTTCGTCGCGGACAGGACGCTCCCGGCGGGCCGCTGGCGGCTGCACGTCCGGCTCATCCAAGGCGCGCGCCACGCCGACTTCGTCGAGGACGTGCACGCATGAACGTGATCGCCCGCGTCGCATTGCCGCTCGAGCACAGCGAGCTGAGCGTTCCCGGGATCCGCTGCGCGAGCTGTATCGCGCGGATCGAGCGCGAACTCGCACCGCTCCCCGGTATTCACGCCGCGCGCGTGAACTTCACCAGCAAGCGCGTACTTGTCGATCACGAGGCCAGCGTCACGGCCGAGACGCTGCGTGATGCTCTCGCGACAATCGGATTCGATGCCGAGCCGATTATGGCGCAAGCACCTACCAATGCTGGCCGCGAGACACAGCGATTGCTGCGGGCGGTCGCCGTCGCCGGATTCGCAGCAATGAACATCATGCTGCTATCGGTTTCGATCTGGTCCGGCGCCACCGGCGCGACGCGCGCAATGTTCCACTGGCTCTCCGCGCTGATCGCGATGCCGACGGTGGTCTACGCGGGCCAGACCTTCTTCTGCTCGGCCTGGGGTGCGCTGCGCCATGGCCGCACCAATATGGACGTGCCGATCTCGATCGGCGTGACACTCGCGACGGCGCTGTCGCTCTTCGAAACCGTCACCAATGGCCCGCACGCCTATTTCGACGGCGCGGTGATGTTGTTGTTCTTCCTGCTGATCGGCCGGTTCCTCGACAGCGCGATGCGCGACCGTGCGCGATCGGGGGTCGAGGCCCTGCTGCGTCAGACCGCGCCAGGCGGTACGATCCTGCTGCCGGGAGGCGGGACCATATGGCGCAAGGCGAGCGAGATCGAGCCGGGGATGCGGCTGCTCGTCGCCGCGGGCGAGCGGCTCGCCGCCGACGGATTGGTCGAGAATGGCGCGAGCAGCCTCGACTTGTCGCTGATCACGGGCGAGAGCCGCCCCGAGCCGGTCAGCGTCGGCAGCCGCGCGGTCGCGGGCACGCTTAACCTCGACGCTCCGCTCACGCTATGCGTTACCGCAGCCGGCGACAACACCACGATCGCCGAGATCGCGCGGATGATGGAAGCCGCCGGGCAGAGCCGCTCGCGCTACGTCCGGATCGCCGATCGCGCCGCACGCTTCTATGCGCCTGCCGTACACACGCTCGCAGCGCTGAGCTTCGCCGGCTGGATGATCGCCGGAGCGGGCTGGCACCAGGCGCTGCTGATCGCAGTCGCGGTGCTGATCATCACTTGTCCCTGCGCGCTGGGTCTCGCGGTGCCCGCGGCGCAAGTCGTCGCCGCGGGATCACTGATGCGCCGCGGAATCCTGGTCAAGGACGGCTCCGCGCTCGAACGCCTTGCCGAAGTCGATTGCACGCGATTCGACAAGACCGGCACGCTCACGCTCGGTCGCCCGCAGCCGATCGACGCGCTGTCGCTCGATCCGGAAGAAGCGCGCGCCGCGCTCGCACTCGCCCGCGCGAGCAAGCACCCGATTGCGCGCGCGCTCGCGCAGGCGCTCGAAGCGGCGGGTGTCCGCGCGGCATCGACGCAGGACCTGCGCGAGATCCCTGGCATGGGCGTGTGCGGAACGATCGGCGGCGTGTCTGCGCGGCTTGGCCGCCCGAGCTGGCTGGACAATCCCGCCACACGCGACTCGGCGATGGTCACCGGGTTCCGGCTGGGCGAAGCGCCGATGCGCCTGCTGCGGTTCGACGATCCGCTGCGTCCCGATGCTGCCTGCGCGATCGGGCAATTGCGGCACATCAGCAGCGATCTAGCGATCCTCTCGGGCGATCGCGACGAGGCCGTCGCGCCAGTGGCCTGCCGCCTCGCCCTTCCCGCTGCGGCGGCGCTCACTCCCGGCGAAAAGCTCACCGAAATCGAAGCGCTGCGCGCCGCAGGCCGTCATGTGCTGATGGTCGGCGACGGCCTCAACGATGGCCCGGCGCTCGCCGCGGGCCATGTCTCGATCGCGCCGGCCTCGGCGAGCGATGTCGGACAGACCGCCGCCGATCTGGTATTCGTCGGCGACAGCCTGATGCCGGTGCCAGTCGCGGTACGCGCGGCGCGGCGCACACTGGCAGTCGTGCGACAGAATTTCGCCCTCGCGATCGGCTATAACTTGCTTGCCGTGCCCCTTGCCATGTTCGGCCTCGTCACGCCGCTGCTCGCCGCAGTCGCGATGTCGACGTCTTCCCTGCTCGTGGTCGGAAATGCCCTGCGGCTCAGGAATTGTGCGCGATGAGCGGGCTGACCATCCTGATTCCGATCGCATTGCTGCTCGGGCTGGCCGGGCTCGTTGCGTTCCTTTGGTCGCTGAGCGCGGGCCAATATGACGACCTCGACGGCGCCGCCATGCGCATCCTGATCGACCAGCCCGCACCCGAGGAGTCTACGGATGCGCGCTGAGAGGTTTCGCTGGTTGCTCGTCCTCGTGCCACTCGCGCTCGCGCAGCCGCCTGCCGCAGCCGCCCATCGTCAGCGTCTCGCGCTCTGCGGCGGCGGCACGCTCGACTTGCCGGTGCCAGGACGACGTCATGACGACCCCTGCCCCACCGCCTGTCATGCGGCAACGTGCGAGCGCGGGCGGCCGGGCGCCAAGGGAACCGAACGCTAACGCTCGACGACCACGCGCATGGCCCCAGCGCAAAGAGGCCGCCGTCTGCTCCCGACAGACGACGGCCTCGCCCCCACCCGCCCCCGCGGACCTTGTTATTTCGCGCCGGCGCCGAGCTGCGCCATTTCCTCGATCCACTTCTCGCGCACTTCGGCCGAGCCTTCGATCGCGCCGATCAGGCTGTGGTGCACCGGCTTGATTCCGACGAATTTCAGGATGTTGCGCTCGAAGCTCTTCACGCTGTGCGCACCGAAATAGAAGCGATAGAAGAACACCGGCATTCCCATCGTCACGACCAGCCGCGCCGACCGCCCTTTGAGCAGGCCTCCGTTGCTGTGGCGCTTGTTCGCCGGGATCGCGAAGCCCGGGCGCGCGACCTGCTCGAGGAATCCCTTGAGCAGCGCAGGCATGTCGCCGAGCCATAAGGGATAGAAGATCACGATATGCTCGGCCCAGGCGATCGTATCCTGCGCGCGCTTGAGCGCGGGCGGCAGCTCGCCGTCGGTCCAATCGGCCGCGCTGCGCAGCAATGGGAAGTCGAGCTTCGCAAGCTCGATTCGCCGTACCTTATGCCCGGCGCCGAGTGCTCCACCGACATAGGAATCCGCGAGCGCGTGGACAAAACGCGCGCGATCGGGATCGGGATGTGCGTCGAGTACGGCGATGCGAGTCATGCCGGCCCCTTCGCAGCACGGGCCGGCACGACATATTCGTATGACTCCTAACGGTATTTTACCGGTGAACGGCTTCGAACCCGATCGAAGCCGTTCGAACGCGGCTAGAAGCGAACGCCGACGCCGACCCCGACCACCAACGGATTGATGTCGACGTCGACCGTGCGCAACGTCGCGCCGGTGGTGAGCCGCGCGGTCGTCCGCATGTCGATGTATTTGATGTCCAGGTTGGCGAAAATCTTCGGGCTCAAATCGAAGTCGACGCCACCCTGGAGCGCATAGCCGAAACTGTCGTCGAGCTTGACCTGCGTGCCGCCGCCGAGCGCGGTTTCCAGCGAGCCGGTCGACTTGGCCGAATAGAAGATCGTGTAGTTGATTCCGGCGCCGACATAGGGGCGCACGTGCCCTTTTGGGTTGATGTAATACTGAACCGTCAGCGTCGGCGGCAGTGCCCAGCTGCTCCCGATCTTGCCCAGGCCCGCGATCGTACCGCGCCCGCTCAGGCTGTGCTTGGTCGTGGCAAGGATCAGTTCGGCACCGATGTTGTCGGTCGCCATGTAAGTGACGTCGATCTCGGGCATCACGGCGTCGCCGACGCCGACTTCGCTGCCCGCCAGGCCACTGACCGGACCCGACTTCTCGTTGGGCACTACGTCGATCGCGCGCACGCGAAACAGCCAGTCGCCCTGCTTGACCTGGGCCGACGCCGGGACGGCAGCGGCAATTGCAGTGGTGGCCGCCAGGATTGCGAAGATGCGTGCCGTGCACATGGGGTGTCTCCTCTAAAATCTGAGGAGGCCCCGCTAGGACTGCGCCGGCGGCCGCCCTTTGATGCAGCGCAAAAAAGGGAACCGTATCAATCCCGATAGGCGCGTCTATTCGTCATGACCCCGTGAAGTTCGGCGCGCGTTTCTGCGCAAACGCCGTCACCGCCTCGCGAAAATCGGCCGTTTGTCCCGTCGTTCGTTGGTTTGCGCGCTCGATCTCCAGCGTCTCGTCGAAACTTGCAGTCAACGCCGCGGCGACTTGCTTGCGGATCATGCCGATCGCCACGCTCGGGCCCGACGCCAGCTTGCGCGCGATCGCCAACGCTTCGTCGAGCACGGCTTCCTCATCCACTACGCGCGTCACCAGGCCCGCCGCCAGCGCATCCTCCGCCGTCAGCTTCTCGCCGAGCAGCGCCATTTCGAGCGCCTTGGTCCGCCCCGCCCCCTTCGCGACCAGCCAGGTCGCGCCGGCGTCGGGCACCAGGCCGATATTGACGAAGGCGAGCACCAGATAGGCCGAGCGCGCCATCACACTGATGTCTCCCATCAGCGCCAGCCCGCATCCCGCCCCGGCGGCGAGTCCGTTCACGGCGGTGATCACCGGCACGTCGACCGCGGCCAGCTTGCGCGCGAATGGGTTGTACGCCGCGTCGATCATCGCGCCGAGATCGCTCGTATCGATCGAGCGGTCCTGCAAGTCGGCGCCCGAGCAAAACGCCCGCCCTGCCCCGGTCAGCACCAGCGCGCGCGCACCGTCGGCGAGCCCCTCGTCGATCGCCGCAGTCATCTCGGCGAAAACCTGCGCGTTGAGCGCGTTGAGCCGCTCGGGCCGATTGAGCGTCACCAGCGCGACACGGTCGCGCAACGCATAGTCGATGGTCGAATAGCCGCTCAAAGCCTCGCCTCCTTCGGCGTCTCTAAGATGTCGATGCGCACGCCGCCGATGTTCTTGGGCTAGAGCGCGACGAGATCATGCTAACCCGTCATCCCCGCGAAAGCGGGGACCCAGGGCCACGGGCGACGTCGCTTGCAACCCTGGGTCCCCGCTTTCGCGGGGATGACGCTATGGATCGATCCCATCTCATCCCGCTCTAGACGAAGCACGAGCGCGCGCCAGTCACTCGAGTCGCCACGCCGGCAGGGTGGATCCGCCCCAGCATCATCGCGATGTCGAAGTCGGCGGGACGGTCGAAGGCGGTGCCGGGGGCACTTTGAGCCCAGGCGACTTGCGCGGAGGCCCGAGTTTGATCGTCGGCACCGGCGCGACTGGTGCGACCGACGTGACCGGCGCTGCGGCAACTGGTGCCGGTGGTGCCGCGCTCGCCGGCGTCATCGGTTCATAAGGGGTACTGCAAAAGGCGAACACATGGCGAAACACTGCGTCGCCGCCGGGCGCCTCGAATCCGTCGCTGACCGGATCACCGGCGCTGTTCGTGGTGAAGACGCGTACCTGCTTGGCTGCAGCTATGGCCTGGATGATGCGGAAGACATCGGCGCCACGGTTGATGGCGCCCCCGCCGACGAATTCCCAGTTCACCACGATCGCGCCTGCATTGTCGGGCAGCACGGTCACCAGCTTCTCGGTGATGTCGCCGAACGCCTTGGGCGGAATGAACTGGACGGAGATCACCGGGTCAGGGCTCAAGTCACAGCGCACGGCGAGGCGGTAGCCCGCGGAACCGTTGATCGATGCCGAAGAGAAGCGAACGCCGGCAGCGGAATCCTTGTTCTCTCGCAGCGACCATGGCGAAGGCGGCAACGCTGGTTCGGCTGCCGCAGCCGGCTTGATGGCGGTCGTCGGCGCGGCGGGTGCGCGCTTGGCGGTGACCCTGGCTGCAGCGGGCCGCGCCGCGGCCGCTCTTGGTTTCGGCTTCGGCGCGGCTGCGCCCTGGCTCTGAGCCGCAAGCAGCAATGTCAGTGCGGCAATCGTCATTCTTCCCCCCTTCGGACTCGATAGCGCATATTCATCGTATTTCCCGGACATTCGCGAGCCGCTCCTACAGCGGTATGTTGTCGTGTTTCTTCCACGGATTTTCGAGGTGTTTGCCGCGCAGCTTGCGCAGGCCGAGCGCGATCCGGCGGCGCGTCGAGTGCGGCATGATCACTTCATCGATGAACCCCTGGCTCGCGGCGACAAACGGGTTGGCGAAGCGCGCCTCATATTCGGCGGTGCGCTCGGCGATCTCTTCGGGGGTCTTGCCGCGAAAGATGATCTCGACTGCGCCTTTCGCGCCCATCACGGCGATTTCGGCAGTCGGCCAGGCATAGTTCAAGTCGCCGCGCAGATGCTTCGAGGCCATCACGTCATAGGCTCCGCCATAGGCTTTGCGTGTGATCACCGTGATCTTCGGGACCGTCGCTTCGCCGTACGCGAACAGCAGCTTGGCGCCGTGCTTGATGATCCCCGAATGTTCCTGCCCGACACCGGGCAGGAACCCCGGCACGTCGACGAATGTCACGATCGGGATCCCGAACGCATCGCAGAACCGCACGAACCGCGCCGCCTTCTTCGACGAATTGATGTCGAGGCACCCGGCGAGCACCATCGGCTGGTTCGCGACCACGCCGACCGTGCGCCCCTCGATCCGCCCGAAACCAATGAGGATGTTCGCGGCATGCGCCGGCTGCAGCTCGAAGAACTCGCCGTCGTCGAGCGTCTTTCGAATGAGCTCGTGCATG
>Ga0207675_100001857_pt1 | contig 21157 bp, 24 predicted proteins | sample KBSSwiS42_FD_184305 | JGI IMG/M metagenome (GOLD analysis project Ga0207675, IMG submission 184305) | Switchgrass rhizosphere microbial communities from Kellogg Biological Station, Michigan, USA - KBS Switchgrass S4-2 (SPAdes) (version 2) | ecosystem: Host-associated > Plants > Roots >...
GACCAGGTCACCCCAGCCTTTGATCTTCTTCGGGTTGCCGTCGCGGACGACGAAGACGACCACGGAATCGGAGACGATCCCGCGGTGCGAGTTCGCGTTCCAGTTCTTCGGGACGAGCCCCTTCCCCACCAGCAGGCTCACGTCCGGGTCGAGCGAGAGCGCGACGAGATCCGCGTCCTGCCCGGCGGCCACGGCGCGGGCCTGGTCGCCGGAGGCGCCGTACGACTGGCTGAAGTCGACCCCGCTGCCTCCCTTTGTCTTCTGGAAGGAGGAGATGATCTTTCCGTAGGCGTCCTTCGGCGTCGAGTACGCGACCAGATCGACCGACCCGCCCTTCGACGCGCCGGCGGCAGAGCCGGCCAGAACCGCGACCCCGAGCAAAGCAATCCAAATAACTCTCATTCAGGCTCCTTATCTTTCTAGTTTGTCCAGGGAGTTGCTGGAGATTGGCAAAACCGCCAGACGTCGTCAAGCGGGAACCGTTGCCGGGACTTAGAGTGGCGCCGTGGAGCCGCTCGACCGCTCGACGATCTGGCCCTACCGGGAGGGCAAGCCGGGGGAGTTGTACTACCAGCGCTACGCCCACCCGAACGGGCTCGCGGCCGAGCGCGCGCTCGGTGAGCTCGAAGGCGGCGAGGCGCTGCTCTTCCCGTCCGGAGCCGGGGCGACGACGGCGCTCGTCCTAGGCCTCTTGCAGCCGGGCCAGACGATCGCGCTGGCCGAGGGTGCCTATTACGGGACCTCGGTGCTCTTCCGCAGCCTGGAGCGCTGGGGCCTACGGTATGTCGAGTTCGACCAGACGGGTCCGCCGCCGGAGGGTGCCGACGCCATCTGGCTGGAGGCGCCGTCGAACCCCTTCCTGACGATGCCCGACTTCGAAGCGGCTGCGGCGCACCCGGCTCGAGTCGTAGTCGACTCGACCGCGGCCACCCCCGTCTACCTGCGGCCGCTCGAGCGCGGCGCGGACTTTGCCCTCCACAGCGCGACCAAGTTCCTCGGCGGCCACCACGACGTCTTGCTCGGCGCGGTCATCTGCGGCTCGCCCGAGGACGCGGCGGCGCTGCGTGAGTTCCGCGGCCGAGCCGGGATCGTCGCAGCCCCCGACCCCTGCTGGCTGCTGTCCCGCAGCCTGAAGACGCTCTCGGCGCGGATGGAGCGGCACACCGCGAGCGCGACCGCGCTCGCCGAACGGCTCGAGGCACACCCGGCCGTCTCGACCGTGCGCTACCCGGGCTTCGGCGGCCTGCTCTCGTTCGACGTCGCCGACGGCGACGCTGCCCATCGTGTCGAGACATCGCTGCGACAGATCACGAACGCGACGAGCCTCGGCGGCGTCGAGTCCGTGCTCGAGAGCCGTTCCCGGTGGGAAGGCGAGCGCGTCCCGCCGGGGCTGCTCCGGCTGAGCGTCGGACTCGAGGACGTCGACGAGCTCTGGCGCGACCTGGATCAGGCTCTGGGGTGAGCGATCGGCGCGCGGGCCGCAAACCGCGCGCCGCCGCCTCTCTCCCTTAGTTCGGGTTGATCGAGCCGAACAGGCCGTGGCTCTCTTCGTCGGGCCCGGCCGTGAAGAAGAGCGTCTGGGACGATCCAGCCGCGCTGTCGTTCCCGAAGCGGAGGGCCCAGAGCCCGTCGATCGCGAGCGGCTTGCCGTCGGTGCCGCGAAGCTCGCCGCGATGGGCGAAGTGCCCGTTGGACAGCTCCTCGTAGGCGTTGATGTTCCCGTCGCCGAAGTTGCCGACGAGCAGGTCGCCGCCGAAGCGGCCGAAGCTCGCCGGTGCCAGGGCGAGGCCCCAGGGCGCGTTCAGCTGGCCGTGTTGCGCCACGCGATCCAGGAGGTTCCCCTGCGTGTCGTAGGCGTCGACGAAACCGCGGCCCTGCCCGGCGATCTCGTCATGGGCGTCCTCGTCCTGCTTGGCGTATGCGACGAACACCCGGTCGCCGATCGTCTGGACGTTGAACGGTGCATAGCCCGCCGGCAGGCCCGGGTCGACGAACCCGCTGTTGGGCACGAGCCCGAAGCTACCGTCGAAGACGTCGATCCTTGCGTTGTGGAAGTCCGCCGCGTAGAGGCGAGGCCCGGCCGCGGTGTCCGCGATCGAGAGGCCCTTGTAGATCGCCCCGACGTCGGAGCGGTCCTTGACGACGATCGCCGTCGTGCCCTGGGCGCCGTTCCAGCCCCTGACCACGCCGTCCTCGCCGTCGAAGAGGAACAAGGCCTTGCCTCCGGTTGGCAGGAGGAAGGCCGACGTGCTGTTGAACACGGTGCCCGTCGGGCCGCCGGCGACGGTCACCACGAGGGCTCTCGGGGCCCCGTCGCCGCCGTAGAGGGTCGACTTGTTGGTGCCGTTGTCCGAGACCCACCACGGAGTCGTCGGCCCGGCAGTCAGGCCCCAGGCGTTGACGAGATTCCCGTCCGTGTGCGTAGCCACTCCCTGCTGGTCCGAGACCAGCGACGTGACCGTATATGCGTTGCGCTCGGCGGCAGTCAGTGGCGATACCGCGACCAAGGCTGCGCCGAGAACGAGCGCCAGCGCCAGCATGACGGTCTGGCGCCGCGCGATGCGATGCTCTCCCATCTTCCACTCCTTCCCTCGAAGGTTCGCCCGCCCAGGGGGCTCTACGAACGGAGCAGCCGACCGGTTTGGAGCTCGCGGCATCGCGCGGCACTCGGATGCGGCCAGGAGCCGGAGGTGGGATTCGAACCCACGGCCTACGCCTTACAAGGGCGTTGCTCTGACCAGCTGAGCTACTCCGGCACGGCGCCCAGCGTACCGCCGGTCGAAGCTAGCGGTGCTCGATCACCTCGTCGATCAAGCCGTACTCCCTGGCTTCCGTGGCGCTCATGAAGTGGTCGCGGTCGGTGTCGGCCGAAACGCGGTCGAGGGGCTGACCGGTGTGGTCGGCAAGGATCCCCTCGACGCGACGCTTCAGGTCGAGCACCTCCCGGGCGCGGATCTCGACGTCGGAAGCCTGACCGCCGAAGCCACCGGTCCAGACCTGGTGGATGAGGATCTTCGCGTTCGGAAGCGCACTCCTCTTGCCCTTCGCGCCCGCTGCAAGGAGCACGGCGCCCATCGACATCGCGGTCCCGACGCAGATCGTCCGTACATCGGGCTTGACGAACGTGAGCGTGTCGTAGATGGCGAGCCCTGCGTACACGTCGCCGCCCGGCGAGTTGACGTAGAGCGAGATGTCCTTGTCGGGATCCTCGGACTCGAGGTGGAGCAGCTGCGCGACGACGACGTTAGCGATTTGGTCGTCGATCGCGCTGCCGACCATCACGATGCGCTCGTTGAGCAGGCGCGAATAGATGTCGAAGGAGCGCTCTCCGCGCGAGGTGTGCTCGATCACCATCGGGATCTGTGGACTCACCCGGCGACCACCACCTCGCGCGCCGGCGCGAGGTCGCCGACGCGATGCACCGGGACGCCGTACTCGCCCAGGCCGTCCGCGACCGCGGCGGAGTTCGGCACGGACGCTGGGACGAAGATCTCGACCGGCCGCGCCTGGGCGGCCCGCCAACCGGCGCTCCCCTCGATCGTCGCCCCCCAGAGAAGGACGCGCCCGAAGACGCGGTCGCCGTCGCCGACAGTCAGGTAGTGCTCCCACGCCGCCAGGTCCCGACCCGCGTGGAGACCGCACTCGCACCCAGGGAGCGGCGCCTCGTGAGGCGTCCGGAGAAGGCGGCGGCATTCGGCGCGCACCGGCTCGCGGGTCGGCCAGAGGTCGCCGTACAGCACGCTGCGGAGCCGGGTGCGCTCCGGGCCGTGCTCCACCCGCCACACCTTCCAGCCGACCGCCGGCCTCAGCGCCTCGGCGGCCCAGGCGCGTTCTACCTGGCCGATCTTCATTCCTCGTCCTGCTCCTCGCCGAGCCAGGCGAGTATCGCCGACCGGGAGAATCGCCACTCCTCGCCGAGCTTGCGTGCCGGCAGCTCACCTTGCTCGGCAAGCGCGACCACCGCCTGCTCCTCGACCTGGAGAAGCTCGGCGAGCTGGGCCGGCGTCAGCACTTCGGTCTCGGTCGGGAGAAACGAATGCCGGCCGACAGCCCACTCCGCCTCTGCCGGCATCGGAGGGCCGGCGAGTTCCTGAGTCCAGACGGGATCGTGCGGGTCGAAGCGCGCGACGAGCTTCGTGATCAGCTCGCGCTTCGGCGTCCCCAGGACGTCAGCGGCGCGGTGGAGCTTCTCGGCCTCGGCGGACGGGATGCGTACGAAGAGGGCGGTGTAGTCCTGATCCCGTCGCGGTCGAGCCATGGAGATATCTTGATATCACAAAGATATCTCGAGCCGCAAGCCGCTACTGCAGCACTTGCCGCGACTGCTGATGCGACAGCACCTTGCGCTTCACGCGCTGCAACGCGTTGTCGATCGTCTTCGTGTCGCAGCCCAGCCGCTCTGCCATCTCCTCGTAGGACTCGCCCTCGAGATAGAGCTTGAGCGCGTCGGCCTCGAGCTTCGAGAGGCCGCTTCCCAGCGTGAAGACCAGGCTCTGGAGCTCCTCGGTCGAGATCACGCAGACCGAGGGGTCGTCCACGGTCGGGCCGGGCAGCGCGTCGCCGAGGTTGCAGTCGCCGTCCGGTTCCTGACCGGCCGGTGTGTGGCTGAAGGAGACGTAGGTGTTCAGCGGCGCGTGCTTGAAACGGGTCGCGGTCTTGATCGCGGTGATGATCTGCCTCGTCACGCAGAGCTCGGCGAAGCTGCGGAACGACGTCTCCTTGTCGGCGCGGAAGTCGCGCACCGCCTTGTAGAGCCCGATCAGCCCTTCCTGGATCAGATCCTCGGCGTCGCCGCCGGCGAGGAAGTACGAGCTCGCCTTGAGGCGGACGAAGCCGTGGTAGCGGCGCATGAGCTCGTCCAGCGCCTTGCCATCGCCGTTCCGCGCACGCATGACGAGCTGGAGGTCGGCGAGCTCCCGTTGGAGCTTTTGCGGGGTGTGGATCGTCTGTGCAGTTCGAGCGGGCACGGCTTCCCCCTCGCTGAGGACGGGCGATCTGCACAAGCCTCACCCTGAGGTTGAGGATCAAGATAGCAAGGTCCCAACACGTTTACAAGACCTTGCTAGTTGTCGTTCTTAACCGGACCCTTGGCCTCTGCGCAGCTTCTCAAGACGTTTTCGCGTCTCTTCGTCTACGCGATCGCGAAGCTGCGAGCGCTTCGCTTCGACGTGCCCCGGCTCGTCGAGGTCTCCCAGGAATGTTCGAGAGCTCCGCTTCTGTACCTCCTGGCCCGAGGTACCGCGCACAGCGGAGTCGGACGAGACGAGGCAGACCGTCTCGCTCGCGCGGTGCTCGGCGGCCAGCCGCTCCAGGAGCGCATCCGCGTGCTCTGCGTAGCGCACCTCGAGCGGCCCGTACGCCTTGTCCTCCCCCACGCCGTCGAAGACGACGACGCCTCGGGCGCCGTGCAGCGCGACGAAGCTCGCGAGCCGATCGACGAGCTCCCGCGGGTCGTCGAACGAGCCCGCGTGGAGGAGGTTGTAGCCGTCGAAGAGGTACAGCGTCGGCTCAGCCACCGCGCTGTCGCCTCGCCTCGTAGAGGAGCAGGGCGGCGGCGACGCTCACGTTCAGCGACTCGACCTTCCCCTGGAGCGGAATCCGGACGGCGTCGTCGCAGGTGCGGCGGACGAGGGGCCGCAGGCCCTTGCCCTCGGCGCCGAGCACGAATGCGACCCCGCCCGAGAGGTCGGCGTCCCACATCGTCGTCTCCGCGTCACCTGCGGCCGCCCAGACCCAGAGCCGCGGGCCCTTGATCTCGCCGAGGTAGCGCGAGAGGTTCTTGACCACGGCAATCGGCAGGTGCTCGACAGCGCCGGCCGAGGCGCGGCAGACAGCCGCGGTCACGCGCGCCGAGTTGTGGGCAGGCAAGACGATGCCGCTGGCACCGGCCCCCTCGGCGCTCCGAGCCACCGCGCCGAGGTTCCGCGGGTCGGTCACGGAGTCGAGAACCGCGAGCAGAGGCGCCGGCCCGGCCGCGACCTCGTGCGCGTCGGCGTAGCGGAAGGGCTCGACGCGGGCAACTACCCCCTGATGATCCGCGGTGCCTGCGAGCGCGTTCAGCTCCCGCTCCGGCTTCACGTGCACTCGCACGTCGGTCTCGGCCAGCCAGGGCTCCGCCTTCAGCGCCCGCTCGGTGACGAAGAGGTCGAACACCTGCCGCGGTCCGCGAACCGCCTCCCGCACGGCTCGGCGGCCGTAGACGAGCTCGGTGGTCACGGCTTCGGCACGAGCTGGAAGCCGGGCTCGGCTTCTACGTCCCGTACTTCCCAACCGGCGGCCTCGATCTGGCCGCGCAGCCGGTCGCCCTTGTCGAAATCTCGACGCCCGCGGGCCTCTGCGCGTTGCCGGGCCAGCTCTTCGAGCTCCCGGGGAGCCGATGCGCTCTCGGCGAGGGACTCGAGCCCGAACACCTTCAGGCCGCGCCGCAGCACCTCGTGGTTGCGCCAGCCGTGCAGGATCGCGAGCGCCTCGGGCGTGTTGAAGTCGTCGTCGAGCGCGGTCGCGAAGGCCTCCCAATCGCCGCCGGGCTCGGACGGCTGCCGGAAGACGTTGCGGAAGCTCTCGGCCTGGGCCCCGGCCTGGCGGAGCACCTCGTCCGAGTAGTCGAGCGGCTTGCGCCAGTGGCCGCCAAGGAAGTAGACGAGCAGCGTCTCGCGCCCCCACGTCTCGAGGGCCTCGCGCAGCGAGACGATGTTGCCGAGCGACTTCGACATCTTCTCGCCGGCGAGCCGCAGCATGCCATTGTGCATCCAGAGCTGCGCGAACTCGTGGCCGAGCGAGCGCGACTGGGCGATCTCGTTCTCGTGGTGGGGGAAGACGAGATCGATCCCGCCGCCGTGGATCTCGAACACCGGGCCGAGGTGCATCTCCGCCATCGCCGAGCACTCGATGTGCCAGCCGGGGCGGCCGCGCCCCCAGGGCGAGTCCCACCAGGTGTCCTCGCCCTCCTTGTGCGCCTTCCAGAGCGCGAAGTCGCGGGGATCCTCCTTGAGCTCGCCGGCCTCGTCCTCCTCGGAGGGGTTGTGCGTCGCCTCCTCGTCGTCGTGGCGGCCCGAGAGCTTGCCGTAGTCTGGGAAGCTGGCGACCCGGAAGTAGACGTCACCGCCAGCGGGGTAGGCGTGCCCACCCGCTACGAGCTGCTCGATCATCGCCAGGATCTCCGCGATCGACTCGGTCGCCTTGGGCTCCCGGTCGGGCCGGCCCAGCCCAAACCCGCTCGTGTCCTCGACGTACCAGTCGCTCGCGTCAGCCGCGAGCTTTGCGCTGGCGCCCGGCGCGGCCGCGTAGATCTTGTCGTTGACGTCGGTGATGTTCTCGACCAGCGTGACGTCGTAGCCGCTGTCTTCGAGCCAGCGCTTGAGCCACATCGAGAGCACGAAGGGCCGCGCGTTGCCGACGTGGATGCGCTGGTAGACGGTGGGCCCGCAGAAGTACATGCGCACCGGGCCGGGGGGCGGCGGCAGCTCCTTCAGCCCGCGTGTGGCGGTGTCATAGAGCCGCATCGATCCTCCGCAAAGCTTCCTCGCGCGGGAGCGCGGCCACGACCGCCCAGAGCTCCGGGCCGCGCTCGCGGCCGGTCAGCGCGAGCCGCACCGTGCGGAGGTCCCCGCCGACGGCTTTGAGCTCGCGGAGGAGCTCCTTGGGATCGGCGGAGCCGTTTCCGCTCACGAGCAGCTCCCGGAAGCGCTCGAGGGTCTCTGGCGAGGCGACCTCCACCGAGGCGGGCTCTTCGAGGATCGAGGCCGCATACTCGCGCGCTTCGTTCAGGTCACGGGCTCCTCGCAACGCGGGCACGAGCTCCACCGGAGCGCCCACGCGCTCCGCCAGCTCACGGTCGGGGAGGGCTCCGATCGCCTCGATCGCCAGGCGACGGATCCGCGGCAGGTCGTAGTGGACGTCATGCCGCGGCAGGCCGAGCTCCTCGAGGTAGCGGCGCACGGCCTCGGCGGGGATGCCTGCGTCCCGGAGCGAGCCGACGGTTGCGCCCTCTGCCCGCTTGGAGAGCTTCTTGCCGTCGTCGCCGAGGATCAGCCCGTGGTGGACGAACTCCGGCACCGGCGCACCGAGCGCCTCGAAGAGGCGACGATGCAGCGCCTCGTTCGGCCGGTGGTCGTTGCCGCGAACGATGTGCGTGATCCCGAAGTCGACGTCGTCGACCACGCTCGCGAGGTGATAGGTCGGCGTCCCGTCCTCCCGCAGGAGCGTGATGCCGTCGAAGCGCTCGCCGAGCTCGCCGGCGGCCTCGACGTGGCGGTCACGCCGCTCGCTCTGGCGCACCGGGCCCTCGTCCCAGCCGAGCTCGAGCCACTCGAGGTCGTGCATCAGCTCCTCCTCCCCGCCGGGAACGTTCCGTGCCGGATCCGTGTCGTCGATTCGCAGCAGCAGGTGGTCGCCGAAGTTGCGGTTGGCGACCGCGCTCAGGGCGTTGCCGACGTGCAGCGAGCCCGTCGGGCTGGGAGCGAAGCGAACGCGCCTCATTGCGCGGAATCTATCGAGCTACCTGATGCGGTAGGCGAGCGCAGCCGCCAGCGCCGGATCCTTGCTGCGGAAATAGGCGATCGAGCTCAGCGGGACGTTGATCCTGGGCTGGATGGTCACCCGCGGGTCGTGCGCGGTGCTCTTCTGCCACCAGACCGCCGCGACGTCCACCGTGACGCCTGCGCTAGGCAGCTCAACGCGCTGCACGTCGCCGTAGAGGTTCGGGCTGCCGCCCGAGGGCTCGCCGACGAACGTCACCCGGGTCTTGCGCTCGAGCTCCGTGATGAAGTTCTCGGCGGCGGAGAATGTGCTGCGGCCGATCAGGACGACGAGCCTGCCGGGCTTGTTGATCCTCTTCGAGCGGAGAGTCGCGAGTAGCGGCACGTAGGTGTGGTTGTCGCCTCCGGGGTTGAGCCTGACGTCGACGATCACCCGGCGCACTTTTCGCTGCTTGGCCAGGCGGGAGACCTTCTGGGCCAGCGCGAACGTCGAGCCGAGCGTGAGGTTGTAGCCCACGAAGATGACCCGCCCGCGGTCGAGCGTCGTGACGTAGTGAGCGCTGGCGCGCCGCCGCAGGTACAGCGGGGAGGAGCGCTTCGGCAGGGCGTAGACGAACGAGGGAAACGCCGGCTTCATCCGCGCCAGGTACTGGGAGGCGGTCACCGGCGGGAGGACGACGTCCCGTGACGACTGGCCAGGAGCCTGGAGCGTGAACGAGGCAGGGCCGATTCCCGCTCGCAGCCCGAGCCCGTGCAGGATCTCCGCGGTGAGCATGAAGCTCATGAACCGGTCGGTGCGCGTGTGCTCGTTGTCGCGGGGGACGAGCGGGCGGATTTGCCGCTCGAGCTCGTCCACTCCGATCCCGTCGATCGCGAGCACCTTCGAGCCGACCAGCGCCTCGTTGCCGGGCGCCGAGACGACGAAGAGGCCGTCGCTGAACTTGTAGAGGTAGAGCGGGAAGAGGTGCAGCACGCGCCGGTTGCCCGTGTCCAGCGGGAAGATGCCCGAGTGCCCGTCGCGCTCGCCGAGGAGGTTGGTGAAGCGCATCAGCTCGACGAGCAGCTGGTCCTGCGAAAGGGAAGGCGCCCGCGCCGCGAGGTCGTCGGCCGCCGCCTGGAAGGTCGACTCGGGAGTCGCGTGGAACGGATTCGGATGGATCTGCCTGATCTGGGCCATCAGGAGACGGACGTCGTCGGCGGCGCTCGAGGCGGCGGGCGTCGCCCGCTCGGCCGCCCCACCGGCGCCGACGAGCGCGGCTGCGAGAATGATCAAAGTTCCGGTGCGTATGGAGGTGAGTTTAACAGTACTAACATTGAGTTCAACTACACTTACATGGCCATGGGCCTGACGCAGACGGGCGAGATCCGCATCGGCGCCAGGCTGCGGAAGCAGCGGACGATGCGCGGCCTGACGATCAGCGAGGTCGCGGAGCAGGCGGGCCTGACGGCCGGCTTCATCAGCCAGCTCGAGCGCGACCTCACCTCCGTCTCGCTCTCGTCCCTCTACCGGATCTGCGCCGTCCTCGGCATCCGGGCCGGCGACCTGATCGACGACGTCCCTGAGGGCCGTCTGATCCGCCGTGACGAGCAGGCGAGGCGCTCGCTCGCCATGGGCGACACCGAGCATCTGCTACTGAGCTCGGGCGACGAGCGGCGCTTCCACGTGACCGAGTCGCGGATCCCGCCCGGAGTGAGCGCAGGCGAGGAGCTCTACACCCTGCCGGCGGACGTCGAGCTCGCCTACGTCCTCCAGGGCTCCCTCGAGATGCGAGTCGGCGCGGAGACGCACTTGATCGAAGAGGGCGACACCTTCACGTACTCGCCACGAGACCCGCACACGTGGCACAACCCCTCCGAGACCGAGGACGCCGTCGTCCTCTGGTTCGCGGTGCCAAACCCCTACGTGGTGTGACCTAAGCGACGCGCGTGTGCCGCTGAATGAACTCCAGCACGCGGCCCCACGCGTCGTCTGAGGCGGCGGCGAACTCCTCCTGCTTCCGGTCGAAGAAGGAGTGCGGCGCGCCGTCGTAGCTGACCACCTCGTGCTCGACCCCAGCCTCGGTCAGCGCTCGGTCGAAGGCCTCGTTGTCCTCGGCCGTGATGTTCGCGTCGGCGCCGGCCTGTAGCGCCAGCACCGGTGCCTCGATCTGCCCCGCGAGCTGGGTCGGGCCTGGTAGGCCGTCTCTCGACTCGCCGGGCCGTCCGTAGAAGCCGATCGCGCCCGCGAGGCCGTGACCGCCGGCGTCCGAAAGCCAGGACGCGCGGCCGCCCATGCAGAAGCCGACGGTGAAGATCGTGGTCGCACCGAGCGATCTGAGGTGCTCCACGGCGGCCGCAACATCCGTCTGGATCTCCTCGGGACTCACAGCCTCGACGTGCGGCGAGTACTCGAAGTCCTCGCCGCGCTTCTCGGCGCCCGCGGTCCGCCCGAAGTAGTCGAATGCGAGGGCCGTGTAGCCGCGTTCGGCGAACCGCAGCGCCAGCTCCTCGTAGAAGCGGTAGAGCCCGCGGACGTCGGGCAGGATCACGACGCCGGTCTGAGAGGGCTCCTCGGGTGTGGCGAGGAAGGCCGCGAACCGGTTGCCGTCATCGGACTCGAGCACGAGGTCCTGGTGCGAGACCGCCGCGCCGGAGATGACCGGGATCGGCGGCAGGGAGTCGAGCTCGAAGCACATGGGCGGGGCGAAGTCTAGGGTCCCGCGGGTGAGAGACGCGCTCCTGGCCTGGTACCGCGAGCACGGGCGCGACCTGCCCTGGCGCCGGACCCGAGACCCGTACGCGATCCTCGTCTCCGAGGTGATGCTGCAGCAGACCCAGGCCTCGCGGGTGGTGCCGCGCTACCTCGCCTGGCTCGAGCGCTGGCCGACCGCCGACGCACTCGCCGCCGCGTCGACGGCGGACGTGATCCGCGCGTGGCAGGGGCTCGGATACAACCGAAGGGCGCTCAACCTCCAGCGCGCAGCGCGGCAGGTCGCGCGGGACGGCTGGCCCGGCGACCTGACGGTGCTCCCGGGCGTCGGCCCGTACACGGCCGCCGCGGTCGGCTGCTTCTCGCTCGGCCGGCCCGTCTTGCCCGAGGATGTGAACGTGCGCCGCGTCCGCGAGCGCACCGGGCACGAGTTCGACCCCACGTGCGCCCAGGCGTTGATGGACCTGGGAGCGACGATCTGCATCGCCCGCGTACCCCGCTGCGGCGAATGCCCGCTGGCCTCGGATTGTCCCTCGCGCGGGCGGCGGTTCGAGCCGCTCCGGAAGCAAGGCCCGTACGAGGGCTCGTTCAGGCAGCGGCGGGCGCAGGCCCTGCGGCTGGTCGCCGAGGCCCCGCGCCCGCTCGCCGAGGTCGACCTCGAGGCGGTCGAGTCGCTGAGGCACGACGAGCTCGTCCTGATCGAGGACGAGCTCGTGCGCCTGCCTTCTTAGGAGGTGGTGAAGCCGCTGGCTGCGATGAAGGAGCCCGGTCCCGCCGCTCCCTGAATCCGGACGAGCACGACCGGTGCCAGGCACCTGCTCGGAAGCGTCACGTTCTGGTTGATGCGCGCGTCGCCATCGGTCGCGAGCGGCACCGGCCCGGCCGTGAACGCCGCGGTGGCGTTTGAGTCGGGCGCGCAGAAGAACGAAGCAGCGATCATGGTGACCGTGCCGGTAGTCCCGTTGGCGGCGAGGACGAGCCCCTTGACCCGCAGCTCGAAACGGCCACTGCGACTGAGCGTCACGCTGCCCTTGTCGAGCACCCAGGGCGCGCCTGCTCGGTTCACCCCGTGGATCGGTGAATCGGCGAGCACGTTGCCCACCAGCCCCGACCTGAAGAGCTTGCCGTGCTTCTCGTGATGCCCGCGCGAGGCCCCGGCCTGCAACGAGAACACGAGCGCCGAGACGGCGGCGACCGAGAGCATCAGGCCGACGAGCGACTTCTTCGAGAACGTCATGTTGCTCCTCTCTCCCTTGGAGTATCGAGAGGGGGTACGGGAGCGGCGGCGGTTCGGTTCTCAGCCTCGCTCGAGCAGCGCGACCGCAAGGGCCGCGAGCCCCTCGCCGCGACCGGTCAAGCCGAGGCCGTCCGTCGTGGTCGCACGAACGTTCACGAGGTCCGGCTCGACGGCCAGCGCCTCCGCGAGACGAGCTCGCATCTGGTCGCGAACGGGCGCGATCCGCGGCTCTTCGCCGACGAGCACGCAGTCGGCGTTCACGAGCTTCCAACCGGCCTCGCGCACCTGTGCGTAGGCGCGAGCCAACAGGTCGAGCGAAGACGCCCCCTCCCACTCGGCGGCTCCGGACGGGAAGAGGCTGCCGATGTCGCCGAGGCCCGCTGCGCCGAGAATCGCGTCGACGAGCGCGTGAGCGATCACATCGCCGTCCGAGTGCCCGGCGAGGCCTCGCGGGGAGTCCAGCTCGACTCCGCCGAGGACGAGTCGCCTGCCCTCGACGAGCTCGTGGGCGTCGGCGCCGAGACCGACCCTCATCCGAGCTGTTCCTGACGGCGCTCGCGGCCTTCGAAGACCGTGACCGTTTCGTAACCGGCCCCGCGTGCGTGTTCCACGGCCCGGTCGAGGTCACGGCCGACGTGCGCGGGCTCGTGGGCGTCCGAAGCGAGAGTTATCGGCACGCCCCGCTCACGGCAGGCGGCGAGCAGCTCGTGGTCGGGATAGATCTCCCCGACCGGCTTGTGCAGTCCGGCCGCGGAGACCTCGACGCAGACGCCGGCGGCCTCGATCGCGTCCGCCGTCTCGACGTGGAGGTAGTGCATCTGCTCAGCGGCGGGACGCACGCCGAAGAACTTCACCAGGTCCGGGTGCGAGAGCACGTCGAAGAGCCCGCTCCGCGCGGCGTTCCTCAACCAGACGAAGTAGCGGCGCCACGCCTCGCCGACCGGCAGCTTCTGCACGAGCCCAGGCTCCTGGTCGACCGGGAAGCCGTCGACGAAGTGCACCGAGCCGAGCAGGTAGTCCCACGGGTAGGGAGCGAGCAGCTCCGCAACCCCGCGCTCGATCCCCGGAAAGTAGTCGACCTCGAGCCCGAGCTTGACCGGCAGGCCCCGCCCCTTGGCCTCCTCGACCGCCGCGACGTACTCGTCGAGGTCGTCGGTGCAGCGCTCGCGCATCCATTCGATGTCCCACAGCGCCAGCGACTGCCTGAAGTGAAAGACGTGATCGGTGAAGCCGATCTCGTCGACGCCCGAAGCGCGCGCCTGCTCGACGTACTCCTCGGCGCGCTCGGCGCCGTAGCGGCCACGGGCCTCGCCGCCCGGCCGGTCGCGCAGGTGCATGTGGTAGTCGACGATCACTCCGCGGAGGGTTCCGCGGTCTCGAGCCAGCTCTCGACGAGCGCGAGGTCGTCCTCGCCGGTGACCTTGAGCAGCTGCGGGTCGCCGAGAACAGCCTTGACCCTGCCACCGCGCGCTTCGACGAGCGAGGCGCAGTCGGTCGCGCTCGAGACGTCGCCGGAGAGAGCCTGCCGAAGCACGTCGGCGAGGAAGGCCTGAGGCGTCTGCGCGGCCACGTGTTCTCCCCGCGCGAGGGTCTCGACGACCCGGTCGCCCTCGACGCGCTTGATCGTGTCGGCCAGCGCGAGCACGGGCACAGCCGCCTCCCAGCCCTCGCCGAGAGGCGCGAGCACCCGCTCGATCACGTCCTCGGACACGAGCGGCCGCGCCGCGTCGTGCACGAGCACCACCGCCGCGTCCCCGGGTACCTCCTCCAGTGCGAGCCGGACAGACTCCGACCGGGTCTCGCCTCCGGTGACCGCCGAGTGCACCTTCGTCGCGGCGATCTCCTCGGCGACGAGAATCGACGGCTCCTCCCACTCGGGCGGCGCCGCGATCACGATCTGCTCGATCCAGTCCGAGCCCTCGAGGCGCTCGAGGCTCTCCGCGAGCAGGGGCCTACCCCCGAGGCGCGCGAATGCCTTCGGACGATCCGACCCGAACCGCTCGCCCCTCCCTGCAGCAGCGAGGACGGCCCAAACGCTCAACGAACTAGGCCGTGGCCGGAACCTTGGCCGAGCTCTTCTTCTTCGGCTTGCCGCCGTTGGCGAGAACGCCGTCGAGCCACTCGGCCGCCTCGTCCTCGTCCATCTCCTTGGCGTACATGAGCTCGCTGGCGAGGATCTTCTTCGCCTTCACGAACATCTGCTTCTCGCCGGTGGAGAGGCCCTTCTCGTGATCGCGCAGAGAAAGGTTCCGCACGACCTCGGCGAGCTCGAAGATGTCGCCGGTCTTCATCTTGTCCCGGTTGTGCTTGAACCGCCGATTCCAGTTCTTCGGCATCGTCGTGCCGCTGCCCGTCAGCGCCTTCAGCACCTTCGAGACCATCTGCTCGTCGATGACCTTCCGCAACCCGACACGATCGGCGTTGTCTGCCGGAACGTTCACCGTCATGTCGTTGTGCAGGATCTTGATCGTCAGGTATTCGCGCTTCTCGCCGAGCACCTCACGCGTCTCCTTCTTGACGATCGTCCCCGCACCGTGGTGCGGATACACCACCTTGTCGCCGACTCTGTACAACCCGAGCCTCCCCGTATTTGTTGGCTGATTCCGCAGTGACGCCGGCGGGGTACTGCTACCGCCGGCGAGCTCGGCCAGTATAGCGAAAATCGCTGGAAAACGCCACTTTTTCGAAAAAAGCCCTGCTCAGCGCTACAACTGCAGGTAGCGATCGACCAGATTGTGCTCCTGCAGCCGCCTGAGGCCCTCTCGGATCTCGCGCGCGCGGACGGTTCCCACACCCTCGACCGCCTCGAGCTCGCGCTGAGACGCGCGGACGATCCCGTCCAGGCCTTCCAGGTTCGCGACCACCCGCTTGACGACGCCGTCAGGCAGCCGCGGGATGTGCGAGAGAACCCGGTAGCCGCGCGGGGCGACTGAGTAGTCCATCGGATTGGTGGTGGCGGGGTATCCGAGCACCGCGAGGAGCTCGAACTCGAGCAACTGGTCGTACGGCAGCGCGGCGAGCGCGTCCAGGCCCTCGCCGGTTCGATCCGGTCCGCCTTCCGAGTGATAGTCGTAGACGAGAGCCGCCTTCTCGTGGGGCACGTCGGCCACAAGCTCCTCGAGCTGCATACGGATCAGCCGGCCCTCCTCGCCGAGCTCGACGCAGGCCCGCTCGATCTCCTCGGCCATCCGCGTGGTGAGCTCGGCGCGCTGCAGGGTGACGAGCACGTCGTCGAGCTTGACCGCGTTCTGGAACTCGAGCGCGGTCAGCCGGGTCACGACCTGCTCGAGGCGCGCGCGATAGGTCTCGAGCGTGGAGAGCGCCTGGTTGGTCTTCGCCAGGACATCCGGGATCGGCTCCAGCTGGTACCGGCTCTGCCCGACGAACACGGTCACCGTCTCGCGCTGCTGCGAGATCGAGATCACGAGCGCGTTCGTCTGCTTGGCGACGCGCTCCGCCGTCCGGTGGCGGGTGCCGGTCTCGGCCGACGGGATCGTCGGGTCCGGCATCAGCTGGACGTTCGCGTACGACAGCTTCGTCACGGGCGAGTTGACGATGATCGCGCCGTCCATCTTGGCCACCTCGTAGAGCAGCTGCGGCCTGAACGGGACGTCCAGCTTGATCCCGCCGGAGAAGAGGAACGCGAGCTCGTTCGGCTCACCGATCACGATCAGCGCGCCCTCGGACGAGCGGATGATGTCGTCGATCGCCGCCCGCAGTTCCGTGCCGGGAGCGATTCGGCCGACGGCGGACAGGATCTTCGAGTCGAGCCGCGGGTCGTGTTGGGTGGGCTGGCGCACGATCCCGAGCGGCGGTGGGATCCGCGGGTCGGCCCTATCCTCCCTCGGCTCGCTCTGCATCGATCGCCACCTTCGCTGCGTCCCTCAAGGTCTCGGCTTGGAGAATGCGTAGTTTGCCACGAAGTGGCGTGCCCGCCGGGGCAACCGCGGCTGCCAGTCCGAGCTTGGCGCACTCATCGAGGCGGCGCTCCGCCTGCGTGGCCGGCCGGAGGCGGCCCGTCAGGCCGATCTCGCCGAAGGCGGCGAGGCCCGGCTTGACCGCCGAGCCCTTGGCCGCCGAGACGATCGCAAGTGCGATCGCGAGATCGGCTCCCGGCTCGTCGATGCGCACTCCGCCGGCGACGTTGACGAACACGTCTGCCTGGCCGAGCGCCACTCCCGCATGGCGCGAGAGCACTGCGACGATCATCGCGAGACGCTTCGGGTCGACGCCGGTGCCGACCCGTCTCGGCATGGCCAGGTCGGTCGGCGCAACGAGCGCCTGAATCTCGAGCAGCAACGGCCGGGAGCCCTCGAGCGCGCAGGCGACCGCCGCGCCGATCTCGCCCTCGACCGTGCGGCCGAAGAGCTCGGACGGCTCGGGAACGCCCACCAGCCCCGTGCCGGTCATCTCGAAGACGGCGAGCTCGTTGGTCGAGCCGAAGCGGTTTTTGGACGCGCGCAGGACGCGGTGCTCGTGGTAGCGGTCGCCCTCGAACTGGAGCACGCAATCGACCAGGTGCTCCAGAACTCGCGGGCCGGCGACCGCCCCGTCCTTCGTCACGTGGCCGACCAGGATGGTGGCCACCCCCGCCTCCTTGGCGACGCGAAGAAGCCGAGCCGCAGCCTCCCTCACCTGGCCGACCGACCCCGGCGCCGAGCCGAGCTCCGACGAGTAGAGCGTCTGCACCGAGTCGATCACGCAGACCGCGGGCCGTTCCTGCTCGAGCGTCGCGCAGACCGTCTCGAGCTCCGTCTCCGCCAGGATCTCGACCTGCTCGGCCCCGCCGAGGCGCGCGGCGCGGAGCTTCACCTGCGCCACCGACTCCTCGCCGGTGACGAGCAGCGCTCGGCGCTCGCTGGACATCGCCGCGAGCGCGCTCAGGAGCAGGGTCGACTTGCCGACTCCCGGCTCGCCGCCGACTAGCACGAGCGAGGCGGGCACGAGCCCGCCGCCGAGGACGCGGTCGAGCTCCGCCACCCCGGTTGGAATCCGCTCGGCCTCCTCCGCTTTGACGTCGATCAGCCGCAGGGTCGGTTTGGCGGCGCTGCCTCCGTTGGCTTTGGCCGACACTTCCTCCACGAGCGTGCCGAACTCACCGCAGGAGGGACACTTGCCGAACCAGCGACCGGCCGAGTAACCGCAGTCGGTGCATGCGAACTGGGTTGCCGCCTTCGCCACCCGGCCATCCTAGGAGCGTCCGCGGACGGCGATCGTCACGAAACAGTGACGATGCACGCGTCATGCGACGAGCGGGCGATCGTCCTGCGGAACCTGACGCGTCCGTCGCGGTCGAGCAGGCAGAGCGTCCCGGTTCCCAGCCCGGGCGTGACCACCCAGCCGTTCGCCTGCTGCACGTTGTAGGAGTCCTCAGGGATCGCTGTCTTGCGGAGCAGTGACCCGTCGACCCGGTGGGTGTGCAGCGTGCCGCTCTCGCCGCTCGCCACGTAGACCAGCCGGCCGCGGAAGGTGAAGTGCTGCGGTGGCCTGTCGGCGCGGAGTCGTGTCAGCAGGCGGCCGCTGCGCGCGGCGTAGATCGCGAGCTCGTTCCGGTCTCCCGAGCTGACCCAGACTCGGTTTCCTCCGGGAGCCCAGCCGACATCGTGCGCGAGGAAGGGCGGGCGGAAGCGCCGCACGAGCCGGGGCCGGGCACGCTGCGTGATGTCGACGACCGCGATCTGCTCAGCCTTGGCGCCGAGCGCGATCCACAGTCGTCGCCCGTCGGGGGCGATCGTGATGTGACGGGCGAGCGCGCCCACACGCGTGCGTGCGAGGACCAGTCCGCGCAAGACGTCCAGGGTGACGACCTCGCCCCGTTTCGCGTCGGTCACGTAGGCGTGACGCCCGTCCGGGTGACCGGCCGTGTAGCGGGGCTCGCCGAAGCCGCGCAAGACGTGCTCGACCGCGAGCATCGAGCCGCCCACGAGCGTCACCGCTCCCAGCTCCGAGTGCGCGACCACCGCCACCGGCCCGACGGCCTCGATGCTACGCGGCTTCGGCAGCGTCCGAACGTGGCGGTGCACGCGACCCGAGGGGAGCGCGACGGCGACCAACCGGGCTTCCTCGTCGGCGGTGACGAGAGCGACCTTGAGACCCGAGCCGGCGCGTGCCAGCGCCCGGGGCACGATCACGAGCGAGGCAGCTCCGGCGATGAAGGCCCGCCGATCCATCTGCCCCAACTACGAGCCGAGCGACTCCTGGGGTCCTGCGGCGACGTAGCCCGGCTCGGGCGCGCGCCTGCGCGGGCGGCGGCCGGCCGAGACGATCAGCAGGCCGCAGAGCACGAGCCCGACCCCGCAGAGCTGGAGCACCGACGGCGACTCGCTCAGGATCGCCCAGGCGAACAGGACCGCGAGCACCGGCTGGAAGGTCAGCAGCACCGAGGTGAGGGCGGCCGGGAGACGCGGCAGGGTGATCGAGATCAGCAGCCAGCCGACGACCTGCGAGCTGAGCGCCAGCAGCAGGAGGTAGCCCTGTGCCGGCCAGCCGGGCGTCCAGTCGAGATTCCCGATCGCGAGCCCGATCACGATGCACCCAAGCGCCGAGGCCAGCGTCGCGTCGAAGAGCGGACCCGCGGGGCGACGGAGATCCTTGTTCCCTTCCCGCAGGACGAGCAGGAAACCGGCGTAGGAGGCGGCGGTCAGGATCCCGAAGGCGACGCCGAGACCCGGGTTGCGCCCGTAGGCCCCCTGCTCGAGCACTCCGGAGATCAGGATCACGCCGAACAGGGCGACCGGGATCGCCGCCAGCGAGCGGTTCGACGGCCGCTCGCGCAGGATCGCCCAGGCGAGCAGGCCCACCAGCACCACCTGCAGATTGCCGAGCACCGTCGCGAGCCCGGCGCCGACCTCCTCGATCCCCTGGTGCCAGGCGATCAGGTCGACCGCGAAGAAGAGCCCGGCGATCCAGGCCAGCCTGCGCTGCTTGAGCGGCCGCGGCCCGTAGCGTCGGTCCTCCCAGCGCGCCAGCAGCCAAAGCGGCGGTAGCGCGTAGAGGCAGCGGAAGACCGCTCCGGTCGAGGGCGAGACGTGGGCGACCCGGAAGAGAATTCCCGAGAACGAGATCGCGACCGCGCCGATGAGCGCGGCCAAGGCCGGCCGGTTGTGGAGCCTGCGAGGCACCCGGCCAGGCTAGCGGCGGCGCGGGCGGCCTCGCCCTAGCGGCGCGGCGCCGTGGGCAGCACGGGCTCGTCGAACGAGCCACCGCGCTCGACCTGCCGCAGGATCATCTGGTCGGTGAGCCACTCGACGGGCGCGCGGTCGTCGGTCAGCGGAGAGCCTTCGGGGCGAACGGCTTCCAGTCGGCGACGGAACAGCGGCAGGAGCAGCTTGATCCGACCTGGAGCCGCGGCGGCTCGCCGCTCCAGCTCCTCGCGGGTCACCGGCTCTCGCAGGGCGAAGAGGACGTCGTTGAAGCGGAGGGCACGCCAACGCCACGCTTGCGGGAACGAGGTCAGGAGGGTCGTGCCGATCGCGCGAGAGAGCTTGCGGTCACCGGGCGTGGCGGCGACGTTGAGCGCGATCGCTCCGCCGGGTCTCAGGTGGTCGCGTGCCAGACGGAAGAACTCGCTCGTCGCGAGGTAGAACGGCACGTACGGCTGGCGGTACGCGTCGACGACGATCACGTCGTAGCGCCTCTTCGTCCGCTCGAGCCAGGGCCTGCCGTCGGCGGCGATCAGGCGCATCCGCGGGTTGTCGCCCGCGCCGAAGAAGCGTCGCGCGACCTGATTCAGCTTCGGGTCGATCTCGACGCCGTCGACTTGCACACGTGGGTAGAAGCGGCCGTAGGCGCGGCCGATCGTGCCGCCCGCATTGCCGAGCACGAGCATCCGCTCGGGCGGGTGAGGCAGCAGCGGGGGCAGCATCAGGAAGAGATCCCAGTAGCGGCCGGTCAGGACCGTGTCGGGGCGCCACGTCGAATGGGTGGCGACGCCTTCGTTCAGCTCGAGGTCGCGGCCGCCGTGTCCGTCCGAGACGACGCGGATGTACTGGTAGCGCGACTCCGTCTGGTAGATCGCGCTCTTGATGTGCGGCGGAGGGATCGCCAGCAGCGCCGCGACTGCGACCGGTGCCAGCAGCCACGCGCTTCGCAGCAGCAGCCCGGCGCCGACGGCGACGCAGGCCGCTGTGCCGACCAGCGTCCGCTGGGTGCCGAGCCACGGGATCGTCACGAGCGCGGCGAGGAACGTCCCGGCCAGGCTCCCTGCGGTCGAGAGCGCGTAAAGGCGACCGGCCACTCGGCCTGCCTCGGCGACGGTGTCGAGCGCCAGCCGTACGAGGAACGGCGCAGCGGCCCCGAGAGCCGTCACCGGCACGGCGAAGAGGGCAAGCGCCGCCAAGAACGACCCTACGACCGAGCCGACCGAGACCGTGTCGAACCCGTGGAGTGCCCAGCGAAGGAACGGTCGCGCCGCAAACGGCGTCACCGCGAGGGCGACCGCGGCCACGAGCAAGATCGCACCCAGTACGCGCGGCTCCGGCCTCCGGTCTGCCAGCCGGCCGCCGAGCCAGTAGCCGAGCGCCAGGTACGCGAGCGTCAGCCCGATGATGTTCGCCCAGACGACGGTGGAGGCACCGAAGAACGGCGCGAGCAGCCGCGAGGCGGAGATCTCGGTCGCAAGCGTGGCGCCCCCGACCAGGAATGCGACGAGCCCGAACCGGGCCTGCAGGGTCACAGACGAGGTTCTAGCTGGTTCACGCGGTGACCATCGGCCCTTCGACGGTGTAGGAGGGGCGTCGTGCGCGCCTGCGTCCC
>Ga0207675_100001859_pt1 | contig 21148 bp, 14 predicted proteins | sample KBSSwiS42_FD_184305 | JGI IMG/M metagenome (GOLD analysis project Ga0207675, IMG submission 184305) | Switchgrass rhizosphere microbial communities from Kellogg Biological Station, Michigan, USA - KBS Switchgrass S4-2 (SPAdes) (version 2) | ecosystem: Host-associated > Plants > Roots >...
TATTTCCGCGAGATACCAGATAAATGAGAGACCCGCCGTCTGCCGTCCATTTCGCAGCACCCCATGGGTGAGCGAGTTTATCTGCCTCCAGAGAACTGACGAGAGCGCCATCGGAACTTGAGAAGATTTTTAGCCTGCCGCTGACAAGGCACGCGATCAATTTTCCATCCGGCGATAGTTCGGGTACCAAGTCACTATCCATCTCTTTCAAGTTGACGGTTTCGCCGCCGTCGATCGAGATTCTCCGCAGATAGGCCTTCGGGCGTTCGCGGTCACGGACTTCCGCAATGTAATACACCCACTTGCTGTCCGGCGAAATTGTCGAAGAGATCTCGTCACTTTCGCCGTCGGTCAACTGTCTGAGATCCCGCCCGTTCGTGTCGATGCGGTAGAGATGACTGAAGCCGTCGCGGCGGGCGGAAAAAATGAAAAACCGTCCATCAGGCGTGGCTCTCAATTCCTCAACAAAGGGCATCGGAAGGCCGATCTGATGTTGGTCGGATCCATCACGGTTCATAACCCACAACGTCAAATTTTCACCGACCCTGCTGACGTATCCGACACGTCCGTCCGGCAGCGGAGCAATTCCGGGAGGACCGTCCAGTTGTCCGTTGGTCAGCTGTACACCGGTACTGGCATCGCCATCCGCGTCCATCACCCATATTTGCGAAAGTCTTTTGTGCGGCACTGCAAGCAGTGAGTTATCCCTTGTGAGGCCGAGCGCCGCTGACTCGTAACGACTACCGTCGGTCGAGATCCGGTGCGACCGACCGTCCGCAACGGAAAGGTAGTAGATCTGGTCACGGCGTGTTGTGTAAGTTTCCCCTGCGCGGGTGCCGATGAAGACCAACCCTTCGCCGTTAGCGCTCCAGGCCATTCGGAAACAAGTGTCCCACCGTTCCGGCGACAGATCTTTAGCCGCGAGAGTCGATACTTCAATAGCTGCGATCGAACAGTTGCCTTCGGTGGTTGTGGGATTCGAATCCATGGCCTCGTAAGCGATGAATTTCCCGTCAGGCGACCAAGCAACGCCGAGCGATAGACCTAGTCGATCGGTGCGCGTCAACAATATCCTTTCTCGGCTGCCGTCGACCGCCGCGGCTACGAGATAAGACTCCTTCGTTTTTTCGTTATACCGAACAAAAGCCATCTCGCGCCCGTCGAAGGAAAATGAGACTGGTGAGTGAAGGCCAGTCAACATTTTCACCGGCGCACTGCCGAGCGTCGGGATCCGATATAGCGAATCCTGCTCATCTCGTTTTTCTCGCCCGACAAAATAGACAAATTCAGCGTCGGGCGAAAAGGTCGGCCACTGAATCGTCCACTCCCCGGGTGGAGTGATCTCGACTCGGACTGTTTGTCCTACCTGCTGCACCCAGAGGTGCTGTTTATTCCCGGTCAGGTCGTAATAGACGAAATACTTTCCGTCCGGCGAAATGGTTGCGTCCGATACAGCGTTTCCGTTGGTCAGGGGCGTAACGGACATCTCGCCCCGCACACTCAACGAAGCCGCTCGGCCTGGAAGGTTCTGCCGTTGAAAATACCAAATCGTCACCGACGCTAATACGCCGGCAAGAACCGCGATGGCCCCAAGTATAGGTGAAAAGCGTGAGGGTTTGACGATCTTAACCGGCGTAACGGACGCTGCGGTTTGAGATTCGGCGGCCAAACCCGACGAACCCATCGGATACTCTTGATCCGTGAATTGAGCGAGATTCGAATCTGCCCGGGCCACTAGCGTACCATTGCGGTTCGGAGCATCGCTCACCCGAACATCTGAGGTAAAGCGATAGCCGCGACGTCGAAGAGTTTCGATGAAGGGCTGCCCGTCGTTCTTCTGGCCAAGCGTTTTGCGTAAAACGTGAAGGTAATGATCGAGGTTCGACTCTTCGACGATCGTATCCGGCCAGATGATCTTCATCAGATCACCTTTCCTTACGATCTCACCTCGAAGTTCGATTAGCGCGATCAGGGTTTCGATCGCTTTCGGCGGTAGGACGATCTCGCGCTCGCCACGGTAAAGCATCCGGCGCTGAGCGTCGAGACGATAGCCTTCAAAAAGGTAAACTTTGCTTTCGGAACTACTTCCCACACTCAAGTTAAATTCAGAACAAATAAAATCTAAATTCAGTGACATCCCGGATCTCCTCTCCATACTCCCGTTCGAGGAGCGGAAACTAGATAGAAATCCGAGCTGCGAGATTGTTTTCCTGAACCGAAAACAGTCTACTGGAAGATTTTTCAAAGAGAAAGATTATTGCACCGCGCTGGTTTGACTGGCGCACGGAGGACATCATGGACTTTGATCACAATTTCCCTACAATCGGCGCCCGTTTTCGAGGGACGCATGAATTTGCGCGCCGAAACGATTTCATGGGTGGCTTTCCCAACTTCAACTTCGCACCGGGTCCGCGCGGCACTGTTTTCGGCAGCATCCTGTTGAGAGACTCCGTCGCGGCTTTTCGCGACGTAACTGCCACTGAGTTGGGCGAACCTGACGAACGGGACCTAGGCGCGCGTTTTCGAGCCTGCCACGCCTTCGCACGACGCAACGGCTTCATTGGCGCGTTCCCCAATTTCTTCCATGCCGGCGAAGGGCCGGGTCGCGTTTACGGGACCATCCTCCTGCGCGAGGGCGTGGCTGAATTTCGCGACGTTGCGGCCAGTGAACTGGGCAATCCGGATCCAGCCGACATTTCAACCCGGTTCAGGGTCACGCATGACTTCGCACGCCGCAATGGATTTCTAGCTGGCTATCCGAACTTCTTCCTGGCGGACCAGCCCGGCGGCCGCGTCTATGGCACGATCCTAATCAAGGAGAACGACGCCGCGTTTACGGACTTGAACAGTAAGGACCTTTTTCCCCAAGTGTTCGGGGCGATCGGAGATAAATGGCTGGAACTCGGCGGCTTGACATCGTTCCTCGGCATGCCGACCAGCGATGAGTTGAACTTCGACCAAGACGGTAAGGTCCGTTTTTTCCTTGGCGGGACCATCTATTTTTGGGGCGACACTGGGGCAATGGCAGTGCCGAACAACACGATCGCTGTACGATACTCTGGGTTCAACTGCTTCGGAACGAGCGACGGGCGGGGCGACGACGAGCCATACTTTCTCTTTGGAGTCTCTGGGCCCGGGTTCCAGAACGCGACACGGACGCGAATCTTTGAGGATGTGTCGCCTCACAGTAACGTGGCCGATTCGCTGGAATTATTTCGAGGAGCACCGGTAGGCATCGGTATCGATGTAACGCTGATGGAGCACGACACCGGGGATCCTGACAAGTACCGCTCGTTTGTGGAGCGCGCAGTAAACGAGGCAGGGCCAAAGATCACCGAGGCACTGACCCTGGTGCCGGCGGTAGGCCAGGTACTCAGTATTGGGGCACGTGTAGCCTTGGAAGCCCTGCATGACGATATTGTGGACGCTCTAAATGAGTTGCTGGGGACTGGTGACGACAAACTCGGCCAACAACTTATCCACCTAACCCCAAAGCAGATGATCGTGCTGGCTACACGGACGCCAATCAACGATCTGGGCGGCGTGCGGTTTAGACTGCAAACCGGTCTATTCGACGGGGAAGGTAGCTCGTACAAGGCCTGCTTCGACATTGCACCCGCATAAGCAGGGCTGACAGCTATCCTTTACGGAAATCGGAAAGCGCCGCCTGGCCCAAGCGGGGACCATCCGGAAGTGCGGGCACATGGCAACGCCTGCGGAATCGCGCGGAAAGGAACTTGAGAAAGTGAGCAAGTAGGCTTCGAGAATCTTTCGAATATGGATGAGTTAACAGAATTTTCTGGAACACGTCCGGGGCGCACACTGTTCATTATCTCGACTGCATTGCTCTTCGCCGCCTTTGCCTCCCAACTCGTTTACCACGCGGTTCGGACTAGCGCGACGGTTGACGAGCCGTTTCATATTCTGGCGGGCCATCGTCATTGGCAGTGCGGCGATTTCGGCATCAATCCCGAGCATCCGCCGTTATTAAAATTACTTGCCGCGGCTCCGCTTAATTTCCGTCAGCTTTCTGAACCGCCATGGGAATGCGGTTCAAGATTCACACCTAAATTCGACGGTTTCAGTTTCGGTAGCACGTTCATTGTCGAGAACGGCACGGACAGCGTTGTCATCACGAGCCGCGTGACCGCGTCGCTAATGAGCATGCTACTCGCATTACTTGTATTCCTTGCGGCGTGGGAGATGTTCGGGCCTTGGCAAGCTTTGACGGCTCTGGGCATCGTTGCGTTCGAGCCGAATTTAATTGCGTTTGGGTCACTCGTGCTGACAGATATGGCGATAAGCGCGACGGCCTTCGGTGCGGTCTATGCTTTATATCGATTCGGTAAGTACCGGACTTGGCCACGCTTCCTTCTGGCCGCGTTTGCGATCGGACTGATGCTAGCTGCGAAGCATTCGGCTGTGATATTCGTCGGGATCTTGTTCGCTTTGTTGATCGCTGATGGGGTCTTGTTTCACCGACCCGCGATACGTGTCTCTCATAGAGTGCTCCAGCGTGTCGCAACTTTCGCTGGAATGTTTTTGATCGGCTTGGCAATCCTCTGGTCATTCTACGGATTTCGTTATCGCGCGATCCCGAACGAGACAGCGCCTACGATCTCGGTGTCCGACTATATAAAGGAGAACGGCAGGCCGGAGTCGGTTAAGGGATTTCCGGCCCGAGCGACGGAAGCGATAAGCCATACGCATATTTTTCCGGAGGCGTACGTTCTGGGAATGGCTGACGTGATCGCGTGGGGAAGTCGCAACACCGTGATCTTCGGCCGCAATTACCCGACGGGGAAATGGTTCTACTTTCCGGTTGCATTCACGGTGAAGACAAATATCGCTCTTCTGTTGCTTTTGCCGCTTGGCCTAATCTTTTTGTATTTCGGTCGGGAAAAATGGCGCGAGGGCTTGTTCCTCCTAATGCCGCCGGTTGTATTTTTTATTTTTGTTTCGAGCTCCGAGTTCACGAACAGTGTGCGACATATCCTGGCGATCTACGGATTCCTCATCATCCTGTCGTCAGCGGGTGCTATATGGCTTTGCCAGAAATTCAACAGGCTTCGATACGCGCTCGTCGCTCTGCTCGTCTTTAATGCGGCCGCAGCAGTAAGGACAGCACCTAATTATCTCGCATTCGCAAACGATCTTTGGGGCGGCTATCAAAACACGCATCGAATTTTTATCAGCGACATCGGGCAGAACATGAAACTCGTCAGTGAATATCTCGCTCGCGAAAATGTACACGATTGCTGGATCGTAGCGTTCGTGCATCCGGAGATGCTCCGATCGGTGCAGCCATGTCGTCCGATGCCTTCAGGCGTACGAATAATGATAAGCCGCAATCTGATCGATCCTGTACCGCCGGTGATCGATGGAACGATTGTGCTGACTGAAAGGGACGTCCCACCTTTGGGCGGCGATGAATATATACCCATCACCAAATCGGAACCGATAGCTTTTATTGGCGGAAACACGTTCGTTTACCGAGGACGGTTCGAGGTACCGCTGGCAGCAGCGATGAGTCATGTTCACCGTTCAGGCTATTTCCTGCGCGCAAGCGATGTCGACAACGCCATCGCCGAAGGACGCCAGGCCGCAGAACTTGGTCGAGATGATCCGCGCACGCACCTTGCGTTAGGCCTAGCCCTCGCACGCAGCGGACAGAAAGAAGAAGCGCGTAGTGAACTCGCCAAGGCAGCGGAGCTTGCAAACGCAGATGTACGGTTTCGAAATCAGGAAGTCAGAGCGCGCCAGGAACTTGAGCGAATGGGATTTTGAGAACGTTCTTATTTTAAGGAGGTCAACAAATGAATTTTCGCACTCGGTATATAGGTCATGCACTCTTCATATTGGGCTGTCTTTGTGTTGCCGCGCCGCTTTCAATAAACGCTCAAAACCCAAGTCCTCTGGAAGTAAAGACTGCCGATGGAACAAAGCTGCACTATGTGGTCGAGGGGAGCGGAATTCCCTGCATCGTCGTCAACGGAAGTCACTACAAGCGGGTCTTCTCGAAAGACCTGCGCCGGCATCTCAAGCTCGTCTTCGTCGACTTCAGGCACAGTTCTGAAGCTGAAGCGGCGGCGAAGATTTATGACATCACCATGGACACGCTCGTTGACGATATTGACCAGGTGCGCAAGGCGTTGGGTTTCAAACGAATCGCCGTGATGGGCCATTCCCTGCCGAGCCTCATTGCTCTGGAGTACGCTCGCAAATATCCCGAGCATACATCTCACCTGATCCTCATTGGTGCACCATCCTACGCGATCACGCCCAAAGAGCAGGAGGCATTTTGGGAATCGGATGCATCGCAGGCGAGGAAGTTAGCTGATAAGCACAACCTCGAAAGGATTACGGATGAAGATTTGAAGAAAGCACCACCGGCTACGGCGTGGAAGCTGCTGTTCGTCAGGACCGGCGCACACTACTGGTATGACCCCTCCTATGATTCTTCAAGGTTGTTGGAGGGCATTGCCCTGAACATGAATTTGATGCCGCACATCGCTGGCCTGTTTAAAGACTATGATGTGAGCAAAAGAACGCCGCGCGTGACGATGCCTGTCTTCCTGGCCTTGGGGCGCTATGACTACCTCGTGCCTTATCACACTTGGGAAGGGCGCAAAGATTCTTTCCCCAACTTGTCGTACAACCTCTTCGAGAAGAGCGGCCACTATCCGATGTTCGAGGAGCCGACGATCTTTGATCAGAAGCTCCCTGAATGGATTAGGAAGAAGTAATCAATGTGCATTGAATTCATCAAAGCTCATATCTGATGGTCACGAGACAGTGACGAGGAGTGGTGAGAATGGAACGAACAGAGCGAGTAATCAAGCGAGCGCACCTGGCAAGTTGGGCAGCCTTAACTGCCTTGTGCCTTTTGTGTGGAGGTGGTCAAGCGTTGGCTAAAGAGAATCCCCAAACAGGAATGGCAGAAGTCAACGGCACAAGACTGTACTACGAGACGGCGGGTAAAGGGCCAACAATCGTCCTCGTCCACGGCGGGCTGGTTGACAGCCGTCTCTGGAACGACCAGATAAAAGCATTTGCGAAACATCAACGCGTCTTGCGCTACGATCTGCGCGGCTTCGGCAGATCCGCTGCGGCTCCTGAACCGTTCTCGCACATCGAAGACCTGCGCGGGCTAATGGACTTCCTGAAGATCGATCGAGCCACGATCGTCGGCCTTTCCCTGGGTGGGATCGTCGCCGCCGATTTCGCCCTCGAATACCCCGAGAGGGTTGAGCGTCTCGTGCTGGTTGGGTCGGGCCTGCGCGGTGACAAACAGCCGCCGGATAAGGACGCGATAAAGGCTTATGAAGCGGCGAGCAAAGGCGTTGCTGAAGAGTTCGTGGACGTGACCATGAAGTCGAAGTTATACGCCGCAGTCCGCGAAGGTACCCCGGCCTATGCGCGCCTGCGACAGATGATGCTTGAGAATTTCAAGGCGGTCCCGACCTTTCGGCCGGGCTTCCTCAAGTACCCCGAGCCGCCGACAATCGAGCGACTCGAGAGCATCCGCGCCCCAACGCTTGTCGTCATTGGCGGCGAGGACGCGCAATCTCTAAAGAACGTCGCCGACACGCTCGTGGGTGGGATTCCCGGCGCGCGCAAAGTTGTTATCCCGGGCGTGAGCCACCACCCGCCCGTGGAAAGCCCGAATGAATTTAACAACGCGATATTGAACTTTCTTAAAGGGAAAACAAAATACCCCCGCAAGAGCGGGAAAACACCAGTTCTCCACTCCGCTAGATTCGATCACTCTTCGAGTCTCAACGCACTATTGCTGGCGCGCGCGAGCACACATGGTTTAAGAGGCGTTCAAATTACTCAAACTACAGCTTACGAATTGGTCCAATCCGGGGCTCTGACTGACTAATACAACAACTCATTGATCGAGACGATATCGACAGCAAGGCCACTGCCCAGGTAAATCTGTCCTGAGTAACATGGGTGAGGATGAGTTGTCCCTCCAGCACCATCAGGTAGCACGATGCGGACGTTTTGCATCATGCCCTGGTCTTCATGATCGAGAATGTGGCAGTGAAGGACAAATCGCCTATATAGCGGCGATAACGAGTGCGTACTATCAAGGAATATTGTCTGGGAGGCTGGCCCGGGGGCACCGCCAAATTCTTGACCCCAAAATGTATCCTTCCAAACGCCCTTCAACGCTCGATATTGCGGGTCCGGATTCCCGGAACCCTTATTCATTGGTTCGATTCCGACCGCCGCCTCCAACCACAACCTCAATATCGAAAGAGATTACGATGATGCTGGCAACGAGATCTTCCGGAGTGTGCAGAAAGCGCTATCACTGCTCTTAGTCATCTGAGATTCTGGAAGTCCCAGGAACCAAGGGGTAATACTTAGTGGACTCCTTAATATGTCCACCGTGGCGTTGAGCTGCATTACGGATCGTTGAGAGGTCTGGAGGAGATAAATTTGTATATATAATTAGGGCACCATCAGACGACTTAATAAGTTTGTTTTGTTCCTCAAAGGCCGCGAGTTCAGGAGACTCGAGAAACAGCCTAGTCAATTCCTCGTTCGGAAATACGATAAAGCCGTTCATAAAACTTATGGCACAGCTGACACTGCAGCCTGACAATCAATAACTCCTGCCCCCGCGCATGTAGGGCCGAGCGGAAGCGGCGCGCACGTCTGCACTATTGTATCCTGTATTTGTCTAGGAGTCAGAGTCGGATCCTTTGCAAGTAACAATGCGGCAAGTCCTGCAACCTGTGGTGCAGCGCCGCTCGTCCCCCACCATTCCATAGCCGTATAACCACATCCCCACATCACTTCCCCATATGTGGGAGCCACACAATCTGGCTTAATGGTTCGCACAGCAAACTGCCCGGGACCTCGGCTGCTATCCCTATGGCTATACCCTTGGCCCGATGCAGAAGGCTGATCCATGCGATTATCTTGATTTACAGTTCCGACGGAGATTACATCATCAAATGAGTTAACTCCCCAGATGCTGTTAGGGTCGCACTCGTCCCCATCCTTACCGCAAACCACAACATGATTATTGCCGGCTGCGAAAACAACCACAACATCCTCGGCGATGGCCCTTTGAACGATGCTGGGAAAGGGATCAGTGAGGCTTATGCTTGGCGGGTCGCACTGATAGGCGCCATACGAGTTGTTAACGACCAATCTCCCAATAATGCCATTGCGGACCAACTGCAGAAGATGATCGTAGATCTGGTATAGCTCTGTATCGTCGAATGTCGTTTTGCAGGAAATTACTGTTGAGTCTGGGGCGACACCGTTGTAGCGTCCACCAGCGGCAAGTGTGCCAGTTGCTACACAACCGGTCATTGAACCATGCCCCTGCATGTCGGTCCAAGCGCTTCCTAGGCCGGGGGCAACCCAACTATGCGGTGATCGTTTGATAGCTGGGAATTCTGGCATTGTCCCACACAACCCGGTATCTATTATCGCAACATGTACGCCCGCACCCGTGGTTTGCGCCCAAGCCTCGTCAGCTCTGACATGATGCAAGACGTCACGCAGACTCAGGGGATGATCTTCTAGTGGTTGATAAACGAAGTCTACAGGAATTACGGGCAGGGGCTCGTACTGACGACTCGGAATAACTTCGGCTCCTTCGGATAGTAAGCGATCGACGTCCTGATCTGGCAACGACGCTATAAGAAGTTGTGGCTCGGTCCTTGAGAAGTAAAGCGTAGTGACCGGAGAGAGCGCTGGAAGGAGCGTGCCCAAGTGTTTTTGAGTGGTACTTCTGACAAAGTATTTGTTCATACAAGCTCCGGAACCGTGAGCGATTGCACCTTAAAGATCAATTCCTTTTGCAGGTTGGAAGGAGCTATGTTAAAAAGTCTTCCGCTTGGCTCTTCTAAGCGACCACAGAAAATCAAGCTGAGTATATCTTGGCCGACCCGTGGCGCCTTTTGAGAAAAGAGCAGGATCGGGACGTCCAGTTGGTCCATAAAGAAGTGCGGGATCGCTAGCAGGGTTCGGTCTTAACGGATCGAGGGGCAATAAAACAAAACTGAAGAATACCGTTAATCGGTTTGCTCCATTCCGTATCTGACCCGCTGGCGGCACAAACGAACGTTCGGGAAGATCGACCTTATCACCAATCGTTGCATTGGCATGACAAGAAATGCAGGAAGAAGTTGCCTGAAAACCCTGCTCTATTTGAGTATTTCCTAGTATTGTCGGGTTGCCTTTTGAATCCGTGAAGTCCACCTGAGTTCCCCGGAGCCGATAGTTCTCCCATTTTGTACCCTTCAGGCTCGGAGGTAACGGAGATCCCCCAGCAGTACGAGGATAGCCGGATCTATCAACATCACCAATTTCCGGAGGTGGATTGTCAACGTGCTCAAAAGTGGCCCAGAACCAATTAGGGACATCTTTTGTAATTATGTGAAGTCCGACTAAACCATAAACTTTTCCTCCGACATCCGCCGTGTGATACTTATTCAACACCTCCTTGCGTACACTTCTTGAAGCACCTAATTCTTTCCATGAACCCTTGATTTCCATCGCCTCAATCGGGAAGTCAATCTTCCTTCCGTCATTTTGGAAAGCCTCCTGCCCTTCCACGTTATACAACTCATTGTTAACCACGAATTCAAATGTCGCTCTGTTCAACCGTGATTCATTTGTTAGCTCGACTGGATCAACCAATGGACCAACACCTTCGCTAGGTTCGGGTAACCCAAGAGCCATTGCCTTGAGTACTTTTAACTTCGAGGGCTCAAATCGCTGCTGTGGGCTGGGCGCGAGTGGCGCCACGGCATCCCACGGAGAAGGCTTAACTCCTCCCGGTAAAAAGACCTCCGTCCTAGCCAACTTCCAAGTTTCCCACACCACCAAACCCGGATCTCCAATCTTTTTTGTGGCGTCGGGAATCCCCCTGCCTTTTGTGAGATCCGCTGGGTGATTTAACCTGATGAACAAATCCCACGCGAACTTGTCTGGTGTATTAATCGTCGGGTTGAGATCCTGAGTCGTGCCCGGCTCTATCCAGACAATGGTTGCGCAACCCAACAGAGATGCAATAATGAGGGTATGAATCATTCGCACTCTCTTGGAGCGAACCGCGAAGTGATGTGCTTTTGACATGAGGTTCTCCTTCTCTATCCACAGAATCTTAGTTAATCGATAAACGGTCAATACCAATCCAATCAGTTCATTTCAGTGAAAGATCACAAAGGCTTCGTTTGGCCTGCAACTTCACAGACCTGGTATTACGGTCCAGGTAAATTTATCCGACCGTGAGTCATGGGTGAGGATGAGTTATCCCTCCCGCACCATCAGGTAGCGCGATGCGGACGTTTTGCATCATGCCCTGATCTTCATGATCCAGAATGTGGCAGTGAAGGACAAAATCGCCTATATAGCGGCGATAACGAGTGCGTACTATCAAGGTATATTGTCCCGGAGGCTGACCCGCCGGCACCGCCAAATTCTTGACCCACAATGTATCCTTCCAGACGCCCTTCAACGCTCGATATTGCGGGTCCGGGTTCCCAGCAGGAGCGCCGAACGAATCTACAGCGTCTGGTCCACTTACGTCTTTTCCGGTCGGGTCGAGGATCTTTACAATCTGAAAAGGGTTGACGTGAATATGGAAAGGATGACCCACAAAGTCTGATTTCAGCGTCCACTCATCGACAGCACCCAGCTTCAGTGTGCGGTCAATTCTGTTCGAATCATACGGTCTCCCATCTATCTGGAATTGTAACGGAGTTTGAGTGACGTCAATGTTAAATGCCAGCTCCTGAGTTCCAGTGATCTCGTCATCCTGGATGTCGTCATGTGGAACAAAGCTGCTGAGTTTTAACCCATTCCCTAAATCAGCGATTACCTTGCTCTTGATTGATGCCGGCATGTTCCGGCCAGCAGCGGCAACAAGCTTATTCATCAAGTAAGCGCTGATATCAGGCGAGACCTGTTCGCCGTTTTCGACGATGACGAAGCCCAGGAGTTGTCGTGACGGCGCCACTTGACCAACATTCGATGCTGGAGCGGCGGCGTTGATCAGGCAGTAAATTCCCGGCTTCGGGAATACGAGCAACGCGTCCCAGCGATAGGCTGGCTGAAAAACAGTTACGTCTGTCTTGATCGCTGCTCCCAAAGTCAGACCGTCCGCGGCAATTAGGTGTTGAGGCAATGGAGTTCCAGTGCAATTCTCGCCAACGAATTTGTCATTATCGAGAGCTCGCAACCCGGTTGTCAGCGCCGCGTTCTCCTTCATTTCTCGGAATTGAAGACTAATGGTATCGCGCACTCCACCGTGTATGATCCGCCAACGCTCGATCTTTCCGCTCCTGGCAGCGGTAAACGTAGGGAGAACCAGACCGTTAATACTGGTGTATCGGCCCGAATTACGCCATGAAGCTGGTCCAAACTGGTCGTAGCCTTCAACTGACCCTGTGTCCCCAGGATCGCATTTGTAAGTCTTGCCATCGGAATTAAGCTTGATCGTCCCTTGAGCATCCCGACAGGCGTACTGAATTTGCTGCATCACAACAACGCGCTCGGAAAATGGTTGGCTGATGTTCGGTCGAAGTAAAGTGTCGATATCACCGTTATTCGTTTCAGTTGGCAATTTACGACCACGGACAATGAGCGCGCCTGCCATGCCGCTTGACACCTGCAATGCAGTGGACCCATGTCGGTGAGTGTGATACCAGAATGTACCCGACGGGTGATCGGGCGGAATTTTGTATTCGTATTGAAAGGTGACTCCCGGATTAATAGAAATCAATACATTGTCACCATTTCCACTCGGGTTCACCCAAAGACCGTGCGCGTGAAGGTTGGTGCCATTAAAACAGTGCGGGATATTCATCTCCGTAGCATTGGTGCAGGAAGGATCAGCGGGTAATCGATTATTCAGAGTGATTCTGACCGTCTCACCAGGAAAGACCTCGATGGTGGGTGAAACATAAGGTGCGTTTGGATTGATCTGAGTTCCCTGATAACTGCGTAATTTAACCTGGTTAAAGCGATTTTCCGCGGGGTTCCAAATCTGTCCATCCGTATAAACAACGTTGAGGTCCAGCACAGCCTCCCCTAACGACCGTTGCAGCAAAGTTTGCTGTCGAGGAATCCCTTTTTGGCTCTCCAAGCCTCTAAAATTTAGTAAAGGAGGATCCTTAACGATCCGGGTTGGTTGTTGCGCGCTTGCAGATTCCGCGCATACCCACAGCGAAAGTTGGACCACAAAAACAAAAGCACACAACACACTATGACGCGATGTTAGGTACATGCAACGCTCCTTTTTTAAGAGGCTGTCAGTTAATACGCCGTTGTGCCGGCTGAGCAGCAGTTGCTTTGATAAACTGGCGGAGGGTTGGACCACATAGACGTGTATTCTGGAGCTTCATAAATGGCTCAACCCATTCCTTTACGGCTGCTTAATTGCCACGAACGATGCAACATAACCCGCCTGGGCGGTGCCGTGCGGCTTTGTCCGAATCACCGTTCCCACTATCGCCGGCACTTGGCCGATTCCGTTTGGCCACTCCCAGGCTAAATATCCGACGTAGTCATATTGCCACCCTTCAGTGGGTGTTCCTGCCCTCCCCTTGCCGGAGATTTCAAATATTGTAGGAGAGACGTAAGTCTGCCACCTTACAGTTCCCTCCATATCAAGCACAAAGCCACCACCCATGTCGAAGGAACCTTTGAACACCTTCAGGTCCGAATTTTCGACAGTGATTACGCCCTCACCGAAGATCATTTTCAGTGCCAGGGCGGCGTCCTGATCAACGATGTCGGGTCGGTTATGGTAGCTTCGATATGTCCACTTCCCGGCGAATGGATTCACGACCGTCGCTTTTTTGGTCGTTTCTGGGTTCGCGGTCCGCTCAGGGTGACGGGCTTGAGCACTACAAATTCCGGCAGCAGCCAGTGCGAAGGCAAGTAGACATGTCAATTTCCACATACGATTTTTCCTTTTGTCGTTTCAATTAGAAATCATGGCCAGACTCGGCACCGGTTGTAACTAAGCTGAAGACTTAGAAGCTAGGCCCGATTTCCCACCGTCCTCGCTTTGAGGTCATACAACACTTCTAGTTGTCCAAGAATTTGAGACTTGGTGTTGATATTAATATTCGGCGGAAAGGCGGCGGGATAGAAGAGCTCGGGACGCGGGTTTATGCCGTCTTGTGCCCTTATCGCACGGAACACTTCTGAAACGAGTGCGGATTCGTTGATCTCCAGTGCGCGTCCCTGCACGGTCACGTTAGTGCGCACCAAGGCAGTCATATCAACAAAAGAGCCCAACAGACTTCCCGCGATTGTTGTCGGCAGGGTGACGGCTCTTGTGGCAACAGATCGCTCGCTCGCGGTAGCGGGACACCTGATGGAATCCTGGTTGAGCAGCTTGCAGTATTGCCGGCGTACGAGCTCGATCTGATTGGTGGTGACGTTGTAGTTAAGCAGCAAATCGATGTCGGGCTTGCTGTAGATTGCCAGCCGGCTGATGGGAGCTCCAGAGTTTTTCAAACCCTTGACCAGATCATCAGCCCCGTAGGCCATCGAAAAATACGAGACCATGTCACTCTCGATCACGGCACCGTCGTTAATCTTGGTTTCGCCGCTTAACGGCGCGGTCGAAGGTTTCGGAAACTCTGCGTCGCGTTTGGCCTTCTCTGCTATCGCGATGTCTTTCTCGAGTTCAGCGCGAGTTTTCTGTTCCCTGAGTCGAATTATCTCCTCACCTTCGGGTGTCGCAGTTGCTGTTTGAGTTTCCGCCGCAACTCCCAGAGAACTGACTAAGAGCACTGAAGCAATCAACGCTCTTAGCTTCGTGCGGGCAACGTGACTGCAGACTGTTTTGAGATAACCACTTGAAAAAAGATCGTGAAAGATGACGTTACTCTGTCTTTCAGACATTGCCCCCCTCCTTCAAGTTAGAACAAATTTTCGTCAGACCATCGATCAATACTTCCTCGTTCACTTGTATATGAGGTTAGGTGGAAAAATACTTCAGCATCCCAGTCTGTTTGGCGATGCAGATTGTTTTTTACGTTGCCGGATTTAGAGGAGAGTCATGCGCGGCTAAGAGTAAAATTCTTCTCGAGCGGAGTCATGAGGAAGGAATAAGCAATTCACATACGCTCAAAAATTACGGACCTCAAATTACTGGAACCCAGAAATTCTGAAGACCCTTTGAAGCGACTTGGCTGTTTGGTAGAACGAGGCGGTGGGAATCTTTGTCGCGTGAGGTGGGGGCAAGCCAAATATCTCGCAAGCGCGCCTTCCCACCCCACTGTTTGGAAAGATCCCGTCTTATCGTCGACCGTCTTTAAACGTCGCCGGACGCTTTTTAGCGGCTTCTTTATTGATTGCACGATGGAAGATTTGCCACGCAAGTGGTAACCCAGTCGACATAGTTGGCAACTCTGGTGTAAACGCCGAACTTGTAAGGTTTCCCGCAGCCGTCACCCCAACTGACGATGCCGGCCAATTTCGGGACCTTACTGCTTACCCTCATTAATGGACCGCCGCTGTCGCCGTCGCAGGCATCTTCGCCTCCGGTTTCGAGACCGGCGCAGATCATGTTGTCGGTAACCCTCCCGTTATAAGCACGTGGTCCATTGCAGGAGGGGCGCAGCACCAGAGGAAGATCGTCCAGAAATCTGAGCTCGCGAACAGGTAGGCCAGCCACGACTGTCGCGCCCCAACCTGTCACGGTGAGTAAAGCTCCCTCAGTTAGTACTCTAGACTCGATGTCCGGTGTTAATAGCTCGATTGCTTTAATTCTTGACCCTATGGGAAGAGGATCAAAAAGCTCAATAAGTGCAATGTCATGTTCATAACTACCGTCATTACGCTGAACGAACTGCTTGTGAACAAGGATGCGCTTGACGTTTCTGCGGATTGAGGCAGTAGTCAGACGATTCGTCCCCGCCGTGATCACCAGGTTCGCCGGGTTCGTACCGACCACGCAATGACCTGCAGTAATGATCCAATTCGGCGAATAAACGGACCCTCCACAAAAATGAGTCATGTAAGGATCCGCCATCCAGGAGACACTAAGAGATACCTGCCATGGAAAGGCCCCCGCTGGCGCAGGTTGACCGCCTACAATCAGCGGCTTTGGCTGTTCCTTTTTGAGAAAGCGTTGCACGGCTTCTTCGTATGGAGCCGAACCTTGGGTTGCGGGATCTTGATCCAGCGTAAGCGGACGCTGCCCCCAGGAAACCTGTGAACTCAACGTTATTGCCAGAGCAACCAGCAAAAACATCCGGAATTGCATTGTCGCGAAGCTTTTCATATTAAGTGAATTCTTCAAGGAAAACTTGGAAATCCCTCCCGTCCCCCAAAACCAACTCCAGCGCAGGGAGCTTCATCGGTGACTCGGCCAGGACTTCCACAGATGTCCGGAGTTGACCGGGGGCCTCTTGACGCAATGACCAATAGGTACTCGACCGCCGGTGGATTCTGCAGGCCTTCGTAGTTCATGTAAAAGTCATTGCGCTCGGTTTTCTCTGTTAGGTGGTAGGGTTTAAATTCACCTGCACAATCCTTATTCTTCTCCTTGTTGAAGCAATGGTTGTAGAACTGTACTTCATATTTCACGCCTGCGACTTGCGGTAGTGGTATTACCTGTGCGCCAACCGTCAACTTCACCTGGCCTCCAGGCTTGAGATAGATGTTGGTGCCAATATAGTCAGCAATATTCCCCACCTCTAAGACGTCGTTACCTGCGTTTGTCTGCCTTCTGAACGTTGATGTGGTCCGTTTGTGAGTGTAGAACAAACCGTTCTCGACTACTAAGCTGGGGTTATATACGTCTCCTTGGGCCGTAAGATCCCGATCGTACCAGTCAGGACCCTCAAGGTTAGGAACATTCCGAAAGTCAAGTTCATGTCGAGTACCATCAGGTAATTGGGGCAGATGCAGATAATAAACACCACTCAATACATCAGGCTGGATAACTTGAAGCTGCATCGAGGTGCCGGGAGTTACCTGAATTTCAGAACCCATCAAAGTACAGGTATCTGCCTCTATTCGGAAGACCCTGATTCGTAAGTGGTGTCGATGCTTATCATTTTCTTTACTATGGAAGCCGACGATACACTTGGCTCCGTCCTTAGAAAAGGCCATCAAACCCGAAAAGACGAGCTTTACGGATTGGCTCGAAACCAAATCAAATTTGCGCGGCCCGGATTGCTCATAGATCTTTGAAAGGTCTACTTTGAGCTTATCCTTTGGCTCCTGTTGAGTTAGGTTAGGTAAAGTGGCAATCTCATGACGATGCTGAGCTAAGACTTCTAACCCGCCCGCGCTCGCAATAGTGCCCGCGACTGCACCTATGCCCTTCAAGTAATCGCGTCTGTTTATCCTGGTCATGACAACATACCGTCCTTTCAAAAATGTGTGTAGCCCCCGATAACGACGAACGCCGCCCAACTGTAATTTTTTGTAGAACTTCGTTGCTGATTTCGGATAGCCTCTAACTGTGCCTCGCGAAGCGCGGCAACTATGGAAAGATGACCGCGCTTGCGATGTTTGTGAAAACTGATCATCAGGTCTGCCGTTGATTCAGACTCCACCGGCCAGAGTGTGGCGACAACAACCGGCACGCCCGCCGCGATAAAGGGTCTCGCTAGTCCGATCGCGCCCTCGCCTCGATACGCTCTTTCAATTCCAGTCTGGCACGCCGAGAGCACGACCAGCCGAGTCCGCGGAAACCTAGATGCGTAGATCTCAGACGCCTGAAGACTCCCACGAGAGGCGTGATGCGTCAGTTGGTCCTTCGATTCATCTTCCGAAAGCAATAGCTTCGACAGCAGTGGCGATCGCTCATCGGTCAACGCGTGCGTCGCAAGATGAATAATGTCTGCATCAACCAGCGATTCATTCACTCGCGCCGCAGTCGCATCTCTACCGATCAACGGCGTCGCCCCGTAGAGTTTTGCAATCTCCCTTGCCTCGCGCTCGGCGCCCGGAAGATCAGGCAAACCGGCAAACTGCTTCCTGTCGAAGCGCGGATTGCCGACAATCAGCAACCGCTCCGAGTCGATTGTTCCGCGCTCGGCTTGTGCAGTGCTGCTAATAAACAGGGTTGCGCTGGATGCAATTTGAATCGCGTAGTCTTCGATCAGGTATTTACCGGAGGTCGGTGACACTAACGCCACAAAGGGCATAAAGCTCAGGTTGTCATCCGGCACGATCGCGATTTGCCGGCCACTATCGAGGTAGCTCTCGACGGGCTTAATGAGAATCGTGTGCAATTCTTTTGCGAGGTTGTTGAGTTCTTCATTCTGGTTCGAGTCCGGGTGCGCCAACATCCGCGAAAACTTTCGAATCTTTTCGTCCAGTTCGTCGCGTCTAATCATGGTGTGAGCGCTCGTCAAGTTGTCTTTAGTAACAACCCAGGCAATCACCTTGTCATCCAGTAGGGAGTACTGAACGAGCTGAGACTGTTGAGGCAGTTGCTCTTGAATCTGATTCAACTTGAGCGACGAAGCTGAGTTCGAGATTTGAAGTTCGGGGTTTTGTATGTCGCCGGTGAGTTGGGCACCGGTGCTTTTCAAATCAAGCAGAGACCGGGCGCGGGAAGCTTCCGCGTAATTAAAGGCCTTCGCCAGATCTTTTTTTCGCGAATACTGAAAATCAACCGCGATGTCGTAGGCATTTTGACCCGTGTCGAAAAACTTGTTTCGATAACTCTCTTCCGCGATTTTTTCCCGGTTCCTCTCAAACCAATCCACAACGGTATCCAGCTCCGCTTCGACTGCCGCGTCGTTACCCAACTGAATGTGGGCCAGCAATTTCCCTTTGCGAGCCTGATACTGATAAACATCCAGCTTGAGGTTTTGGTATAGCCCGATCGCCTGGTCGTAATATTCAAGCGCTCGCTCAGAATTGCCAATCTCACGATAGAGCCGTCCAAAATTCAAAGCGGAGTGGGCCAGCACGTTGGTCTTCGACGGCCCATCAGACAGCTTCAATCCTTCCGCACGTGCTTGCTCGGAATACTTCAGCGCTTCGTCAAAGTTTTTGAGACGCTCGTGGATTAGCGCAAGTCGATCAAATGAACGCGAAGCGTGATACGGCAGTTTGGCTACCACGGCTAAGCGTAGCGCTTCGTTTTCAAATTGGAGCGCGACGGTCGGCATCTCAAGAAAATAAAAATCGATCGCCGTTTCGTGATAAAGAGGCCATGTCAATTTAGCGTCAGGGGGAATTGTTTCGGCGAGACTGAGCGCGCGAAAAACGGCGGCCAGCGAGTCAGAATAGTTGCCTACAACGATCTGCGCGCTCGTTTGCGCTGTTAAACAGCGAATTGCATTCGCATGATCCTGGAGTTGTTCCGAAAGAACGAGAGATTTCGCGGTGTGCTCGAGCACTTTAGAAAACTCGTTTCGGCTGCCTACTGCATCTGCCATCGCAAATACTGATTGGGCATAAAAAGATCGATAGTGCTTTGCTTCAAATACTCTGCTCAGGCGCTCGAAAATGGGAATGGCTTTCTGAGGATCAGGAATTCGGAGATAGGAGTAGCCTACCAGCGATTCTGCAAAGAGGATTTCGACGTCGTCGCCTGACTTAGCAAATAACTCTCGACTTTTTGAGAACAGATCGCTCGCCTGCTGCCACTCACCTTTGTTGTACAAGCCAACCGCCGACTTCATCATTCCGCGCGCCTGAGCGCGTATCTCTCGTTCGACCGGCGTTGCATTGACGTAACTGCGGGCGAGGTCTGAAGTGAACCTGTCTTGAACCTTCTTTACTTCCAACGCTCCCGCGTACGAGATAATTTTCAGTTTTGCGTTTGCCTCATCAATCTGGCCGCCGCTTGCCAGATTCAAGAAGTCATCAAGCAACGTTTCGACAACGCTGTTTCCCATCCGCGATCTACTAAGACTTAATGCCGTCCAGGCAGCGTCGTCGTTTTGAGTTTCATAAGACCTGAGAAAGTCGCTGATGAGTTGATCTTTGGTGCTGGCGGTTTTGGCTTTACGTTCTTCGAGAAGCTTCAGGTACTTGCGGGCTTCTTCGGACCAGGGCGAAGTGGAGTCTCGCTTGAGGTATTCGCGCCAGTCTTGTTCGGCCTGGTCAAAAAGGGTGAGGTTTTGCTCGGCAAGAGCGCGGTTGAAGAGAGCTTCGAGCGAAGTAGTGTCGATCTCCAAGGCTTTGTTCAGATACTCAAGGCCCCGGCCAAGCTCTTCCATACCCTTCCCCGCCTCCGGCTTGGGCGCCGTTCCATCAAGCTTGGTCTTTCCCTTCTCCAGCCACGCGGCGCCGAGGTCGGCGTAAATCTGGGCGTTGTTAGGATCGTTCTTCAGGGCTGCTTCAAACTGTTCGATGGCTTGATCCGGATCTTTCTTCGCAAGGTAAACCTTGCCCAAGGCATGGCGAACGTCGGCAGTGGGGTTTTTGCTTAGTGCCTCGAGCAGCATAAACTCCGCTCGTTGTCGCTCGGGCTCGTTGACGCTATTGGTGTCTGGGCCACGGGTAGCTGCAAAGGGCGCATAGTTGAATTGAGTGATACGGGATTCCGTCGGACGCTGTTGGCTATAGGCTGCGTTCAGCGCGATTAGACTCCGATCGACCTCGGATTGACGCAGGTAAGAATGCCAGATGCCAAATCCGAGACCGACTACTAGGAGGACGCCGGCAGCGACCAACACCGGTCGGGAGATGACGTATTGTTTTAGCCATGTGATCAACTGAGTAACCCAGGCGACGGGGTTCGGTCTCGGCATTGGTTTAACCAGATTACGGTTCAAGGCTTTGGCAAACCTCAACTTCTCTTTGCGGTCAGGGCCAGCTAAGAACTTTTCTTCAAAAGTTTTGCGCCTGCCTTCAGGAAAGGTCCCCGCCAGATATTCATCAATCAATTGGTCTTCGACGACGTTCACCATTTCCCATAGCTCATGTTCCTTGAGCAGTCTTTCTTCAAATGTTTGCTGCTCGTCGTCGGAAAGTTCGCCCAGCAGGTACTGGCTAATCACCTTTTGGTTATGGTTCCGCGCCATTGTCAAACTACCTTCCGGTCTGAGGAGACCTGCTAATTGTTATGTGACTAAGCACCGATCTCTGTCATTGGGCATTTGCCTCAGCCAGGCACTCTTTCATGCATCCGAGCAGACGCTTGCGTATCCGACCCACTCTAATTGCTAAAGCATTGCCGGTT
>Ga0207675_100001861_pt1 | contig 21131 bp, 16 predicted proteins | sample KBSSwiS42_FD_184305 | JGI IMG/M metagenome (GOLD analysis project Ga0207675, IMG submission 184305) | Switchgrass rhizosphere microbial communities from Kellogg Biological Station, Michigan, USA - KBS Switchgrass S4-2 (SPAdes) (version 2) | ecosystem: Host-associated > Plants > Roots >...
TGGGAACGCTGACCTCGGTGGGCGCACCGCCCATGGGGCTCGTGATGCAGAACGCGGATCCGCCGCGGTTGCGGGCGACCATCGGCGCCTTCCTCGTTGCGGGCTCCGTGGTATCGCTTGTGGTGCTGGCTTGGGCGGGCCGCTTCGGCTGGCACGAGCTGCGGCTTGGCCTGACCCTTCTCGTCCCGATCGCGATCGGCTTCTGGATGTCGAAGTACCTCGTGCACCGCGTCAACGCGCGTGCGATGCGATACCTGGTCCTGGGCATCTCTGGCTTCTCGGCGGCCTTCCTGCTCGCGCAAAACGCCTGAGCCGGTGCATATCGCACCCGCGCCTTGATCCATTTCAGCGACGCCGACGTGGCGCGCGCACTCGAAGGCGCCGACCTTGTCGCGGCGCTGGGTGACGCGTTCGTTGATTTCGCCAACGGCCATGCCGCGCAACAGGCGCGCGTGCGCACCGAAGCAGGAAGCGTGAAGCTTTCGACGCTGGGCGCGGTATTGCCGCGGCAAGGCCTTGTGGGCGCGAAGGTCTACACCACGATCGGCGGCCAGTTCCACTTCCTCATCACGCTGTTTTCGGCGCGGACCGGCAAAGTGGTGGCCACGTTCGACGCCGGCGAGATCACGCGGCGGCGCACCGCCGCCGTATCGCTGCTGGCGGCTCGACATGGGGCGCCAGCGGACGTTTTGAAGATCGTGGTGTTCGGCACGGGCAAGCAGGGCCGTGCGCACCAGAAAGCATTCGCAACGGCGTACTCGCACGCCGAAGTGCGCGCGATCGGGCGCAACGATGACGACCGATCCATGGTGGAGGACGCGCAGATCATCGTCACGGCCACGCGTTCCCGCGCACCGCTCTTCGACGGACGGCGCGTCAGCCCGGGTGCGTTTGTGTCGGCCGTGGGCTCGAGCCAACCGGATACCCGTGAGCTCGACGATGCGTTGATGGGACGCGCGCGCACAGTAGTCGTCGAGTGGAAGCAGCAGACCATGTGCGAAGCAGGCGACCTGCTGCTACTCGCGCCCAACGTGCGCGCCAGGCTTTCCATCGTAAACCTGGGTGACCTCATCGCGGGCAAGGCTCACGCCCGCGAAATCGCGAGCGATATCGTGGTCTTCAAGTCCGTGGGCGTCGGCCTCGGGGACGTCGTCGTGGCCGGCTTGGCCTATCGCCTACTGACGGACGGTGAGCCGTGAAGGGTTTCTGCTGTTCTCTCTGCCATGAGATCCAGGGCCTTAACCGACTCGTCGCATTGGCAACACCGCGGAACCGGTGTCCGGAGACTTATTCCGAGTTGCGATCCGTGTCCGCGGATTTCGATGGCGTCACCTTGGGAAGGTGCCAGCCGCGGTAGATGCTGCCCAGCCGCAACCCGAGGCATAGGACCACGCCCGCCAGCGTTGTCGCCGTCGATGGCAGGTGGAGAGATTCACCAACCACAACGACGCCCGCTCCGGCGAGCGCAGCCACCGCGTACAGCTCCGCGCGAAGCACGGTCGGGATCTCGGTGAGCATGATGTCGCGTGCCATGCCGCCACCGATGCCGGTCAGCATCCCGAGCAGCGCGGCCATCGGCGGTTCGAGGCCGTAAGCCAAGGCCTTTTGCGCGCCGGATACCGCGAACATGGCGAGTCCCGCCGCATCGAAGAGCTGCACCGGGCTCCGCAAACGGTCGATGACCGCAAGCCGGTAGAACGTCAGGATCCCTGCCGTCAGCGAGATCGCGAGGTAGCGCCAGTCGACTAGTGCGGCGGGGGGAACGGCGCCAATCAGCACGTCACGAATGATGCCGCCCGTGGTGGCGGCCACGATCGACAATACGAGAACGCCGAAGATATCCAGCCCACGCTTAGCGGCGGCAACGGCGCCGCTAAGCGCGAAAACGAACGTGCCGATGAAGTCCAACGCCGTGAGGAACACCTGCAGGGCGGGCGCGACGGGTTCAGTCACGGTGGCCGTTCCGGGGCGTCAGTCGCCGCTCGGCTATGCCGCCTGCTCGCTGGCCGACAGCCGAGCGCGCACGGCGACGTCGGCATCCGGGACTTCAACCCGGCGATGCAGCGGCAGTGAATCGCATTCAATCAAAGCAAGAGACGCGGACCGTGATCGATGCGGCGCACGCGCATGGGTTCTCGTCGATCAATGTCGATCTCATCTTCGACCTGCCCCGATAGACGTTGATCGGACTTGCCGCGACACTAGCCAAGGTCATCGGGTCCTCGCCCGATCGCATCGCCCTCTATAGCTACGCCCGCGTTCCCCATCTGTCAAGCCGCAACGGCGAATCGTCGACGGCGCGCTTCCCGCGCTCTTGCGCTGTTCGAGCGAGCGCATGCGCTCATCCACGTGAACATGGCCGCGAAGCTTCATCTGCCAAAAGCGTCGGCGCCACATGGCAGGCGGCAGCAAGCCGCGTCTGGACACCTGGGAGCGGGGACGGTGTTGGCGACGTAGTCCGCTAGAGCAACTGCTCCGGCACGAAGGGTGCGAAGAGGACGTTCTGAAGGCGCATGAGCAGCGTCGCTTCCGGCTCCGAGACCAGGACGACCTCGCCGGCATCCGTTTTCGTCAGCCACTCGAGCGCCTGCCCATCCGCGGCGAATCGCAGCCTGTACGCGCTGCCTTGCTGGCTCATCCTGATCACTTCAGTGACTTGCCTTGCGAGTTGCGGACAATCGGCAAGTATTCCGAGCTCGGTGTTGGTACTGTCCGATCGCGGGTCGAGGTTCACCGACCCCATATAGACTATCGAGTCATCGATGACCGCAGCCTTGGCGTGGAGCCGGCCGAGCGCCATCGTGGGCACGAGCAGCTCGTCGTTGTGCAACATTCGCGTCGGGCTGAGCTCATACAGCTCGACCCCGTCACGCAGCAATTCCACGCGGTAGCGGGCGTATCCCGTGTGCACGAGCGGCACATCGTTGGCCGCCAGCGAGTTCGTCAGGATGGCCACTTTCACGTCGCGCCGGATCAGATTGCGGAAGGCCTCCACTCCCACTCGCCCCGGCACGAAGTAGGGCGACGAGATCACGACGGTTCGCTTGGAGGCGCTGACGCGATCCATGATGTCCATCTGGGCGCTCATGGAACGCGCCATCTCCACCGTAGTCGCCTTGACCTTCCCCGGCCGGTCGGCGAACGCAACCGCGGTGCCCCAGACGAGGTCGAGTTGCCCGGTATCCAAATCGCGGCCCAGGGGTCGGTATCCCAGCATATCGCGCCCAGGAACGGGGATCGATGTCATCTGCTCGCCGTCGTCGACGAGATGGTTGAACGTGCGCTGCAAATCGGGCGCGTCACCGGAACTCGCGACAATGGTCTCGACCGAATAGGCTTCGGGGCTGTTCCAGTACGCATCGAAGATGTTGCGCAGGCGTGGCAGTGCACCGCCCACCACCAGCACATCCATGTCGACGAAATTGCTGGTCGGGCTGCGCGTGAAATATTCGTCTGCGATATTGCGCCCGCCCATGACCGCAACCACGCCGTCCGCGATGAAAAGCTTGTTGTGCATCCGGCGATTCAGCCGCTGAAAATCAAGGAGCGACGCGACGAACTTGGCGGGGATGCTTTGTCGCGCACAGCAGAAGGGGTTGAACAGGCGCACTTCTACGTGGGGGAAGGCAGCGAGGCCGCGAAACATCGGATCGCCGCCGACGGTATAGAGGTCATCGACGAGCAGGCGTACCTGCACGCCCCGCAACGCGGCGTCACGCAGGCTCCGCATGACGAGACGCCCCGTGCGGTCGTTTGCAATGAGGTAGTACTGGACGTCGAGCGAGTGCACCGCGCGGCGCGCGAGCTCGACTCTCGCATCGAGTGACGAGAAGCCCGCGGGCATGAGGCGGAATCCCGTCATGCTGGGCTCCGGCGTCGACGCCTGAACCGCGCGGACCAGCGGACTGTCGTTGGCCGGCTCGCGCGCCGCCGACGTCGGCCGATCGGGCGGTGCGGGTAGCGTTCCGCAGGCTGATATCAGCGCCGACGTCAGCGCTGCGCCGATCAGGCGGGCCAGGCAATCAGCCGAACGTGAACGCATACGCCTCGGCGCCCGAATCGAGAAATTCGATCTCGATCGTCCGGCTCGCGATCGGCTTGGGCTGCCGGATCAACTGATAGAGCCGCTGCCCGGTGACCGTGCCCAGGCCCTGGTCGTCGACGTCGGTCCCGTGCGCTGCACCGGGCGGCTTGCCGTCGACGAGCACGCGGAAACGCACGAGGCCTTTGCCGCTTGGCGGACCCATCACGAGATGAACATCCCGTGCGTGAAAGCGGTAGGCGATGCGCCCATTCGGCTTGTTCAAGACAACCGCGCCCTGCGTTATCGTCCAGTCGCCCGACAGCGCCCAATGGTTGAGCGCTAGGCGTTGAGGCACCGCATAGACGCGTGGCTTGTCGCGTCGAGCGCCCCCCGGGGACGCAAAGTTCTCGGTTCGCTGGTATCCCACATAATTTTCAGGCGACTTCAAGTTGCTCCAGTCGGCCTGGGCCTCGAGGCCACTCCCGTCGACCGCGACGAGGTCGGGGCCGACTCCGCTACGACCGGCCTCGAGCAGCAGTTGCTGAACGGCCCGTTCGGTCTCCTCGTAGCCGCCCTCGCCGAATTGGTGATGGCGAATGCGTCCCTGCGCGTCGACGAGGTAGAGCGCGGGCCAATACTGATTGCGGAGTGCATTCCAGATCGCGAAGTCGTTGTCGATCGCAATCGGATACGCAACCCGCATGTCTTTGACTGCCCGCCGGACGTTGTCCAGATCATGCTCGAACGGGAACTCGGGCGAATGCACGCCGATCACCACCAGCCCCTGATCCTTGTATTTATCGGCCCATGCGCGAACGTACGGAAGCGTGCGCAGCCAATTGATGCAGGTGTACGTCCACACGTCGAGCAGGACGACCTTTCCGCGCAGATCGTCGGCCGTCAGCGGGCCGGAATTGAGCCATCCGGTGGCACCGCCGAGAGAAGGCAACGTGCCTTCCATCGGGAGTTTCATCATCGGAGAAGCGCTCTGCAGTGCGACGCGCGTCTCCTCGGCCAGGGTCTGGACAGGCGCCGCCATCGCACCGGCGACTATCGCGGCGACCCCTAAGTGGATCAATTTCATGACGGACGCCTTTCGAGCGGGTTAGGGTGGAGCGCGATCACCGGATTCTAGACAGGCAACCGGCGTGGAGCGACGACGCCGGTAGGCGCGTCGATCAGTATGCATCCACGTCGATCACCGCCTGGGCAAAGGCCGTGGGCGCCTCCTGCGGCAGATTGTGGCCGATCCCGCCCTTGATCAGGCGATGCGAATAGCGACCGGAGAATTTCTTCGCGTACGAGGCAGGCTCCGCATGCGGCGCACCGTTGGCATCGCCCTCGAGCGTAATCGTGGGAACCGTGATGACCGGGAACTCGGCAAGCTTCTTGTCGAGCGCTTCGTACTTCGGTTCTCCATCGGCGAGCGCAAGCCGCCACCGATAGTTGTGGATCACGATGCTGACATGGTCCGGATTGTCGAAGGACACGGCACTTCGATCGAAGGTCGCGTCGTCGAACTTCCACTTCGGAGACGCGAGCTGCCAGATGAGCTTCGCAAAGTCACGCCGATATTTTTCGTAGCCGAGGCGGCCGCGGTCTGTGGCGAAGTAATACTGATACCACCATTGGAACTCCGCTGGCGGTGGCAACGGCATTTTGCCGGCTTCCTGGCTGCCGATCAGGTATCCGCTCACGGACACCATGGACTTGCAACGCTCCGGCCACAGCGCAGCGATGATGTTGGCCGTGCGCGCGCCCCAATCGCATCCGGCGATCGTCGCCTTGTCGATCTTGAGCGCATCCATGAACGCGACGATGTCGACGGCGACCGACGAGGGCTGGCCATTGCGAAACGTCTCACTTGCGAGGAAGCGCGTCGCGCCGTACCCGCGCAGATACGGCACCAGGACCCGGTAGCCGGCCGAAGCAAGAAGCGGCGCCACGTCGACATAGCTGTAAATGTCATAGGGCCAGCCATGAAGCAGGATGACCACGGGTCCGGCTGCCGGGCCGGCCTCGGCGTAAGCGACGCTCAGCACGCCGGCGTCGACCTGCTTCAATGAGCCGAATGACGTGTTCGTTCCCGGCTTGATCGGCCTCACCTTGGTAGTCTGTGCACCGGCAGAGCCGGTCATCGCAAGCTCGGCGGCCGCGACCGCAAGGATGGCCTTGCCCAGGAAACTGCGGCGCGCGGGGTTGATGACGTCGGACATGCGTTCTCCTTCATTGATCGGGAATCGGTGCACGCGCTCTCCTAAGAGACGCTGATGCCGCTCGAGAAGCGCTCGCCCATGGGCCCTATGAAACCCCACGGATGTGGCCAAATCCATTGGACGATGGTATTGGTCGCGCGCTGGGACCGTACGTACTGGTTGGACGAGAACCACTGCGCGGCGATCAGAGCCGGACCCACGGCGGCAATATCATTGCATGCGTGTTGCGACGCCGAGTCTTAGCGCCATATGGACCAAGGCGGTGAGGGTGCGGGCCTTCATTTTCCGCGTCACCATCTCGCGGACCGGATCAGCAATTCGAAAGATTCGCGCGCGCGAGGGTCATCCTCGCCTCGTTCAGCGCAGCGACCGGCAGTTCGCGCGAAGCTCGTCCGAAACGCCTGCGATGAGGGCCGGTAGCACTCCCCGAGTGCTCATCTCGGGACACCGCGGTTCAACGCTTCTGGTAGGGGTGGAAGATGTGGTCCTTCACCTTCACGGCCACGTGGCACGCGTGTCCGCAGTCTGAGAGGCTGGGATCGACGGTGAACTTGTCGGATGCGGCTTCGTAGTTGAACAACGCGTATCCCCATCCGCCGCTTTTCGGAAATTTCTTGCTGTCCTTTTCTATGACAAAAGCCTGCGTGAAGACGTCTGGCACATCCACGACGAAGGGCGCCTCCGTGCTCTTCTTCGGCTTCCACTGGAGCTTCGCGATCTTGGAGCCATCCGGGAAAGGCTGGCCGTTGCCGGGGATGCCGGCCTTGTACGCCTTGATCATGGTCGGATTGGCGACGATCACCTTGAGCACTTCATCGGTCCGGGCGGAAGACACTACTGCCCAGTCCTCGTATCCCCTGAAGTCGGAGAACGCGATTCCGCTCGGCGATTTCAGCGAGTACTTGTCTAGCGCGTAAACGGTAGTGCCGCCCAGGCCGGCGAGCACCACCGTGGCTATCCCAATCGTAAGCCTGTCTCTGCGCTTCATGGCTGATTCCTTTCTCTAGGTGTCGCGGACAAGCATTATTGCCCGGCGATTTGAACGGCACACCTTGTGAGGTAGGGACGCTGCCTTCGGGATCCACCAGCTCGTTCAGCATCTGGTGGTCGCCGCGCGGCAGGTTAACCAGGATGATGGTGTTGCTCTGGCCGTAGTCCGACCATTGCAAGGGAAGGTCGTCGACGATACTTGACGCTTGCGGACCGCCTGCAAGTTGGAATAGCATTCAAACATTGATCATAGGCGTATCCCAAGCAAGTCCACGGTCGTCGTAAAACCCGCTAAGAGTTGACGCCGACCGGACCATAAGAGGAGCAGGAAACTCAATGCCGGCCGTTTCATCGCCGAAGCAGGCAGGCGAGCTTGCGCGCTCCAACGAGTGGCAGGTGGCACCTGGCGCCGATGCCTTTCAGGCTCGATCGAACAGCAACTCGAAGGGAATGCGCGCGATCCGCAGCGTCGCGTGGAACCTGCTGCCTCCGCTGACGTTCGTGGCGATGGTGGGCTTATGGTGGGGTGCGGTCGAGCTGTTCAAAATCCCCGCGTATCTGCTGCCAGGGCCGGGAGGTGTCTTTGCGCGATTGGTGACCGACGCGTCGCTGCTGTGGATGCACTCCAAGGTCACATTGACCGAGATTCTTCTGGGATTTGGTCTCACGGTGGTCACGGCGATCCCGCTCGGTCTCCTGATCGCGCTTTCGCCGCTCGCGAAGCAGATCGTCTATCCGCCGATCATGCTCATGCAGCTCGTGCCCAAGATCGCGGTCGCGCCGTTGTTTCTCGTCTGGCTCGGCTTTGGCATCGAATCGAAGGTCCTGCTGACCGTGCTCATGACGTTCTTTCCGCTGCTTCTCGCGAGCATCAGCGGTTTTGCCATCCTCGACGACCGGTTCCTGTATCTCACGAGATCGATGGGCGCCACCTGGTGGCAGACATTCCGCTATCTGCGATTTCCGGCGGCGCTGCCCGTCATCTTCTCCGGCATCAAGACTTCCGCGACGATCGCCGCGACCGCGGCCATCGTGGCCGAGTTCGTGGGCGCCAACAAGGGTCTCGGGTACGTATTGCTTCGCGGTACCAGCACGATGGACATCGAGCTTGTGTTCGCCGTGCTCGTCGTGCTGACGATCGTCGGCATTGCCATCAACTACCTGGTCGAGTTCTGTGAGTGGGCGATGACGCCATGGCAGCGCGCGAAGAACAACTAGTGGCCTGTAACGCCCAATTCGAGACCAAGCGAAGCGGTATGGCGCTGCGATTTGTGCCGAGTGCAAGGCGCCGAAGCGTAGCAAGGGCGTCCCCCTTGCAAGCTTCGGCAACGCGGCAATCGGCACAACGCGCCCGCCAGATGGTTTCGAATTGGGCGTTACAGGCCACAAAATTTCCATTAACGGGGCTTGCCTTCGGCGAGCCCACATCGAGAGGAGGTCGTATGAATCATTCGTTCGCAAGGTCACTCGCGGTCGGCGCGGTTACGGTGGCAATGACATTCGCGGCCGGAGGGGCCGCGGCGGCCAACGTCGCCATTCCCTTCCAGTTGAACTGGATGGCGGGCGGGGCGAATGCGGGCTTCGCTGCCGCGGTTGTAGAGGGCTACTACAAGGATGCCGGGCTGGACGTGACGGTGATCCAGGGCAACGGATCCGGCAACACCGCGCAGCTCGTTGCCAACGGGCGCTCTCAAGTCGCGTACGCCGACGCGGTTGCGGTGAGCCAGCTCATCGCGAAAGGCGCGCCGATGAAAGTGGTGGCGACCGTCTACCAATCGAATCCCAACGCGGTCATGGCGCTCAAGAAGACCGGGATCAAGTCGGTCAAGGACCTCGCAGGCAAAAAGGTGGGCGTGCCGTCGGGATCGTCGCAGACGACGATGCTGCCGCTGCTGCTGAAGTCGAACAACCTCAAGGAGTCGGACATCAACATGATCGACATGCCGGTCGCGTCGATGGTGCCCGCGCTCCTGCAGGGTCAAGTCGATGCGGTCCTGGGCTCGATCGACGCCTACCAGATCCAGGCCGAAGCACAGGGCGCGCAACTGGACGTCTACAAATTTGCCGACCACGGCGTGCCCACGGTGAGCACCTCGATCTTCGTGAGCAACAGCTATCTCAAGGAGAATCCGGACGTCGTCAGGAAGTTCATCGCCGCGAGCCTCAAGGGATGGAGCTTCGCGCTCGACAATCCGGAGAAAGCGGTCAAGGACCTCAAGGTCGTCTTCCCGGACGTGAACGAAAAGCTGGCCGCGGCCGAGCTGGCGGCGATCACGCCGTTGTTCTGCAGTGGCGGCGCGAAGTACGTCGGCAAGGCCGAGGACGCGTTGTGGGCGAAGTCGCAGGATCTGCTGTCCGAAGTCAAGCTGTTGCCGGCCGGCCAGGATCCCAAGACCTACTACACCAACGACTACCTTCCGCCGCCGTCCGCCATGCGGGCGTGCAAATAACCGGATGCGAGGGCGGGAGCCGGCGATGGTCGATGCACGACGACACGGGTACACGTATGCCGATCTGCACGTCGGCATGTCCTTCCGCAGTCCGGGCAGGACGATTACCGACGCCGACCTCGTGGCCTTCGCCGGCCTCACCGGGGATTATTCGGAGCTTCACACGAGCGAGGTCTACGGCAAGAACAGCCAGTTCGGGCGCCGGGTTGCCCACGGAATGCTCGGCCTTGCCTATGCGCACGGGCTCATGTGGCCCCGGACCGGAGAATTGCGCGAGACCGCGATCGCGTTTCTCGGCATCAGCGACTGGCGATTCATCGGGCCGATCTTCATCGGCGACACGATCTTCGTGAACTACCGCATCGCGGAGCTCCGCGACAGCCAGTCGAAGCCGACCCAGGCAGTCGCGACGTTCGACGTGGAGGTGGTCAACCAGGACGATCGCGTCGTTCAACGAGGACGCAAGGTGCTGCTGGTCTCGAAGGTGCCGTTGACCGCGGTGGAGGCGTCGCGACGATGACGGCCGAACCTACAACGAGTATCAGGTCCGGCGCTCCCATCAGCATCAGCCGGGTGTCGAAGACGTTCGGCGAGAACACCGACAAGCCGTTCCTGGCCTTGAAGGAAGTCAGCGTCGAGATTCAGGCGGGCGAGTTCGTTTCCGTCGTCGGACCGTCGGGGTGCGGCAAAAGCACGCTGATGCTGATGGTGGCCGGACTTCTCAAGCGCAGTCGCGGCGACATCGTCATCGCCGGCGCTTCGGTGACCAAGCCGATCACGGATGTCGGCATCGCGTTCCAGGACCATTTGCTGCTCGAGTTTCGAACCGCGCTCGCCAACGTCACGTTGCACGCGGATATCCGAGGGTTGCCCAGGAAGACGATCGAGGCGAGGGCAAAAGAGCTGTTTGCGCAGCTGCAATTGACGCAAGCCATGGAGAAGTACCCCCGCCAGCTTTCCGGCGGCATGCGGCAGCGGGTGTCGCTGATTCGTACCTTGGTGCACGATCCGTCGTTGCTCCTGCTGGACGAGCCCTTCGGCGCGCTCGATGCGTTGACGCGCCTGCAGGTCCGGACGGACCTGGAAGCGCTGTGGTTGCGCCGCCGTCCCACCGTGCTCTTCATCACCCACAGCGTCGAGGAGGCTGTCGGTCTCTCGGACCGCATCCTGGTGATGGGGCCGAGCCCGGGCGAGGTGGTCGAGGAAATCCACGTCGACTTGCCCCGGCCGCGGCCGATCGTCCTTGGCGACGTCAAGGAGTTTGCCGAATACGTGGACCGCATTCACCGCCATTTCGAGCGCCTGGGCGTCCTGCACGGCATCGATACGCCAGCGCTCGGGGAAACACGCTGATGACCGGACCTCGTGAAAGCGTTGCAGGTGGCGACGGGCACCAGTTCGTAACGCTGGAGGTCAACGCCACGGTCGCCGAGATAGGCATCGACGGCGGGCCGCTCAATCTCGTCACCAAAGCGATGCTGCGTGCGCTCAACCGCGTCCTCGGCGAAATGACGACGCGCGCGGATGTGCGCTGCCTGATCCTGCACGGCGGCAGCGCCCGCGCGTTCTGCGCCGGAAGCGACATCAAGGAATTCAGGCACCTCCGGCAGGACGCGAGCGAGCAAAAGATCCTGTTCGAGGACATGGTGCTCCGGCAACTTGCGCGGATGCCGATGCCGACGATTGCCGCCATCGATGGCCCCGCGCTCGGCGGCGGCCTGGAGCTCGCGCTCGCCTGCGACCTGCGTGTCTGCCGGAAGGACGTTGCGCTGGGATTGCCCGAATCACGACTCGGAGGACTGGCGGGGAGCGGCGCCGTGCGGTTGGCGCGGCTCATCGGGCCCGCGCGCGCCAAAGAGATGCTGTACACGGGCGACACGGTCGCCACCGGGCAGGCACTCGCGTGGGGGTTGGTGAACCGGGTCGTCGAAGGGCCTGCGCTGGACGGTGCGCGGGAGTTGGCTGCCACGATCGCTGCTCGCGGACCGCTATCGAACCGCCTCGCGAAGAAGCTCGCGGACGCCGCGCACGATGTCCCGCTCGACGCCGGCCTTTCGATGGCGACGATCGCGCAGCAGGAGATCTTCGAAAGCGACGATCTGCACGAGGGCGTCGCCGCGTTCTTTGCGAAGCGCGAGCCCGAGTTCAAGGGGCGATGAGCGAGCCAATGGAAAAACTCACTGCAGACGAAGCGGCCCAGCTCATCCAGGACGGCGATGCGATCCTGATCAGCGGTTCGGGCGGCGGACACTCGGTGCCCGAAGCGTTGCTTGCCGCGGTCGAACGCCGCTTCCTCGCCGAGGGCAGGCCGCTCGGATTGACGTCGGTGAGCATCGTCGGCGTGGGTGACCGCGCAGCGCTCGGCGCGTCGCACCTCGCGCACGAGGGCCTGCTGAAGCGCGCGATCACGAGCGCGCTCGTCGACTCGCCGGGACTCGTGCGCCTCGCCGCCGAGGACAAGATCGAGGCGTACACGTTGCCGCAGGGCGTGCTGTCGCAGCTGATGCGTGACATGGCGGCGGGTCGGCCGGGACTCGTCACCAAGACCGGCCTCCATACGTTCGTCGACCCGCGCCAGCAGGGAGCGCGGCAAAGCCCGCGCACGCCCCCGGATTTCGTGGAAGTGATCAACCTCGCCGGCGAGGAATGGCTGCTCTTCAAGCCGGTTCCCGTGTCGGTCGCGTTCCTGCGCGGCACGACCGCCGATGAGGACGGCAACGTCACCATGGAGGAAGAGGCGGTGCTCGGCGAAATGCTCGCGATGGCGCAGGCGACGCGCCGCGCCGGCGGCACGGTCGTCGTGCAGGTGAAGCGCATGGCGCAACGCGGCACGTTGCCGGCAAAGCAGGTCAGGATTCCAGGCATCCTCGTCGACTTCGTCGTCGTCGACCGTGAGCAGCGCCAGACGTATGCGACGTACTACGATCCGAGCTATGCCGGCGAGCTTCGCATTCCGAATGACGACATTCCTACGCTTCCGTTCGGACCGCGCAAGGTGATCGTCCGGCGCGCGGCAATGGAGCTTTTCCCCGGCGCGATCTGCAATCTTGGCGCGGGCGTTTCCACCGGGTTGTCGACGATCGTGGCGGAAGAAGGATTGCTCGACGCTGCCATCCTCACGAACGAGCAGGGCATCATCGGCGGTGCGCCGATCACCGGACGCGACTCGGGAGGCGGGCAGAACTTTGCGGCGATGATCGAGCAGCCGGCGCAGTTCGACTTCTACGACGGAGGCGGGCTCGATCTTGCGTTTCTGTCCTTCGCTGAAGTCGATGCGCAGGGCAACGTCAATGTGAGCCGCTTCGGCGACAGGATCATCGGCGTTGGCGGCTTCATCAATATCGCCCAGAACGCGAGGTGCGTGGTGTTCAGCGGCACGCTGACCGCCGGCGATCTCGACATCGGATGGGAGGACGGGCAGACCGTCGTCCGCAAGGAGGGCCGTCACCAGAAATTCGTGGGGAGGCTCGAACAGGTCTGCTACAACGCGAGCATGGGCCGCGAGCGCGGCCAGGTCGCGCTCTTCGTCACCGAGCGCGCCGTCTTTCGCGTTGGCCCGCAAGGACTCGAGCTGATCGAAATCGCGCCGGGTCTCGACGCCGAGCGCGACGTGATCGCCAGGATGGGCTTCCGGCCGGCGGTCGCGGAGGAGCTCAAGACAATGGATGCGCGAATCTTCGCGCCCGCGTTGATGGGGCTGTCCGCGGATATTCATGCCAAGCCGCGCGGCTTCCGCTCGAAGCGTGTTGCGCAATGGCACGAGGCACACCGGAAGGCCGCGCCATGATGTCGTTGCGCGCGACGGCGTAGATACCCATGGCTCACGTACCCGCAGAGCGCTGCCTTGGCATCATCGAGCTCCTTGCCGACGGCGCGCCCGAGATGCCGCTGGGCGAGATCGCGGAGCGACTCGCGCTGCCGAAGAGCGGCGCGCATCGACTGCTTGCCACGCTCGTTGATCTCGGCTGGGCGGAGCAGGATCGCGGGACCGGGTTCTATCGGCTCACCATGCGCCTTGCCGTGCTTGGCCAGCGGTTTTATGTGGCCTCGGGCGTTCCCGACATCTGCCAGCCGGTGCTCGATCGCTTCGCGCACGAGTGCCGCGAGTTCGCGCGCCTCGCGGTGGTCGACGGCAGTGCCCTGGTGTGGATCGCTCACGCCCAAGGCGCGAACGGAGGACTGGTCTATCAACCGACGGAAACGACGGGCACCGTACCCCTGTACGCAACCGCGAGCGGGAAGGCATGGCTTGCAACACTCCGGCCCAACGATGCGGTTCAATACGTGGCGAAGCATGGCGGCTTCAGCGAGGCGGACCGCTACGGCCCGAATGTCATTCGCTCGATCGACGTGCTGCTCAAGGAGCTGCGAGTTACGGCTCGCCGTGGTTACGGTTTGGCATTGAACGAGGCGGAACCGGGCGTTACTGCGATCGCGGCGGCAATTCGGTCCGGCGCAGACGGCTTGACCGTCGGCACGGTCAGCATCGCGGGTCCCACCGCCCGCATGACCGAAAGCCGGGTGCGCACACTCGCACCACTCGTGACGCAGTGCGCGTCCGACTTGTCGATTTCGTGGCCCGTGCGGACGAAGCGATTCGGCACGCCTGCCTCGAAGGATGTCGGCCGGGCGGCGTGATACCTTGGTCAGCTAGGCCCTAATGGACAAGATCCTCCTCGGCTGCATCGCCGATGACTTCACCGGGGCGACGGATCTTGCCAACAACCTCGTTCGCGCCGGCATGCGAACGATACAGACGATCGGCGTCCCGACGCAGAGTTTGGCGAGCCAAGCGGATGCCGTGGTCGTCGCCCTCAAGACCAGGACCGTTCCCGCGCACGAGGCCGTGGCGCAGTCGCTCGACGCGTTGCGATGGCTGCAGGCGCAGGGCGCCGAGCAGATCTACTTCAAGTACTGCTCGACCTTCGACAGCACACCCGCCGGCAACATCGGTCCGGTGACCGAGGCGCTGCTGGACGCGCTGGCGACCAGCGACAGCTCGCGGTTCACGATTGCCACGCCTGCATTTCCCGATAACGGACGCACGGTCTTCCGAGGCTACCTCTTCGTCGGCGACGCGCTGCTGCATGAAAGCGGCATGCAGAATCATCCGCTCACGCCGATGACCGATTCCAGCCTCGTCAGGGTCCTTCAGGCGCAATGCACGCAGCGCGTGGGTCTCATCGACTATCGCGTGGTGGCAAAGGGCGCGACCGCTATTCGTCAGCGCATCGACGAGCTGCGGGACCAGGGCATCCGGATCGCCATCGTCGATGCGATCTCCAATGACGACCTGCGCAGGCTCGGCCCGGCGCTCAAAGGGATGCCGCTCGTGACGGCGGGCTCGGGTGTGGCCATCGGACTTCCCCCGAACTTCGGGATCGCGCCGTCGGACGCGGCCAGCGAGCTTCCGCGCCCGTCCGGCCAGCGGGCGATCGTCTCGGGGAGCTGCTCGACCGCGACCAATCGGCAGGTGCAGAGCTTCATCGAGAAGGGAGGGGCGTCGTTCCGAATCGATCCGTTGCAGGCCGCGGCAGGTCTCGATGTCGCGTCGCAGGCGCTAGCCTGGGCGGAAGCGGGTCTGCGTCGAGGTCCTGTGCTCATCTATTCGACCGCGCAGCCGCAAGACGTGAAGGCGGCGCAAGAACAGCTTGGCGCGCAGGGCGCGGGCGCGATGCTCGAGCGCGTGCTGGCAACGATCGCCCGCGGGCTGGTCGAGCGTGGCGTTCGTCAGCTTGTGATCGCGGGAGGAGAAACGGCGGGAGCGGGTGTTCAGGCGCTGGAGGTTGCGCAGTTGCGCATCGGATCGCAGATCGAACCGGGTGTTCCGTGGTGTCACGCCCGATCGCCTGTCGCGCCCGACGGCCTGCATCTCGCGCTGAAATCCGGCAACTTCGGCGGCGACGAGTTCTTCACCAAGGCATTCGCGGCGCTGTCATGAACGAGCGCGAAGCCCGCGAAGAGATCTGCCGCGTCGGGCAGAGTTTGTTCGCGCGCGGTTACGTCCACGGCACGGCTGGCAACATCAGCGTCCGCCTCTCGGATGGTGCGGGGTACGTCGTTACGCCGACCGACGCATGCCTCGGATTTCTCGAAGCGTCGCGATTGGCGCGGCTCGATGCCAACGGCCAGCAAGTGAGCGGCGAGCGAGCCAGCAAGTCGATGGCGCTGCACACGGAGATCTACGCGGCGGCAACGCGCCACGATGCTGCGACCTGCTGCGTAATCCACACGCACAGCGCGCATTGCGTCGCATTGACCCTGAGGCCGCATGGAGACGAGTTGCTCGCGCCGCTCACGCCGTACTTCGTGATGAAGGTCGGGCATGTGCCGATCATTCCTTACGACCGTCCAGGCTCGTCTGACGTGGCAAAGCGTGTCGGTGCCACGATCCAGCGATACGCAGATGCGGGGACTCCCATTCGCGCCGTGATGCTTTCGCGCCTCGGTCCGAACGTGTGGCACGGCTCGCCGGGGTCCGCGATGGCCGTGCTCGAAGAGCTTGAGGAAACCGCGCGGCTGGCTTGCCTCGGCGGAGCAACGCCCGAGCCGCTCACCGAAGCGCAAATCGAGCAGCTGCGCCGCGCCTTTGGCGCGCGCTGGTGACGGCGATGCCGAATGTTCAGCCGGGAAAGGCGTGACGATGGCAACCGCGCTCGTCACGGGAGGCGCGCAAGGAATCGGGCATGCCGTCGCAGCGGCACTGGCCGCGGCAAAATTCGACATTGCCATCGCAAGCCTGGAGACGGAAGCGGACGCTGAAGAAGGATTGTCGCGCCTGCGCGCACTGGGCGTCAGGGTTTGCTATTTTTCCCGCGACATCGGCGACGTGGAGCTGCACGCCGCGCTCGTTGGCGAAATCCATGACCAGCTCGGTCCCATCCACTGCCTCGTCAACAATGCCGGCGTAACCTCGATACGGCGCGGCGACCTGCTCGATCTCACCGTCGACAGTTTCGATCGTTGCGTCAGGACGAACCTGCGGGGGACGTTCTTTCTGACGCAGGCAGTAGCCCGGTCGATGTTAGCGGACGACGAGTCCGGCGAGCACTCGCCCTATCGCTCCATCGTCACGATCACCTCGGCGAATGCCCAGATACTCGGCCTCAATCGCGCTGACTACTGCATCACGAAGGCAGGCCTGTCAACGGCGAGCAAGCTGTTCGCCGCACGGCTCGCATCATCGGGCATTCATGCCTTCGAAATACGCCCGGGAATCATCCGAACGGACATGACGGCGCCAGCCAGCGAAAAGTATGATCGGTTCATCGAGAATGATGGCGTGCCGCTTCGGCGCTGGGGCGAGCCGGCCGACGTCGGAACGACGGTCGCAACGATCGCTCGCGGCCTGCTTCCATTTGCGACCGGCGAGGTGCTGAACGTCGGCGGCGGGATGCACCTTCATCGCGTGTAGTCGGCAGACTTCAAGTCGATACCGGTGCGCAGGTCGCGGCCTCGGCATCGCGCCGCGTGCGCTTGGCCAGAAACGCCTCGAGTAGCACCGCGGTGTAAGAACCTTCGCAGTGCCGCGCGATTCCCTCGGGTGTGCCCTGCGCGACGATCTGGCCGCCGGCTGCGCCGCCGTCCGGACCGAGGTCGACGATCCAGTGCGCATCGGCAATCACGTCGAGATTGTGCTCGATGACGACGACCGTGTTGCCGGTATCGACGAGCCGGTGGAGCACGCGAATCAGCTTTTCGACGTCGGCCATGTGCAATCCGACCGTCGGCTCGTCAAGCACATACAGCGTTCGCGTTGACGTCGCGGTGCCGCGCGCGCGCGCGGCGTCGGTGCGCACCTTCGCAAGCTCGGTCACCAGCTTGATGCGCTGCGCTTCGCCGCCGGACAGCGTCGGACTCTGCTGCCCGAGCGTCAGGTAGCCGAGGCCGACCTCCTGCAGCAAGCGCAGCGCATGATGAATCGAGCGGTGGGCGGCGAAGAACGCAACCGCTTCGTCGACGTTCATCGCCAGCACGTCGGCGATCGACTTTCCGCGCCAGCTGACGGCGAGCGTTTCGGCGTTGAAGCGTGCGCCGTTGCATGCTTCGCACGCAACCTTGACGTCGGGCAGGAAGCTCATCTCGATTGTCTTCATGCCCTGGCCCTCGCATTCGGGGCAACGGCCGCCCGGTGTGTTGAACGAGAATCGGCTCGCCGTGAAGCCACGCATGCGAGCTTCGGTCGTGTCGGCGAAAAGCCGGCGGACCGTATCCCAGAATCCGACATAGGTCGCCGGGCATGAGCGCGGCGTCTTGCCGATCGGCGCCTGATCGACTTCGAGCACGCGGTCGATTTCTTCCCAACCCGAGATCGATTTGCAGCCGGCGAGCGCGATCGGCTTGCGCCGCCGCCGCCCGCCAACGAGCTCGCAAAGGTTCGCGTACAGAACGTCGCGCGCGAGCGTGCTCTTGCCGCTGCCGGACACGCCGGTCACCGCCACGAGGCGCCCGAGCGGGACGCGCGCGGTCACGCCGCGCAAGTTGTGCAGCGTCGCACCCGCGACGACGATGGCCGGCGAGCGATCCGTCGTCGACCGCCGCTCGACCAGCGGGTGCTCGAGCGGCCGCGCCAGAAATCGGCCGGTGACCGACGCGGGCACCCGCATCAGGTCGGCGGCCGTACCTTGCGCGACGACGGCGCCGCCCCCGGTCCCCGCGCCCGGTCCGAGGTCGATCACGTGCGCCGCGTGACGGATCGTCTCCTCGTCATGCTCGACGACGACGAGCGTGTTGCCCTTCGCCTCGAGCTTCGCCAGCGTGTCGAGGAGCATCCGGTTGTCGCGCGGATGCAGCCCGATCGTCGGCTCGTCGAGGATGTAGCAGACGCCGCGCAGATTCGACCCGAGTTGCGCAGCGAGGCGAATGCGCTGCGCCTCGCCGCCGGACAGCGTAGGCGCCGAACGGTCAAGCTCGAGATAGGCGAGACCGACATCGTTCAGGAACGCGAGCCGCGTCGCGAGCTCGGCGACGATGTCGCGCGCGATCGCCGCGTCGCGGCCGGTCAGCTCGAGTGCGGCGAAGAACTGCCGCGCCTCGCTCGCCGGAAGCGCGGTGAGGTCGGCGATCGAGTGCCCGCGAAACCGTACGGCGAGCGCGTCGCGATTCAGTCGCTTGCCGCCGCACGCCTCGCAGAGCTGCGCCTCGCCCTCGTAGCGAGCGTTCCACCACGCCTCGTCACCGGTCTGTTCCTCGTCGAAGTCCTCCATCGCGACGCCGGTGCCGAAGCACTCGGGACACCAGCCGTGCTTGGAGTTGAACGAGAAGAGCCGCGGATCCGGAGCGGCAAAGCTTTTGCTGCACACCGGGCACGCGCGTGCCGTCGAGTACACTTCAGCGGCCGCCGCTGGAGCGCCGTTGCCATTCGTGCGTCCCGTTGATTTCGGCGGTGGCCCGTCCGCGGGCGCGACGTGGACGAAGCCCTTGCCGTGGTCGAGCGCCTCTGCGAGTGCAGCACGCAGCTCACCCTCGTTCGCCGGTGTTGCGACGAGCTCAGCGATCGGCAGCTCGATCGTGTGCTCCTTGAACCGGTCGAGCCGCGGCCATTTCGACGTCGATAGCATGTCGCCATCGACGCGCAGCTGCGCAACGCCGCGGCGCGCAGCCCATTTCGCGAGATCGGTGTAGTAGCCTTTGCGCGCGACCACGAGCGGCGCGAGCAGCACGATGCGGCGGTTGCGATGCCGCGCAAGCAGCGATGCGACGATGCTGTCTTCAGTCTGCGGCGCGATCGGCACGCCATGATCGGGGCAGTGCTGCGTGCCGAGCTTCACGTACAGCAGCCGCAGGAAGTGGTAGATCTCGGTGAGTGTTGCGACGGTGCTCTTGCGGCCGCCGCGGCTGGTTCGCTGCTCGATGGCAACGGTCGGCGGAATGCCGAAGATCGCGTCGACCGCGGGGCGTGCGGCGGGCTGCACGAACTGCCGGGCGTACGCGTTCAGCGACTCGAGGTAGCGGCGCTGTCCCTCGGCGAACAGGATGTCGAATGCGAGCGTGCTCTTGCCGCTGCCCGAGACGCCGGTGATGACCGTGAAACGATCGCGGGGAATTTCGACGTCGATATTCTTCAGGTTGTGCTCGCGCGCGTTGCGGATGCGGATCGCGTTGCCGTTGCCCACTGGCCGGCGCGGCTCGCGGACAACGAGCGCCGCGGGCGCCACGACCGCTGCCCGATATGCGGCGAGCGCGACGCCGGTGTGCGACGACGAGCAGTCGAGCAACTGTGCGACGGATCCGGCGAACACGACGCGGCCGCCGCCTTCGCCCCCTTCCGGTCCGAGGTCGATGACCCAGTCCGCGGCGCCGATGACGTCGAGGTTGTGCTCGATCACGACGAGCGAATGGCCGGCCGCGACCAGCTCGCGGAACGAGCGCAACAGCTTGGCGATGTCGTCGAAATGCAGGCCGGTCGTCGGCTCGTCGAACAGGAATAGCTTGCCGCAGTCGGCGTCGCCGCGCGATGCCTCGACGAGCTGGCCGGCGAGCTTCAGCCGCTGCGCTTCGCCGCCGGACAGCGTGGGCACCGGCTGTCCGAGCTTCACGTATTCGAGACCGACGGCGACGAGCGGCCGCAAGGCCGACTCGATATCGCGCTCGCCTGCGAAGAATACTAGTGCCTGCGCGACGGTCATCTCGAGCACATCGGCGATCGATCGGCCGGAAAGCTGTACCTCGAGCACTTCCGGGCGAAAGCGCTTGCCGTCGCAGTCGGGACAGCGCAGATAGACGTCGGACAGGAATTGCATCTCGACGTGCTCGAAGCCGTTGCCGCCGCATGCCGGACAGCGGCCGTTGCCGGCATTGAAGCTGAACGTTCCCGGCGTATAGCCGCGTTCCTTCGCGACCGTCGATGTCGCAAAACGTTTGCGGATGCAGTCGAACGCCCCGACGTAACTCGCCGGATTCGAGCGCGTCGTCCGGCCGATTGGCGTCTGATCGATCAGCAGGACGTCGCCCACGCGGTCGTGGCCGGCGAGCCCGCGAAACGCGCCAGGCGCCTCTGTCGGCTTGCCTTTTGAGCGCAGCAGGGCGGGATACAGCACATCCTGCACGAGCGTCGACTTGCCGGAGCCGGAGACTCCCGTCACGCAAACGAGCGCATTGAGCGGGATCGCGACGTCGATGTCCTTCAGGTTGTGCTCGGCTGCGCCGATAAGTTCGAGGCGTTCGGTACTGTGCGTGATCCGCGCTTCGTCAGCCGGCAGCGCAGTGCGCTTGCGGCCGGCGAGGTAGTCGGCCGTGATTGACGTGGACGCTCGGCGCAACTCCTCCGGCGTGCCGAAGAACACGATCTCGCCGCCGCGCTCGCCCGGTCCCGGGCCGATGTCGAGGATCCGGTCGGCAGCGAGCATGACCTGCGGATCGTGCTCGACGACGACCAGGGAATTGCCCGCGTCGCGCAGCCGCTGCATCACGCCGATGATGCGTCCGATGTCGCGCGGGTGCAGGCCGATC
>Ga0207675_100001862_pt1 | contig 21118 bp, 25 predicted proteins | sample KBSSwiS42_FD_184305 | JGI IMG/M metagenome (GOLD analysis project Ga0207675, IMG submission 184305) | Switchgrass rhizosphere microbial communities from Kellogg Biological Station, Michigan, USA - KBS Switchgrass S4-2 (SPAdes) (version 2) | ecosystem: Host-associated > Plants > Roots >...
CCGACGACATCTTCTCGCGGCTGATGGGCGACGTGGTCGAGCCGCGCCGCGAGTTCATCCAGGCCAACGCGCTGCAAGTCGCCAATCTCGACGTGTGAGTGTCAGTGGATGTGGTAAAGGCCGCAACTGTATAAGGCCTCGAAGTCATGAAGAGCTCTGCGTCCGCATCGAGCCCGCAGCCCCCAGCTAGACGAGGCGGATTTCGTTCGCTGATCCAGAACCGAGGCAAGGCCCTTGCTCTGTGACTTCGTGCCTGTCGCCTCGATCCCTTAACGCTGCGTCAAGGCGTAACATCTAGGCTTCCGTCCAACAGGCGCGCGGGGCGCGAAACGAGCTCCCGCGAGGCTTGATTTCGCGCGTTCGATCGGGGCGGAAAATCCATGCAAGGTGCGCGGCGGAGCGCAAAACCCGGCGCTAAGGTCGGTCGCCGGAGCGAGCCCAAGATCGGCCCGCGCCGCGCCAACGCGCATGCGCCGTGGCGCCGCCCACGCAAGAAACGCAAACCCTCGCGGCTGAAGCTCGCGCTCGCAAATCATCCGCTGCTCTACAAGGGCATCAGGCTCTGTCTGCTCAGCCTTATCTGGGGCACCATCGTGCTCGGCGCCGCGATCGTCTATTTCATCTCGCAGGTGCCGGACCCGATCATCGCCGCGCTCGACGACCGACCACCCAACGTCACCGTGCTTGCCGCCGACGGCACCGTGCTCGCCGAGCGCGGTTTGCGCCGTGGTCATGTTCGTCTCGATTCGTTGCCGCCTTACCTCGTCCAGGCGGTTCTTGCGACCGAGGACCGGCGCTTCTACCGCCATTTCGGCATTGACCCGCTCGGACTCGTACGCGCGAGCTTCCGCAATGCAACAGCCGGTACGGTGGTGGAAGGCGGCTCGACCATCACTCAGCAGCTCGCCAAGAATCTCTTCCTCTCGCCGAAGCGCACCATGGCGCGCAAGCTCGAGGAGGTGATCTACGCGATTTGGCTCGAGCAACGCTTCACCAAGGACGAGATCCTCGAGCTCTACATCAACCGAGTGTATTTCGGCGGGGGCACATACGGCGTGGAAGCCGCCTCGCAGCATTATTTCGGCAAGCCGGCGCGGGATGTGACGCTGCCGCAAGCCGCCCTTCTCGCCGGCCTGCTCAAGGCGCCGTCAAAATATACGCCCACGCGGAGCGTGAAGCTGGCCGCTTCGCGCGTCGACGAGGTGCTCGACAACATGGTGGAGGCGGGGTTCCTCTTTGCCGACGCCGCGCGCAGCGCTAACGAGCAGCCGCTTAACCTGTCCGCCAAGGGCGACGAGACCGGATATCCCTATGCCGTGGATTGGGTCGCCGAGCTGCTCCCGGAATATGTCGACGAGAAGAACAGCGACCTCATCGTCGAGACGACCATTGATGCCGGCCTGCAACGGGTCTCGCAGCAAGCGCTACGCCAAATGCTCGACGAGGAAGGACCAGCGCGCCACGCGAGCGAAGGCGCGGTGGTGGTGCTCGATCCTTCCGGTGGCGTGAAGTCACTGGTCGGTGGCCGCTCCTACTCAACGAGCCCGTTCGACCGCGCGGTGAAGGCGCTGCGCCAGCCAGGCTCAGCCTTCAAGCCCTTCGTCTATCTCACGGCGCTCGAAAGCGGCTACACGCCCGACTCGCTCGCCTATGACGGTCCGACCAACATTGCCGGGTGGTCGCCCAAGAACTACAGCGGCTCATATCAGGGCGAGGTGAGCTTGCGTGACAGCCTGGCTCACTCCATCAACACGGTGGCGGTCAGGCTCGCCACGGAAGTCGGACCTTCGGCCGTGGTACGGACGGCGCAGAGGCTCGGCATTCACTCCAAGCTGCAAGACAATCCTTCGATCGCGCTCGGCACATCAGAGGTGACACTGCTCGAGCTCACCAGCGCCTATGCGCCCTTTGCCAATGGCGGCCAGGGTGTGCTGCCCCATGTCATCACTCGCGTGAAGAATGGCGACGGCAAGGTGCTTTACCAGCGGCAGCACTCGACCTTCGGCCAAGTGGTGTCGGCCGCCGATGTTGGGGCCATGAACGACATGCTGACCGCGACAATCACAAGCGGCACCGGAAAGCAGGCAGCGATCGAGGGACATATGGCCGCCGGCAAGACCGGAACCACCCAGAGCTTCCGCGATGCGTGGTTCATCGGCTACACCGGACACTATGTGGGTGGCGTCTGGATCGGCAATGACGACGGCACGCGCATGAAGAAGGTCACCGGCGGCACGCTTCCAGCCAAGCTCTGGCATGAGATCATGCTTTACGCGCACACCGATAAGACGCCGCTGCCGTTGCCGAACATACGCGGCCCGCGTCTCCAAGAGGCAATTGCCGGACTGCCCTGGCCGGCGAAGAGCGGCACGCCACTCTTCCAGCGCGTGCTCGGAGTCTTCTCCGGCCAGTAGCTATTCGATGCTGCGTTTCGGCGAGGTGCGCGACGAAGGGAAGCCACCCTCGGCGCCATAGCGGTGCAGGCTCGCGCCCTGTTTCCTGAGCCAGCTCCTCGCTTCTTCATGGCGCGGCATGGTGCGCTCGACCAGCGCCCAGAAACGCGGCCCATGATTCATGTGGCCGAGATGCGCGACCTCATGCGCAGCGAGGTAATCGAGCACAAAAGGGGGCGCGAGCACGAGGCGCCATGAGAAGGAGAGCGCGCCGCTGGTCGAGCACGATCCCCATCGTGTGGTCTGATCGCGCACGAAAATCCGTTTCGGCATGAGATCGAGGCGTTTCGCGTGCACCGCGACGCGCGTCTTGAGATCGAGATGAGCCTGCCGCTTCAGCCAATCGAGCAAACGACGCGGAGCGTGCCCATCTTCGCCTGCCACGTACAGCCGCGGCAATCTCCGCACTGAAACGCGAGCGCCCTCGGGCCAGGCCGGCGCCGCCTTCGCATCTTCCGCTTCCTCGAGCCACACGACGCCTCGCTTCCGCACTGACCCCGCAAAGCGAAGTACGTGAGCGAAACCGCGCAATGGCACGATGGCGCCATGCGTGAAAGGAACTGGCTCCGACAATCCCGCAACGCGTTCTTTCAGCCACCCAAGATGCCGCGACAGGAACTCATCTGCGTCGGCGAAACTCGAATAGCACGGCATGGTAAGCACGGCGCCGCGCCGCGCCTCGCTGACCTGCAAACTGAAGCGTCGCGCTCGCGCGCTTCGTTTCAGCACCATTGGAATGTTGAGACCGCGGATTTTGACTTCGATAGTCTCGCCGCGAGCGAGATTGAGCCTCTTAAGCATTTTTACGCTCCCTACTACCGCCCGGTCCGCCTCCCTTCGGCGGGCGGTACACTAGCACAGGGTTTACGGGGAGCGCGCGCCTCTGCTTTAGGCAGTCAGTCCGAAGACCCGCGACAGGATCCCGCCGCGACGCTGATGAGCCCTCACGAAATGCTGGATTTTCGGTGCTATTTCATAGCGGAAGCGCGATCCGTTAAAGACGCCGTAATGGCCCACTCCGGGCTGCAAATGGTGCTCACGCTTACTGTGTGGAAGATTCTTGCACAAAACATGTGCAGCATAGGTCTGGCCGCTTCCCGAGATGTCGTCCTTTTCCCCTTCCACTGTCATGAGGGCGACCCTGTAGATTTTAGTAGGGTCTACCAGTGTGTTGCGGTGCGTCATCACCCCGCGTGGAAGGCTATGCTCTAGGAACACCGTTTCGATGGTTTGCAGGTAATATTCGGCGGTTAAATCCATTACTGCCAGAAATTCATCGTAAAATTCACGGTGTTTATCGGCGGAATCGCCATCTCCTCTAATCAGATTATGGAAAAGGTCGCGATGCGCCGTAACATGGCGATCGAAATTCATGCCCATGAATCCGCTAAGCTGCAGGAATCCGGGATAAACGTTGCGCATCACGCCCGGATAGGGCCACGGAACCTGGGTGATGACGTTGCGCCGGAACCACTCGATTGCGCGCGCCTCGGCAAAGCGGTTGACTGCGGTTGGGTTCTCCCGCGCATCGATCGGACCAGCCATGAGGATCATCGAGCGCGGCACTGCCGGGTCGCCATTTGTCTCCATCAAGGACACTGCGGCGAACACCGGCACGGTCGGTTGGCACACCGCGATGACATGCACATCGCCGCCAAAAAACTGCAGAAACTCAACGATGTAATCAATATAGTCGTCGAGATCGAAGGAGCCTTCGGCGCGCGAAACGAAGCGGGCGTCCTGCCACTCGGCCACGTAGATGTCGTGGTGCGGCAGGAGGTCGCGCACCGTGCCACGAAGCAGGGTGGAGAAATGGCCGGCCAGCGGCGCCACGATCAAAAACTTGGGGTCCCGGCGGCGGCGCCATGCCGAAACGTTCCGCTCGAAATGAATGAGATTGCAGAAGGGCTTAGAGATGACGACCCGCTCGCGGACAGCGACACGTCGGCCCTTGATCTCCGTCTGATCGATATTCCAAGAGGGCCTCGGATAACGGCGCGTCGTCCGCTCGAACAGCTCGAGCGCAGCCGCCGCGCTCCGGCCGAGCGGGGTATAAGCAGCCGGATTCAAGGGGTTGCGGAAGAGGAGCCTGTAGGCGTCGGCTGCGGCCCGCGCAGGGCTGAGCGCCGCCCGGTTCAGCTCATATAGATGATAAAGCATGGACGGACCTCGCGCCTACGGATTTACGATATAGCTAAAATGCTGCATCGCGGAATCAGATGGTGATTCTATGTTGCGGCGCAACGGCAACTTGCCACAGGAGCGCATCGGTCGCGCGGCTAAAGGTAGCTGCGCATAGTCTCCGTCATTTTTGAGGCAGGAGTTCCATAGGTGAAGTGGGTCAAATACTGACCATCCTTGTCCATGAGGTAGACGAGTGCAGAATGATCGATGCTATACCTGTAATTTACATCTTTACCATTATATTCGAATTTTGAGTAGGTAACGCGATAAGCCTTTGCTGCATTGGCAATTGCCGAGGGCGAGCCAGTCAAGCCAACGAAGTTCTTGCCGAAATTCTTGACGTAGGTCCCCACGACCTCGGACGTGTCGCGCTCAGGGTCCAAGGTCACAAAAACGGGAACGACCTCGTCTGCCTTTGAGCCAAGCGCATCGAGCGCCGCCGACATGACCTGCAGCTCCGCCGGGCAGATGTCCGGGCAATGAGTAAAGCCGAAGAAGATCAGCATGTATTTGCCGCGGAAGTCGCGGTCGGTGACGGTCTTGCCATTTTGATCGACCAGCGTGAAGGGTCCACCGATCAGGGCCGTGCCTGTGGTTTCGACCTTGGGGCCTTGCGCGCTGCTCGTGACGATAAGCGCGGCCGCGCCTCCGAGCGCGCCAACGAGAAAGCCGGCAAGGATCACGATGAGGAGACGGCGGCGCATCTATTCTCCCAACTTCAACAGAGTGCCGTTGACCCGCGCGCTTGCGAGGAAGCGGCTGAAGGTAAGATAGCCAATGAAGAGGTACACGGCGTTCAATGAGAGCGCCCACCACAGCTCTTTTGCATCGAATGTGTGATGCAGCAGGATAGAACGCATGCCCTCGAACACGTGCGTGGGGGGTAGCGCGAGCGCGATCACCTGCAGCCAGCTCGGCAGCACCGAGACAGGGTAGTAAACGCAGCAGAGTGGGAGCAGCAGAAAGGCAAGCGACCAGGCGAGCTCCTCCGCGCCAAGCCCGTAGCGCAGGATGACGCCTGCCGAGATCAGGCCGAGCGACCAGCTCGTCAAAACCAGCACGGCGAAGAAGGCGACGAGCGGCAGGCCGAGATCGAGCAGATTGAAGCCGAACAGGAGATAAGCAGCCGTCGCCACCGGAATCATGCTCACGCTGAGGCGGATCACGCTCCAGACGCTCAACGCTATGATGAGTTCATAAGGACGGAGCGGGCTCGTCAGCAGATTGCCGAGATTGCGCGACCACATCTCCTCGATGAAGGTGGTGGCGAAACCGATATTCGAGCGGAACAGAATGTCCCACAGCAGGATCGAGCCGATGAGCACGCCGGCAGCCTGCGCCACTGGGTTGGTGGTGCCCGAGAGATATTTCTGGAGGAAGCCCCAGGTCAGCATCTGGAGGAACGGCCAATAGATGAGCTCGACCAACCGCACGCCAGAGCTTCGCAAGAGATAGATGTAGCGCTGCACCAGTGACCTGATGCGCCGGATCGAGGCGCTCAAACCTGTGGGCAGCAACAGGATGGGCTCTACACCCAGCGGCAATGTACGAGCGTCGCTCATGATGCTTTGCGTGCCGAGGATTCGTCGGCTTCCTCGCGAGTTCGCTTCGCGCGCCGGCGCACCACGTCGAGAAACACCTCTTCCAAAGTCTTCCGGCCGAAAGTCGCGATCAGCGTTTTGGGCGTCTCATCCTCGATGATGCGGCCTGCGTCGAGCAGGATGACGCGATCGGCGAGCCGCTCGACCTCGGTCATATTGTGGGAGGCGAGCAGCAACGTCGCGCCGCGCGACCGCGCATAATCTCGGAGCTTCCGCCTGATCCAATCCGCGGTGTCGGGATCAAGCGAAGCTGTGGGCTCATCCAGCAGGAGGAGTTCAGGGGCATTAAGAAGGGCCTTGGCGAGACCCACGCGGGTTTTCTGGCCCGCCGACAGCTTGCCGGTCTCGCGGTCGAGCAGAGGCTCGATCTGAAAATCCTCAGCGATATAGGCGATGCGCTCGGGAATATTGGCGATGCCGTAAAGCCCCGCATACACGGTCAGATTCTGCCTGACAGTCAGCCGCGCCGGCAGATCGACATAAGGACTCTGGAAATTGAGCTTGTGCGCCACGGTCCCGCGGTTCCGGCTGATATCGGCGCCGAACACCCTGACCTCGCCGGAGGTCGGCATGACGAGGCCGAGCAGCATGGCGATAGTCGTGGTCTTGCCAGCGCCATTGCCGCCGAGCAGCGCCACTGTCGTTCCCTGCGCTAGCTCGAAGCTGATATGATCGACAGCGGTAACAGGGCCATAGACCTTGGTGAGGTCGCGTACCGCCACTGGGACCCCCGCTGCCGCTACACTATCGTCAGCAGGCCCAGCGCCGGCCCCTTTGCCGAAACCTTCAACTCTCTCGTCCATAACCTTGCGCTGCTCGTCCGCTTTGTCGGAATTATGGCTCGATCCCACGTGTTAGACTTGAGCTATGGCCGCCATCGACAATAGTCAAATCAGCCGTCGCGCCCACGTCCCGGATTGGCTGCGGCAGGGCGAAAGCCGCTTGCGCCTCCAGACCATCGTGCGCCTGCGCTGGCTTGCCGTGCTCGGCCAGACCATCACCGTAGTCGGCGCCTATTGGGTGCTCGGCATCGACCTGCCGATCGGCGGCTGCCTCGCGGTGATCGCGCTCTCTGCCTGGATCAATGTCGCGCTCCGTATCCGCTACCCCGCGAGCCAGCGCCTGCGCAGTCATTATGCCTTTGTCATGCTTGCCTACGATGTTCTCCAGCTCGCCGCCCTTCTCTATTTGACTGGCGGCCTGGAAAACCCGTTCGCCTTCCTGCTGATTGCACCCGTCACGGTGTCGGCTTCGACGCTCCCAATCAGGGTCACCGCGTTGCTTGGCGCACTTGCCATCGGCGCGGCGACGCTGCTCACGAACTTCCATCATCCGCTCCCCTGGTTCCACCATTCCAACCTTCTGCTCCCATTCCCTTATGTGATGGGCGTATGGGCCGCGGTCGTTTCGGGCATCCTGTTCATCGGTTTCTATTCCTGGCGGACAGCAGAGGAGGCGCGGCGCATGGCGGAGGCGCTGGCCGCCGCCGAGATGGTGCTAGCCCGCGAGCAGAAACTCTCGGCGCTCGACGGGCTAGCCGCCGCTGCGGCGCACGGGCTCGGCACCCCGCTCGCGACCATCGCCGTTGTGACCAAAGAGCTGATGCGCGACGCCAAGCCCACCGACCCGCATTACGACGACGTGGTGTTGCTGCGGGCTCAGGCCGAGCGCTGCCGGGAGATTCTGGCCGAGCTCGCCGGTGGCGGTGAGCAGCACGACCTCATTGTGTCCCGGCTTACCTTGAGCCACCTGATCGAAGAGGTGGTGGCGCCGCACCGCCTCGTCGCCGTGCCCATCGAGGTCAGGACCACTGCCTTGGAGGACGTGGCGCCACGCACTGCCGCGGCTCAGGAGCCGGTCGCCGAGCGCAATCCCGGCGTCATCTATGGGCTAGGCAATCTGGTGGAGAATGCGATCGATTTCGCCGCCACCAAGGTCGAGGTCGAGGCGCGCTGGTCCGACAAGGCGGTCGAGATCGTCATTGCCGACGACGGCGCGGGCTTCCCGCCCAACGTGCTCGAGCAGCTCGGCGAGCCATTCGTAACTACCCGGCCGGCGCAGGGCTGGCGGCAGGAAGCGCCCGACGAGCATATTGGTATGGGGCTTGGCTTCTTCATCGCCAAGACGCTGCTCGAGCGTTCAGGCGCCATGCTTGCGCTCGCCAACCGGCCGCAAGGCGGCGCGAAGGTGACAGTAACCTGGTCGCGCGCTAAATTCGAGCAGCGTCCGGCGCGAGGTGAGCTGAAGCCCGAGCCGGTTGCCTAGCGTGGCGCGCAAATTGCCACTTGGTCGGTGGACATCGCGAACAGCTGCCGAAGGTTACCGGCAGTTCATTTTCCAGCTACCCCCTACTTTGGTATTGTTGCCGAGTGCCGCGAAACCGCTTAGCTCGCTAGCGGGCTGGGACAGGTTCCTAGGAGAGGGCCATGGACGTTCAGCAGATCTCACCTGCGCCCGCGCAGGCAACCCGCGTGTCCGACAACACTCTTCTCATCGTTGATGACGACCGTGCCTTCCTCGCGAGGCTTGCGCGCGCCATGGAGACACGCGGCTTCGAAGTCGAGGCTGCCGCTTCGGTCGAGGATGGCTTGTCGTCTCTGCGGCGCAGACCTCCCGCGTTCGCGGTGGTGGACATGCGCCTCGAAGACGGCAACGGCATTGACGTCATCGCCGCGCTGAAAGACGTGCGGCCCGAGGCGCGTGCCGTGGTGCTTACCGGGTACGGCAATATCGCCACCGCTGTCACAGCGGTGAAGCTCGGCGCGGTCGATTACCTCGCCAAGCCTGCCGACGCCGACGATGTCTACAACGCGCTCGTGGCGTCCACGACCGCGGTGAAGGCGCCGCCGCCGGAGAACCCGATGTCGGCCGACAGGGTGCGGTGGGAGCACATCCAGAGAGTCTATGAGCTTTGCAATCGCAACGTCTCTGAGACCGCGCGGCGGCTCAACATGCATCGCCGCACATTGCAGCGCATCCTCGCCAAGCGCGCCCCGAAATAGATCAGATCTCGAAGCTGCAGCCGGGATCGAGGTGTTGCTGCAACCGGAGTGCTGCGGCGCGCGCGAAGGCGAGCATCATGGCTCTGCGGCGTGCGGCCGACAGCCGCTCCTCAATCCCTTCCCGCACGAGTTCCGCGCCATAGCGATCGGCGAGGATGAGCCCAGCCTCTTCCGGGATGACCTCGCAAGGGAAATCCGCCCGCACCGCGAAATAAAGCCGGTCGCAATACTCGAGATAATCCTGCCATTTCGCGTCGGTGCGATAGTCGAGGAGGCAGGATTTGATCTCGACGATCAAAATGTCGCCGCTTCCTGACATCGCCACAAAGTGCGCGGCGGCCATTGGCGAGAGGCAACTCCGTGACAACACGGTGGCCGAGCGCGCGAAGTGCCCGGCACACGCCTCGTTGCAGTTCGGCTGCGACCTCCGATTGCCTCCCGTCGAAGGAGACGATTGGATCCTCGGCCTTGGCACCATATCCAGCATCAAGACTCCTAAGAAAATCAAATCGCGCTCACGGAGTCGTGCATGGTTATTCATTTCGCCTGTCGGAACAAGCTGCTAAATCTCGCGTTGGGTGCGATTGCCGGAAGGGAGCCAGTGATGAGTGCGTGGAACGCCGTGCTCGCCGAGCCAACGCCAAGCACCCAATCGAATACGTCCATCTTACGCGATCGTCTGTTTCGGACGAGAACGCTGTCGACGGAAATTGCGCGGCCCCTGAGCGATGAGGACCAGGTCGTCCAGGTGATGGACGACGCGAGCCCTACCAAGTGGCATCTTGCGCACACCACCTGGTTCTTCGAGGCCTTCCTGCTGAAGCGCTTCCTTCCCGGCTACCAGGTGTTCGACGAGCGCTTCGAATATTGCTTCAACTCCTACTACGAGAGCGTGGGGCCGCGGCAGCCGCGGCCTAAGCGCGGTCTGCTCACGCGTCCCTCGGCGGAAGAGGTGCGTGCCTATCGCGCTGCGATCGATGAGGCGCTCGAGCGCTTGCTTGACCAGGCGCTTCAGCCCGAGGCGGCAGAGCTTATTGAGCTCGGCATCAATCACGAGCAGCAACACCAGGAGCTGCTACTCACCGACATCTTGAGCCTGTTCGCGACAGAGCCGCTCAAGCCTGCCTATCGTTCAGCTCCTGCCGGTGTCGCCACAAGCGAAGCGACGCCTTTGAGCTTCCTTTCCTTCGACGGTGGCATCTTCGAAGTCGGGCATGAGGGCAATGGCTTTGCTTATGACAATGAGAGTCCCCGTCACGAGGAGCTGATCCGCCCATTCAAGCTCGCAACGCGGTGCGTGACCACCGGGGAATGGATCGAATTCATCGAGGGTGGCGGCTATGTGACCCCGACGCTTTGGCTCGCCGACGGCTGGAATACGGTGAACAGTCAGGATTGGCAGGGGCCGCTTTATTTCGAGAAGGCCGAAGGCGGCTATATGCAGATGAGCCTGCTCGGTTTCCGCCCTGTGGATCTCGCCGCGCCTGTCACGCATGTGAGCTATTACGAGGCTGACGCCTTCGCCCGCTGGGCCGGTCATCGGCTGCCGACGGAGTTCGAGTGGGAAATTGCCGCGGCGAGTGTGCCCCCCCAGGGCCGCACGCTCGGCCAAAATCATTTGCGCGCCATGCCAGCCAAGGCTGGCGCCACGCTTCAGCAGATGTTCGGCGACGTGTGGGAATGGACGGCAAGCGCTTATCTCCCCTATCCGGGCTTCAAGGCGGCGGCAGGCGCCGTTGGCGAGTACAACGGCAAGTTCATGGTGAATCAGTTCGTGCTCAGGGGCGGCTCCTGCGTGACGCCAGAGGGCCACGTGCGGGCGACCTATCGCAATTTCTTCTATCCGCATCAGCGCTGGCAGTTCATGGGCCTGCGTCTCGCCTCCTCCGCGTGATGGAGAGCGACACCTCCCTTCACGTCCCCTCCGATATCCCAGCGCATGCGCTCGGGCTCCACGCGAAGCAGGAGCACATTCAGGTGGATTTCGCCGCGGCCGTGCTCGCAGGCCTTGCGCGGACGCCGCGGAGCATCCCCTGCCGCTTCTTCTACGATGCGGCGGGATGCAAGCTGTTTGAGGAGATCGTCAAGCTCGAGGAATATTACCCGACGCGGGTCGAAGCCGCTTTGCTCGAAGTTCATGGCGTCGAAATCGCGAAGCTTGCCGGCAACGGCCGTGTGCTGGTCGAGTTTGGATCTGGGTCGAGCCGGAAGACGAGCCTCCTGATTGGCGCTCTCGGAAACCTTCCCGCTTACATCCCCATCGACATCGCGGGCGAGAGCCTGAGGGAGGCCGCCGAGTGGCTTTTAGCCCGGCATGAAGAGCTCACGATCCTGCCGCTCATTGCCGACTTCACCAAGACGCGCGCATTGCCCAAGGCCGCGCAAGGCTATCGCAAGCTTGGCTTCTTCTCAGGTTCGACCATCGGCAATCTGACCCCTATCGAAGCGCAAGCCTTCCTGGCCAATGCCGCGAAGCTGCTCGGCCCGGGCAGCGTCTTTCTGATCGGTGTCGACCTCAAGAAGCCGCCGTCGATTCTGCTTCCCGCCTATAACGATGCGCGCGGCGTGACCGGGGCGTTCAACCTCAATCTGCTCGCCCGGATCAACCGCGAGCTCGACGGCGAGTTCGACCTTAGCCGCTTCGCGCATGACGCCGTCTACAACGAGGCCCAGGGCCGCATCGAGATGTATCTCGTCAGCCTCGCGCGGCAGGCTGTTCACATTCTCGGGCGCACCTTCACGTTTGCCGAAGGCGAGCGCATCCACACCGAGAACTCGCATAAATACACCGTGCCGGAGTTCCACGCGCTTGCTCGTACTTCAGGCTGGCAGCCGGTGAAGGCTTGGACCGACTCCGACAATCTCTTCAGTCTGCACCTGCTTCGCTTCGACTGACCTAGCTCGGGATCTCCGCCGGTGGGAGAAGTGGGACTTAAGAGCCAGGATAGTGTATAATAAGCGTTGAACGCGCTCGCCCTCGGCCGATTGGCGTCAAGCCCGGCCTGATCGGCCCCGGGCCCTCGAACCGACAGTTCGGGAGGAGCGAGGATAACAAGCCGAGAGCACATCCGAAACCCCGTCGAGTGGACGGCAGACCAGCTATGGCTTGCGTCCCAGACCGTCGGTTCGCTGGGTCACTCGATACGAGGGAGCCGGGATATCCCGTTGCCCGCCGTCCGCCGGATCAATGCCGCTGATCTCAAAGACGTCTTGACGAAGGGGCTTGAGGATTTTGGCGCCTATCGGTCGGACGTTATTTTCATCTGTCTGATCTACCCGCTTGTCGGGCTCGCGCTGGCCTGGCTGATCTTCGGCTATCAGCTTCTGCCGCTCCTGTTTCCGCTTGCCTCTGGGTTTGCGCTTGTAGGTCCAATCGCAGCGGTGGGCCTCTATGAAATGAGCCGGCGCCGCGAGCAAGGCCATCGCATCAGCTGGATCGATGCCTTCGGTGTGGTCCGCTCGCCCGGATTCGGCGCGATCCTCGTGCTGGGATTGGTGCTGGTGGCGATCTTCCTGCTGTGGTTGCTTGCGGCCAGTGTGATCTACGGGCTCACCCTCGGCCCTGAGCCACCCGTCTCGATCGCCTCGTTTGTCCGCGACTTATTCACCACGAGCGCAGGCTGGACGATGATCGTAGTGGGAGTGGGAGTTGGATTCCTCTTCGCCTTGTTGGTGCTCGCGATCAGCGTGGTGTCGTTTCCGCTGCTGCTTGACCGCGACGTCGGTCTTTACAGCGCGGTATCGACCTCGGTTCGCGCAGTGGCGACCAACCCAGGCCCGATGGCGCTTTGGGGCCTGTTCGTGGCCGGTGGACTCGCCATCGGGATGCTACCCGCTTTTCTTGGTTTGATCGTCGTCCTGCCCGTGCTTGGCCACGCCACGTGGCACCTCTATCGAAAGGTGGTGCGCTGAAGCTGCACTAGGCCGTTCGCGGCTTGCCCGGCACGACGAGGTTGGAGCGACCTTAAATCGCCCTCTGCTCGTAGCGGTCAAGAAAGAATAGCCTCGCGTCTATGGGTACACGCTCGTCGTGGGCCAGTGATACACTTGGCGGGTAAAGTGTTCTCTGTGGGAGGCGCCAATGGCTATAGGCACGCACTTACTCCGACATAAACGAGCCCCGAGGACAGCCTTACTTTGGGCGATTGCGATCGCAGCGGTGGCGCTTGCTGCATTAGGCGGCAGGGCCATTTCCGCGCAGGACAAATACACTGTGCAAGTGCCGGGCGGTCTCGCGTTCTCTGAGTTCAGAGGATACGAGGACTGGCAAACTGTCGCGGTCAGTCAGACCGAAGGCGTGCTCGCAGTCATCCTCGCCAATCCTACGATGATTGACGCTTATCGGGCCGGCATTCCCGGCAACGGCAAGCCTTTCCCCGACGGCTCCAAGATGGCGAAGATCCACTGGAAGCCGGAAAAGAGCGCCGAGGCCCCCGATCCGACGACGAGGATTCCGGGTACCCTGCATGACGTTGACTTCATGGTGAGGGATAGCAAGAGATTCACGGACAGCGGCGGATGGGGGTGGGGGGCCTTCAACTATGACGCCACCACCGACACGTTCACGCCCGCAACCTTAGCTGACCAGCCGCCGCAGGGGAACGACGCCAAGTGCGGCTTCGCGTGCCATACGATCGTGGCGAAAAAAGATTATGTTTTCACCGCATATCCCAAGAGGTAGGCGGGAAAAGATGGCTCAGGCCCATCAACCAGGCCAAGCCGCTTTTAGATCGATCTTGCCCGAGGATATCGACTGGAAGCCGTTTCCGGCATTTCCGCCTTCGGTACGACTTGCCGTCGTCGTTGGTCACCCGTCGGAGCCCGGCCCTTATACGATAAGGGTCAAGGTGCCATCAGGTGTGAAACTGATGCCGCACAGACATCCCGAGGACCGCGTCTACACAGTCATATCTGGCGTTTTCTACATCGGTCTCGGGGATCAGTTTGATGGCGATAAGGTGAAGGCGTTTCCGCCGGGCAGCGTCGTCGTTCTCCCGGGTGACACGTCCCATTTCCACTGGGCAAAGTCTGGTGAGTACGTCACGCAGGTCACGGCCATTGGTCCGCTTGGCATCGAATACGTGGATCTCGGCGATGATCCTCGTGGGGCCTAGCTTCCCACCGCGCGCGGCTTGCCCGGCACGCCGATAGGACACTCGAGCGCCGCGCGGTCCCACTTTCCGAGCGACGCAGCGGCCTCGTAGGTGCTGGTCAGAAACTGCATCAATGCACGCTCCGGATCCTCGGCACGAGCGACGGCGTCGTAAGGCAGGATAAATTCGCTGAGATCGTCGCTATAAAACGCCTCTGCCGGGCTGACCGGCGCCGACGCGAAACCCTCCGGCTCGGGATAGGCATAAGAGTAGAACGCGGGGTAAGGCACGAGATCGTTGCCAGGCCAGAAGCCCGCGCTGCTGACCTCGTGCGAATAGGCCTCTCGCGTAACGCGATCCGGCAGATAAGGCACGCCCCCAGGATGAAGGGGGGCCCGCCGGCCGGAAAAGCGAGTGACGGCAAGATCGAAGCTTCCCCAGAAGAAATGGACCGGGCTGCACTTGCCAAGGAAGGACGTGCGGAACTTGAAGAGCACCCGCTCGACTTCAGCCAGGATGCGCCAATGCCGTTCGGCAAAGTCGCGGTCGTAGGACGCGTGGGTATTGTCCTCGTTGAAGCGGATCGGATCGGGCAGCTCGTTAGGCATGTCATGAATGCGGACCTCGATGCCGAGCTCCTCCAAAGATTGGATGACCTCGGCATAGAGATCGGCGACAGACCGCGGATAAAGCCCGACCTTCCTGATCGAACCGTCGTCGGCCGTAGCGACCAGCGCGTGATTCAGAAAGTCGAACTTGAGCTCGAAGCTGCGGTCGCCATAAGGGATGGACGACGTGGTCAAGCCCCGGGGCGAGACATAGAGAACAACGTGCCAGGAATGATTGAGCCATGGCGTCTGCGCGAGCCGGATCTTGCCAACGATCTGGGTCCAGAGATGCAAGGTTGCGTAGGTGTCTTTCCAGGCCACATAGGGCAAATTGGGCCACGCAGAACTCGCACGATTCATTGCTGTTGCCATCTGAGATGCCCGTTTATACCCCGCCAGGCGCTCGCTCCGACATAACGATTAAGGCGCACTATGTGGGCCAAACCTGGAACCTTCGTCGAAATCACGCACTGGTTGCCAGCGAATGAAGCCTTCGGCATTCTCCCGGCCTTCGCAACAGGGAAAGACACTCCATGGCCAACTTGACTACCGGCAATGCGGTGATCGGCCAATCCGGAGGCCCAACCGCCGTTATCAATCAGTCACTCGCGGGCGTGGTCGAAGGCCTGAATGCCGGGCTCGCCGCCTCGGGCAAGGTCAAGCGCATATTCGGCACGCGCCATGGCGTGCGCGGGCTTGTGAAGCCGGGCTCGGAAGGGCTGCTCGACCTGTCCTCCATCGGCAAGGCTAAGCTCGAAGCGATTGCGCGTGCGCCATCGGCGGCCCTCGGCTCGACCCGCGATAAGCCCGACGAGGCCTATTGCGAGAAGATCCTCGACGGTTGCCGCAGGAACGACATCCGCTATTTCTTCTATATCGGCGGCAACGACTCGGCCGACACCTGCCGCATCGTGAGCGAGAAAGCTGCCGCGGCCGGGTACGAGCTCCGCTGCTTCCACGTGCCGAAGACGATCGACAACGATCTCCTCGAGAACGACCACACGCCGGGCTTCCCATCCGCTGCGCGCTATGTGGCGCTCGCGCTGATGGGGGACGCGCTCGACAATGCGAGCCTCGGCGGCATCAAGATCAATGTCATCATGGGGCGAAACGCCGGCTTCCTCACCGCCGCGGCATCACTCGCCCGCGGAGAGGCGACCAATGGAGCCGCGCCGCAAGACCGGCCCGCGCCGCATCTCATCTATCTACCGGAGGTGCCGTTCTCAACCGACTCCTTCCTTGCCGATGTCGAGGCGGTCTACGCCAAGCTCGGCCGCTGCCAGATTGCGGTCAGCGAAGGCATTCGCGACGGATCCGGCGAGGAGATCGCGCCGAAGCTGATGCGCTCTGGCGAGGTCGATGCCCATGGCAATGTGCAGCTCTCAGGCTCAGGCGCTCTCGGCGACGGGCTTGCCGACTTGGTCAAGACGGGACTGACGCCGAAGGGCGGCAAGCCTCCGCGTGTCCGTGCCGACACGTTCGGCTATATCCAGCGCTGCTGGCCCGAGCCGTCGCCGGTCGATACCGAGGAGGCGCGCGCGGTCGGTCGTTATGCGGCAGAGCTTGCCGCCAAGGGCGATGCAAGCGCCTCGGTAATCATCGTCCGCACGTCCAATGCGCCCGACGCCTATCGCAGCGAATGCGCCCGCGCCGAGCTCGCCAAGGTGGCGCGTCGGACCAAACATGTGCCCGCTGAATTCGTTGTCGGCAAGAACGACGTGAGCCCCGCCTTCGATGCCTATTGCCGCCCACTCGTGGGCGACCTGCCCAAGTTCGAGCGGCTCTAGCTACGCTTCGACGATCTCACGCACATAGGTGGGAAGGGCGAAGGCGGCGACATGGACATCTGGCCGCCAGTGGCGGGTCGGGAAGCTGCCGGCCTTCTCGTAGCGCTTGGCGATCTTGCGCCGCTTGTGCTGCCTGAGCTTCGTGTCGTCGGTCGCCCAGCCATAGGACATCGGGCCGCCGAAATAAGTCGGCGTGGTGGCGAGATAGGCGAAGGCGTCATCGAACAGCTCGCGGAAATAACCCACGCTTTGCTTGAGCTCGGATGCCTGCAGGAAGGGCAAGCCATTCTGGGTCACGAGCAGCCCGCCGGGAGCAAGGCAACGCCGGCAGCCTTCATAGAACTCGCGGGTGAACAGCACCGCCCCCGGCCCGATCGGGTCGGTGGAATCGACCATGATCACGTCGAAGCGCTCGTCGGTCTCGGCCACAAACTTGGTGCCGTCGGCAATCACGATCCGGCTGCGCGGATCGTCATAGGCGCGGGCCGAGATTTCCGGGAAATACCGCCGGCATAGATCGATAACGCCACGGTCGATCTCGCACAGCGTGACCTGCTCGAGCTCCGGGTGCCTCAGGCTTTCCCTGAGCACCCCGCCGTCGCCGCCCCCCACGATCAGCGCCTTCCGAGCCCGCCCATGGGCGAACAGCGGCACGTGCGACATCATCTCGTGGTAGACGAACTCGTCCTTGGTGGTGAGCTGCACGATCGAATCGAGCATCATCACCCGGCCGAAGTCCGAGTTCTCGAAGATAATCAGGCGCTGGTGCTCGGTCTCGCTGTCGAAAAGGACGCGGTCCGCACTCAGGCGGACGCGGAAACCCCGGTGGAGCGTCTCTTCGACCCAGCGTTCCATCGATTCATTTCCTTGCCGCGCAACTGCTCCTTGACCACCACCTTGCGAGGCTCGAACGCCTCCTTCAGGACGTCGATGGCCGCTCTCGGATTGGTATGGCCGCACATGAACACATCAAGCGCGGCATAGCCATATTCCGGCCAGCTGTGGATCGAGATGTGCGACTCGGCAAGAACCGCTACGCCAGAGACCCCGCCGTTCGGTGTAAAGTGGTGAAGATGGATGTGCAGAAGGGTGGCACCCGCCACCTCCACGCATCGCCGGAGCGTCTGCTCAATGTGCTCCAGGTCGTCGAGCCGTTTGGCTCGAACGAGATCGATGATCAGATGAGTGCCCGCGTAGCGGACACCATCGCGCTCACAGAAAAAGTCCTTGCGTCCCTCTTGCTCAGAGGGGCACCGGGAAAGCTTTTCTTCCGTTTGGGCGGTGCTTGAACCATGATCCAAGTCCATCCCCAATTGGAAGAGGGCGTCACTGGACATGGCGTCCTCCCTCCAACCAGCAGATGTTCAAGTCTAAACGAGGCGCTATTTACACCCACGTTCGAGCGATGCAAGCGGTTTTTGACCCATGAGGCAGAATGACCTCAAAAAAGTTTCGCGCGTCGCTCCGAGTGGCGAGGCTGATGTCACTGATCTGAGCTCCGACATTCGCCGAGCGGAGCATGATGACAGTTTCATAATGAAACGCCTCGCGCTCGAGGCGGCGACACTCGTCCTGGCGGCAGCGCTGCTCGCCGTGGCGATCTCCGCCCATCCGGCGAGAGCCTCCGAGCAGCTGCCAGCGCTCGGCGCCGATGTCGCTGCGACCTCCGTCTCGGGTCTGTCCTCTGGAGCTTATATGGCGGGCCAGATCGAAGTCGCTCATTCGAGTCAAATCGTCGGCGCCGGCATCGTGGCCGGCGGTCCGTTCGCTTGCGCCGAGACGGAGGCAAGCAAGCTCGTTCCTTTCTGGCCCATGGCGGTAGCGCAGAACGCGCAGCAGGCGCTCTATAAATGCATGAAGACGACGCTCGGCGTGCCAGATCCTAAGGCATTGGCCGAGCGGGCAAAAGAGCTTGCCGACGAAGGCAAGATCGACCCGCTTTCAGGGCTCGCCAAGGACAACATCTATCTTTTCTCCGGGAACGAGGATCAGACTGTTGCGCGGGCTGTGGTGGAGGCGGCGCGAGACTTCTTCAAGGACGTCGGCGTGCCCGAGACCAACATCACGCTGGTGGAGAGCAAGGGCGGGCACGCCTTCATCACCGAGGAGGGCGGAGCGGCTTGCGGCGTCGGCGCCAAGCCCTATGTCAGCGACTGCGACTACGATCAGGCCAAGGCCATCCTTGCTTGGATCTATGGTCCGCTCCAGGCGTCCGCTGCTGAGCCGAAAGGGCGCTTCATCGTGTTCGACCAGCAAGCCTTCGCTAAGCCCGCCGATGGGCTCGCCGACGAAGGCATCGTTTACGTGCCTCTGGCCTGCGCGTCGCAACCAGGCTGCCGCGTCCATATCGCCCTCCATGGCTGCGAGCAGTCTCGCGAGACGGTCGGCGACGACTTCATCAAGGAGTCCGGTTACGCCCAGGTCGCCGACACGAACCGCTTCGTCATCCTCTTTCCGCAGATCAAGGCCAACGCGATCAACCCGCAGGGCTGCTGGGACTGGTGGGGCTATACCGACCTTGACTATCTCGGTAAGGACGCTCCCCAGATCGCCGCCATCTGGTCCATGGTCGAGCAGCTGGCAAAGAGCCCGTGAGGTCCGCTTGGTAACTGAAACCGACATCGCCGTCGTAGAAGCCGTGCTCGGTTCAGACCTGTATCGCCAATGCCTCTGCCTGCGCGAGACGGTCTTGCGCCGGCCGCTAGGCTTGACCATCACGCGCGAGGAGCTTGCCGATGACGCGTCGCGGCAGCATTTCTGCGCGCTATCCTATGGCGTCGTGGTGGGCGCGGTCTCGCTCAAGCCACTCGACGAGACGACCCTTCAGCTCAAGCAGATGGCCGTGGCGGCGGATCGGCGCGGGGCGGGAGTGGGTGCCCAACTGCTGGCTCACGCCGAGGCGTGGGGGTCAAGCGGCGGCTTCTTCCTGATGGTGCTTAATGCCCGCATGGGGGTTGAAGGCTTCTACGCGCGCTTCGGCTATCGGGCTGTCGACGAGCCTTTCGACGAGAACACGGTTCCCCATATCAAAATGACGAAGCAGCTCAGGCCCTAGGAGGAGAAGACGATGAGCCTCGAAGTCGGCGACAAGGCACCAGACTTCAGCTTGCCCACAGACGGAGGCGGCAAGGTCTCCCTCAAGGAACTGAGGGGCAAGACCGTGGTGCTTTATTTCTATCCGCGCGACGACACGCCGGGCTGCACAGCGGAAGCTTGCGCCTTCCGCGACTCCCTGCCTGACTTCTCCAAGGTCAAGGTCGAGGTCGTGGGCATCTCACGCGACTCGGTCGCAAGCCACGACAAATTCAAGAAGAAGTTCAAGCTCCCCTTTCCACTCGCCTCCGACGAGGACGGCAAGGTGACCGAGGCCTACGGCGTTTGGGTGGAGAAGAGCATGTACGGGAAGAAATATATGGGCATCGAGAGGGCCACCTTTCTCATCGATGCCAAGGGTGTGATCCGCGAGGTCTGGCACAAGGTGAAGGTCGACGGCCACGCCGATGAGGTGCTGAAGGCCGCCGAGGGACTGAGGTAGCGATCCCGCATGCCTACTATGCTGAGCGCTTCTCAATATTACTTCGGCCACGGCATGACCGGCACGGCGCTGACGGCGTTAGCCGGCGAGCCTTCGATGATCTTCGAACTGACGGCGAGATAGATGAGAATGTTCCGTTTCGAATCGGGGATGCGGTAGATGCGTGTCTTCTTGAAGAAGATGCTGGTCTTCTCGCTGAAGACCTCCTCCCGCTCGGGCGGCTTTGAGATGTCGGCCGTGATCGGCCCCGTCTGACGGCAGGCCACCGAGAAATTGGAAGGATCCTCGTTGAGGCCGAGCGGCTGGCCCCAGCCGCCTTTTCGAGCCTGCGAGATGAAGCAGGTGACCCCTGATGGGATTAGCCACAGCCTTCACCCTGGTCACCCTGGCTTTGCTCTACAGCAACCCCGCTGGAGATTACCGTGGAGTGCAGTTGTTGAGTTGGTTGCAGATATTGGGCAACGGGATCCTGGCAGCCGTGATGTGGTGGCTAACGTCCAAATTTGCCGCGTAGACGAAATCTTTGGCTGTCAAAAGAGCGCCAAGGCCAAGAGCCAAGCTCCAAGCGCGATAAGCCCAAGGACGATAACGGTGGCGAGCAGGGTTTCATCTGTGTCGACGTTAAGGGCGCGGCCGTGGTGTGAAAGCGAACGTTGGGCCATGGTCACTCCCTTTCGGCAGTGCCCCATATCCCTTTAACGCCCGAGCTACGGAATGGTTTTATCGCCTGAAGATGCTCAACGCCACCGAAGATGCTCATCTAAAAAGCAATGCGCACCCCGCATAGGCCCTCCATGGGGCATCGGCGTTATAGGCGAGAGCAGCTTCTCTGCCGCACCCTTAACGCCGGTCATA
>Ga0207675_100001865_pt1 | contig 21103 bp, 20 predicted proteins | sample KBSSwiS42_FD_184305 | JGI IMG/M metagenome (GOLD analysis project Ga0207675, IMG submission 184305) | Switchgrass rhizosphere microbial communities from Kellogg Biological Station, Michigan, USA - KBS Switchgrass S4-2 (SPAdes) (version 2) | ecosystem: Host-associated > Plants > Roots >...
GACCGACGGCCCGACGTCGGTGGCCGCGTCCCTGGCCGTGCTGCTGTTCGGCTTTGTCCTGCTGCTCGTCCTGTCGCTGGTGACCCGCGGCCGCCGCCGGGTTCCCGCCCTCGACGCCACCGCACCCACACCCACGGGAGTCCCTGAATGACAAACGGAGTCGCGGTCGAACTCAACGACCTGACGCGGGTCTACGGCAGCGTAAAGGCCCTCGACGGCCTGTCCCTGCACATGGAGCCCGGTGAACTCGTGGCGCTGCTCGGCCCGTCCGGCTGCGGAAAGACCACCGCGCTGCGGATCCTCGCAGGCCTCGACGAAGCCACGTCGGGTACGGTGTCGGTGGGCGGCCAGGACGTCAGCAATGTGCCTGCCAACAAACGCGATATGGGCATGGTGTTCCAGGCCTACAGCTTGTTTCCTCATCTGACCGTGCTGGACAACGTGGCGTTCGGGCTGAAGATGCGCGGTAAACCCAAGCGCGAGCGCACTTCTCGGGCCGCCGACATGCTGGACTTGGTCGCCCTGTCGGCGCATAAACACAAGTACGCCAGCGAGCTCTCGGGCGGTCAGCAGCAGCGGGTCGCGCTGGCAAGGGCGCTCGCCATCCAGCCGCGGGTGCTGCTTCTGGACGAGCCCCTCTCGGCCCTGGACGCCAAGGTGCGCACACAGCTGCGTGACGAGATCCGGCGTGTTCAGCTCGAAGTCGGCACGACGACGCTGTTCGTCACGCATGACCAGGAGGAGGCGCTGGCCGTCGCCGACCGGGTCGGCGTGATGAGCCAGGGCAAGCTCGAACAGCTGGCGGCGCCCGCCGATCTCTACGCAAATCCGGCGACGCCGTTCGTAGCCGAGTTCGTCGGCCTGAACAACAAAGTGCCAGCAGAGGTTTCGGGTGGCCAGGCTCATCTGCTCGGCACGTCGGTGCCTGCACTGGAGGGATCCGTCGCGGGCAAGGGGCTGGCGATGGTGCGACCGGAGTCGGTCACCATCGCCGCCGACCCGGCTGGCACGGCCACGATCAGCTCGGTGGCGTTCCTCGGACCGATCTCCCGGGTGTACGCCATCCTGACGGACGGTTCGGTGATCAGCGCGCAGATGGCCAGCTCGCGGGCAAAGACGTTCAGCTCGGGAGACCCGGTTACCGTCGGGGTCGAGCCGACCGGTGTCCTAGTCGTGAAGCAGGACGGCGCCGCCTGACCAACCGCGGTCGCGCGCCAGCAGGTCGGCCGTGGTCTCGCGGCGTACGAGTTCGCGGACCTGCCCGTGCCGCACCGCGACGATCGGCGGCCTGCCCACCATGTTGTAGTTCGACGCCATGCTGTGCTGGTAAGCGCCAGTGACCGCGACGGCGAGAAGGTCACCGGGGTGGATGTCGGCGGGCAGTTCGACGTCGCGGGCGATCTCGTCGCCCGATTCGCAGTGACGTCCCGCGATGGTGACCCGCTTCGTCGGCCCGATCGGGTGCCGGTTGGCAAGCGCCACCGTGTAATTCGCGCCGTACAGGGCGACCCGCGGGTTGTCCGACATGCCGCCGTCGACCGCGACGAACGTGCGACCGCCCGGCTGGGACTTCACCGAGACCACCCGGTACAGCGTCACACCGGCACGGGCGCTGATCGCGCGGCCGGGTTCCATCACGAGCCGGGGGCGGGGGAACCGCTCCGCCGCGCACGCCCAATCGAGCGCGTCCTCGATGATGTCGGCCACCTCGGCGAGGTTCAGTTCGGGGTCACCGCTGACGTAGGGCACACCATGTCCGCCACCGATGTTGAGTTCGCACAGGACGACGCCGTGTGTGCGCCGGATATCGGCCATCGTGGCGATCATCCGCCGGATGACCTCGCCGTAGAGCGTCGCGTCGGTGACCTGGGAGCCGATGTGGCAATGCAGGCCAACCAGTTCCAGGGCTGGTTGATGCAGGATGCGTTGCGCGGCCGCGATGGCGCACCCGTCGGTGAGGGCGAAGCCGAACTTCTGATCGTCGACACCGGTCACCACTGCGGGGTGGCCGCCGATGTCGATGCCCGGCGTGACGCGGATCAGCACAGGTTGGGGCCTGCTGGCCACGCACGACAGATAGGCGATTTCCATCGGTGAATCGACGACGATGCGCCCGATGCCGACGGCCGCGGCGTCGGACAGTTCATCGACGGGCTTCGCGTTGCCGTGCAGCACGATGCGGGCCGGATCCATACCGCCGGCCAGGGCGATCGCCAGCTCGCCGCCAGAGCTGACGTCGAGGCCGGCACCCTCCTGCGCAACCCAGCGGGCGATGTCTGTCGTCAGCAACGACTTTGCGGCATAGCGGATCTCGACCTCCGGTAGCTCGGCGCGATAACGCTGCAGCCGTCGCCGGAAGTCGGTTTCGTCGAGAACGTATGTCGGGGTGCGGAATTCGTCTGCGATGTCGGTCAGCGACACATCGCCCACACAGAGCCGGCCCAGGTCGTCGACGGTGGTCGTCAGCGGCCAGATCGCCGGGTCTATTCGGGGCGCGGCGGCGTTGTGTAAGGACGGCAGATAGTCCAACAATGTCATAACGCCACCGTGCGCCTGCCCGGCGTGAAGAGCACGTCTCTTGACGGCGTCTTGACGGCCTTACAGCGAATACTTACGCAATGCGGTCGAAGACGGCTCACACATCCTTTATCGGCTCGATCCCCAGGTCGCGATATGTGACGAGGGCGACAAACGGCACGTTGCGGGCGGCGAAACGTTTGGTGGCGACGTCTCCGCGGTCCACCATCGGGATCACCCCGGTGACGACGGCGCCGATGGCCGTCACGCGCTCGAAGGCCTTCTCCGTGGAACCGCCGGTGCTGATCACGTCGTCGACGAGCAGCACGCGTGTGCCCGGTTCGAGGCGGGTGCCCTCGATCCACTGCTCGCGGCCGCGTGCCTTCTGCTCCTTGCGCACGGAGAACCACGCCTTGCCGGTGACCATCGCGACGCCGTGCGCCAGCGGGTCCGCGCCCATGGTGAGCCCACCGACGGCGTCGAACTCGATTCCGTGCCGCGCGGCGAGGTCGGCGACAGCGCGGCTGACGATCTCCAGGCGCTCTCCTGTGTCGACCGCGAACTTGCCGTCGATGTAGTCGTGGCTGAGCTGGCCGCTGGCCAGCTTGAACGGTTCCTCGCGACGCTCGTAACCGCGTGTGCGGATGAGGTCGAAGGCGGCTTGCCAGGTGTCCGGTCGGTCGGTTACAGACATGTCGAAGATGGTATTTCAGGCGTGTCGGGCGCGACGCGTCAAGTCGTCCGTGGCCGAACGCAATTCGTCGATCGAGTCGATCGGCGTGGCGTATCCGATCCGGGTGTAGGCCACCCCGCGCGGCGTGACGACTCTCAGGTCGAGTCCGTACCGGTCGGCGCCGGTGCAGGTGGCCGCTGTGGTGTCGGGATAACCGCCGAGCGACTGCGCCATCGCGATCAGCGCCTCGGCGCGGTCGTTGTTCAGGTGCGCGATCGCCCCGTCCGAGCGCGGCGAAACAGGGTCTGGTTCGGCGGCGACATAGGCCTCGGCGGTCGCCGAGTCCATCCGCCCGTACCCGCCCACCCAGCGCACCCGTCGCACCCGAAGCACCCACAACGAGAAGTCGCTGTAGTCGATGTAGTACTTCGCCGCGGCGACGGCGGCCAGGTGCACATCACGGGCTGCCGCACGCTGTCCGCCGGCGGGTTCCTCAACGACGCCTGCGAGCGTGATGCGGCCGCTGGCCAACGGATCGGCCTCGCGTTGCGGTGCCACGATCGCGATGCTGGCGCGCGGGTCGGCCGCGAGGTTGCGGCCGTGCTCGGCCAGGTTGGACACGCACAGCACCGGCTCACCGCCGAGCAGCCCGTACGTGACGAACGACGCCCACGGATCGCCGTCGGAGGTCAGCGTCGCGAGCGTGCCGGCATTGGTCGATGCGGCGATCGTGCGGGCTTCCTCCGCGGCCGACGGGCGAACCGAATTGGCGATAGCGGTAAGCGGGGGAGGGACCGACGGGGCATCGCCCGGGTCGCCATGATCACGAGGCGCCACGCCGGAACGATACCGAATACCTGCATGATTGCCGGGCGCACAACAATAAATGACGGATGCGTCGAATAGCGTCAATTGCTAGCAACGTCAATTGGGCAATGAATTGATGTGAAATTGGCGCGAAGATGCGATAATCGCGCATACTTAGCTGTCTGGGGGCAACTGTTTTGCGGGAAGAGTGGGGATAGTGACGCAGCCGGTCCTGCGCTTAATCGCATGCGTCGGGTTCGTTGCTGCAGGTCTGCTGATCGGTGGTGGGATCGCGTCAGCCGATTCCGGACTCGGTGGGCTTGGCATTGGCCACCACAAGAATAACGACCACGACAAGCCACGCAACGAGGTGGACCCGATCAGCCCCCCCATAGTCCGAATCGGCGCCCGCCAAGATCGCGGCGGATTCGAGGTCGGCCCGGGCGGAATTCGGATCAGCCGTCAACCGGGATTCCGCGGTGGCTTTGATATCAGTCCCGGCGGTCCCAGACTCACGATCGATAGGCGTGGAATCAGCGGAGCGGTCAACCTCGGGCCAAGTGGTTCCCGTCTGAAGTTCGGTCGCGGCGCACGAGCGGAGGCCGAATTCAGTCCGTCCGCCACTACGTTCGAGTCGGAGGAGGTTGGCGCGTCCGAAGGTCGCGCGACAACCCCAGGCATCGGCCGTGCCGCGATGGCCCAGCGGTTGACCATCTACATTCCTCTTCCGCGACTGGTAGCGGGAACTGGCGCACATACCCAGTCTCCGTTCACCACCGTGGTGATCTCCGCACCGACAGGTTCGATAGTGCGGGCGTACGGGCAGCCGCAGCCTGAACCGACGCCGTCGCCGAGCTTTCGCACCAGCGAGGTACCTACCGACAAACCGGATGTCGAGGTCATCGACTCCTCGGGGCAGGGCGGATCCGGTTACGAACCGACGGGTGACTCGCAACCCATCAGGGCTCCGGTGGTGATCGTGCCGCCGCTGGTTGCACCACCGCGGCCTGTTACACCACCGAACGCGCCGCCGGTCATTCCGCCGGTCGCTGCGACGCCGCCGGTCGGGGGGCGCGTGGGTAGCCAGGTGCAGGCGCCCAACTCGATCGTTGCCGGCGCTCCGCCCCGGATGCGTGAGCCCGTGCCCAACCCCGCACCGGCGCCCGCCACTGGTGCTGTTCCGGTCGATATCCGCGCAACCAGAGTCGGATATCAGCAGTATCTGCGCACCGCCAAGGCGTCCGACATTGCCGTCGTCGCGTTGCCGGGGCTCGCCGGTCTGATGCTGATGACGGCGAGCGGAACCGCCATCGGCTACCGGCAAGCGCGGGCGGGCCAAGTGCTGCGGCACAGTGGCGCAGCACGTTTCATGGCCTAACCGACGCCCTCGACGACGACGGTGGCGTCAGCCGCCGAGCGCGGCGATCAGGTCTTTGATGCGGCTCGTCTCGTCTTCGGTGGCGGGCTCCTCCGCCTCGACGGCCTCGATGAGGTCCTTACGCAGACCGACCCGGGCGGCCGCCTCCCTGGTCGACAGCTTGGCGTGTCCGCGGGCGACGTAAAGCCGCTGCCCCAGCGTGGCGCCCGGCCCGTGCGCGGCGGTCTCCATCAGTTCGTCGTAGCGATGCCGCACACCACTGAGCGCGACGATGACCGACGGTGTGACGCGACTGCGGCCCGCCGCTTCCGACAGTGAGCTCTGGAGTTTGCGGAGCCCGGCGAGGATGATGCCGGCGCGATGGGGGAACTCGGGATCGTGCGCGTCGATCGCGGCGGAATACATATGCATCGCCGCGTCGGCCATCCCAACGATTACTGGAGCTTCACCATCATTTGGCGTCGAATCAGCCACTGCCACTCGATTCTTGGTCGGAAAAGCAATGCCAGTGATGGCCAGATCGCCACGCTGACGGATCTAGGACGGCCAAACCGTAACCCGTCTTGAGTGCGGTTTCAACCGCTGCAAAGCGCGATCGATCGGTCGGCGACGACCGTGTCAGCGGCGAGTTTGCGGTGGCAACGGACCGGGAGTCTGCCGTCGGTGAAGGCGATTCAGTTTCGTCCGTCATGGGTAGGTTTTAAGGCTGATGGACCAACGCATCACGGACTCCGGACACGATCCGGCGGACGGCAGCCACGTCGAGGACGGCCCTCAAGGCCGATCCGTCGAGCACCCCACCGCCGAAGACTTCGGGCACGCTCGGGCCCTGCCGGCGGATCGCACCTGGTTCAAGCGCGCGGTGTTCTACGAGGTGCTGGTGCGAGCCTTCCACGACTCCGACTCCGACGGCTCCGGTGACCTGCGTGGGTTGACCGAACAGCTCGACTACGTCAAGTGGCTTGGCGTCGATTGTCTCTGGCTGCCGCCGTTCTACGATTCGCCGCTGCGTGACGGCGGCTACGACATTCGCGACTTCTACAAGGTGCTGCCCGAGTTCGGCACCGTCGATGATTTCGTCGAGCTTCTGGACGCGGCGCACCGCCGCGGCCTTCGCGTCATCACCGACCTCGTCATGAACCACACCTCTGATGCGCACGCGTGGTTCCAGGAGTCGCGGCATGACCCCGACGGGCCGTACGGCGACTACTACGTGTGGAGCGACACCAGCGAGAAGTACACCGACGCGCGAGTCATCTTCGTCGACACCGAGGAGTCGAACTGGACGTTCGACCCGGTGCGACGGCAGTTCTACTGGCACCGGTTCTTCTCGCATCAACCCGACCTCAACTACGACAACCCGGCAGTGCAACAGGCGATGCTCGATGTGCTTCGGTTCTGGCTCGATCTGGGCATCGACGGCTTCCGGCTGGACGCGGTGCCGTACCTGTTCGAGCGCGAGGGCACCAACTGCGAGAACCTGCCCGAGACACACGCGTTCCTCAAGCACTGCCGCAAGTTCATCGACGACGAATATCCCGGCCGGGTGTTGTTGGCCGAGGCGAATCAGTGGCCCGCCGACGTCGTCGAGTACTTCGGCGATCCCAACACCGGCGGCGACGAATGCCACATGGCGTTCCACTTCCCGCTGATGCCACGCATTTTCATGGCGGTGCGCCGTGAGTCGCGGTTCCCGATCTCTGAGATCCTCGCCCAGACTCCTGACATCCCCGACATCGCGCAGTGGGGCATCTTCTTGCGCAACCACGACGAGCTGACGCTCGAGATGGTCACCGACGAAGAGCGCGACTACATGTACGCCGAGTACGCCAAGGATCCGCGGATGAAGGCCAACGTCGGCATCCGCCGCCGGCTGGCGCCGCTGCTGGAGAACGACCGCAACCAGATCGAGTTGTTCACTGCGCTGCTGTTGTCGCTGCCCGGCTCTCCGGTGCTGTACTACGGCGACGAGATCGGCATGGGCGACATCATCTGGCTCGGTGACCGCGACGGCGTACGCACGCCGATGCAGTGGACGCCCGACCGGAACGCGGGGTTCTCGACCGCCACCCCGGGCCGGCTGTACCTGCCGCCGAATCAGGACGCGATCTACGGCTATCAGGCCGTCAACGTCGAGGCCCAGCGCGACATTTCGAACTCGCTGCTGAACTGGACAAGGACCATGCTCGCGGTGCGCCGCCGCCACGACGCATTCGCGATCGGCACCTTCCGCGAACTGGGCGGCTCGAACCCGTCTGTGCTCACCTTTGTGCGTGAGGTCGAAGAGGACGGCCAGGGAGACACCGTGCTGTGCGTGAACAACCTGTCCCGGTTCCCGCAGCCGATCGAGATGAATCTGCAGAACTGGAATGGGTACACGCCTGTGGAGATGACCGGGTACGTTGAGTTTCCCCGCGTCGGCCAGCTGCCCTACCTGTTGACCCTGCCGGGTCACGGTTTCTACTGGTTCCAGCTGCGGCCGCCGGAGTCTGGAGAGCAGTCATGAACCTGCCGTTCGATGAGTGGATCGTCCAACAACGTTGGTATGCGGGCCGCAACCGCGAGCTGTCATCCACGGCGCCCGCGGTCGTGGTTTCGCTGCGAGACGACCTCGACCTCGTGCTGCTCGACGTCACCTACACCGAAGGTCCGTCGGAGCGCTATCAGGTCATCGTGCGGTGGGATGCCGGAGCCGCGGACGCGACATCCAGCGGGAGCCCCATCTTCGAATTTCTCAATATCGCGACGATCGGCGCGGAGGGCGACCGCACCGCCTACGACGCGCTGTACAACCCGGCGGACGCGAAATACCTGCTGTCGCTGGTCGATTCGTCGGCGGCGGTCGGTTCCCCAGATGACACGGTGCGCTTCGTCAAGGAACCCGGTGTCACGCTGCCGGTGGACGCCGCGCCGCGGGTGTCGAGTGCCGAGCAGAGCAACAGCAGCGTGATCTTCGAAGAAGAGGCTGTGTTCAAGGTGTTCCGCCGCATCACCCCCGGCACCAATCCGGACATCGAACTGAATCGGGTGCTGGCGCGGGCGGGCAACGAGCATGTGGCGCGGTTACTCGGGTCCTACGAGACGACGCTCGACGGTGAGCCTTACGCCCTCGGCATGGTCACCGAGTTCGCGGCCAACTCCGCAGAGGGCTGGGACATGGCGACGGCGAGCACCCGTGACCTGTTCGCCGAAGGCGACCTGTACGCCGACGAGGTGGGCGGCGACTTCGCAGGCGAGTCGTTCCGGCTCGGCGAGGCTGTGGCGTCCGTACACGCAACCCTCGCCGACCAGCTCGGCACGTCGACCGTCGCGTTCCCGATCGACACCGTGTTGGAGCGGCTGTCGGCCGCGGCCGCGGCGGTCCCCGAACTGCAGCAGTACGTGGCGCTGATCGAGGAGCGCTACCGCAAGCTGGCCGAGGAGGCGATCACGGTCCAGCGGGTGCACGGCGACCTGCATCTCGGGCAGGCGCTGAGGACGCCGGAGGGTTGGCTGTTGATCGACTTCGAGGGTGAACCCGGCCAACCGCTCGATGACCGCCGCCGCCCGGACTCCCCGCTGCGGGATGTCGCAGGAGTGCTGCGGTCATTCGAGTACGCGGCATACCAACGACTGATGGAGCAGGGCACCGACGAGGACCGCGAACGCCAGCTGGCCGCACGGGCCCGCGAATGGGTGGACCGCAACGCGGCCGCATTTTGCGACGGGTACGCGGCGGTGTCCGGCGCCGACCCGCGCGACTCCAGGCATCTACTCGAGGCCTACGAACTCGACAAGGCGGTGTACGAGGCCGCCTACGAGGCGCGTCACCGGCCGAGCTGGTTGAAGATCCCGCTCAAGTCGATCGCGAGGATCGTCAGCTAGCTTGGGCGTTGCCCTCGGTATCGGTATTTGCCAGTAGGAAATAACAAAGCGCGACTTCGACGCAATCTGCAGCGGACCATAGCAATTATGGCGGATGTAAATTATTGCGTGGTTGGGGCGGGATTTGCCGGGCTGACGGCCGCGTTGCGGCTCAAGCAGGCGGGCGAATCCGTGGCGCTGTTGGAGGCCCGTGATCGGGTCGGCGGCCGCACGTTCACCGAGGTCAGCGACGACGGTGTCTGGATCGACCGCGGCGGCGCCTGGATCGGGCCGGGCCAGAACCGGATCAAGGCGCTGATGACCGAGTACGGCGTGCCGAGCTACAAGCAGTACAGCGATGGCAAAGCGATGATGGTGCTCGACGGAAAGCAGCATCGCTACTCCGGCACCGTTCCGCTGACGATGACGCCTTGGGTTTCGGCCAATCTCGGCGCTGTCTTTCTCGAATTGGGGCAGATGTGCAAGTCGATCCCCTTGGAAGCACCGTGGGAAGCGAAGAACGCCCAGAAGTGGGACCAGATCACCCTGGCGAAGTGGCTCGCAGGCAACACGGTGTCCAAGGCCGCTCACGATCTGCTCGAGACCGCCATCGCGGGCTGCTACACGTCGGCCGCTTCGGAGGTGTCGATGCTGTTCGTGGCCTACCAAATGGCGTCGGGGGGTGGACCGGGGTTCGTGCTCGGAATCAAGGACGCCTCCCAGGACTCGCGGATCGTCGGCGGCATGGGCGCGGTGTACCGGCAGATGGCTGCAGAGATCGGTGACTCGCTGCACTTGTCTCAACCGGTACGGCGCATCGACCAGGACGCCGACGGCGTGACGGTGTGCTCTGACGACATGACGGTGCGGGCGCGCCGGGTCGTCGTCGCGGTGCCGATCGCGATAGCCGGCCAGATCTGGTACGAGCCGATGCTCCCGGTGGACCGGTCGTTCCTGCACCAGCGCATGCCGAGTGGAGCGATCGACAAGATCAACATCGTCTACGACGATCCGTTCTGGCGTAACGACGGGTTATCCGGTCAGTCGGCGGCGCCAGGGACGGCCGCACCGGTCACCATCGACGCGTCTACCGACGCCCCACGTCCCGGTGTTATGTGCGTGATCGCCGAGGGGCCGATCGCGCGCCAGCTGAGGAAGCTCGGTGAAGCGGAGCGGCGACGAGCAGTTCTCACCGAGCTCGTCGGTCGATTCGGCGACAAAGCCGCGTCGCCGGTGGACTACATCGAGCAATGCTGGACCACCGAGCGCTATTCCGGTGGAGGCATGCTCAGCCATGCGCCGCCGGGCGTACTCACCGAGTTCGGACCGGCGCTACGGGAACCGTGCGGCCGCATCCACTGGGCCGGAACCGAGAGTTCGGCCGTGATGTGCGGGTGGGTCGACGGAGCCGTCCGCTCCGGTGAGCGGGCCGCAACCGAGGTGATGCAAAGCGAACGGGTCGAGGCGGGCCAAGCGTGATCCCGCTGGCCGATGCGCTGCGCGCAACCCGCAGCAGCCTCGCCGGTTCCTCACAGCTTCACGCAACCTAGTGGTAATTCACTGGCTGTGTGACAACGACGTTGGAGACGCAAACACCGCCCGCTGACGCCGACAAGCCATGGCCCACCCGGGTGACCGCGATCACGTGGGACCGGGTGGGCCTCACAGTACTTCTGGTCGCCACAGCGGTGATGTATCTATGGGACATCACCATCAATGGGATGGGCAACCAGTTCTATGCCGCTGCGGCGCAGGCGGGTTCGACGAACTGGGAAGCGTTGTTGTTCGGCTCGCTGGATCCGCACAACTTCATCACCGTCGACAAGCCGCCGGTCTCGCAATGGGTGATGGGGCTGTCCGGGCAGATATTCGGGTTCAGCAGCGCCAGCATGATGATTCCGCAGGCGCTGATGGCGGTAGCCGCGGTCGCCCTGCTATACGGCGCCGTCGCGCGCATCAGCGGCCCGCGCACCGGGCTGCTCGCAGGCGGGGTGCTGGCGTTGACGCCGGTGGCCGCGTTGATGTTTCGGTTCAACAACCCCGACGCGGTGATGGTGCTGCTGATGACCGCGGCAGCCTACTGCACCGTGCGCGCAGTGCAGCAAGCGAGCCCGAAGTGGCTGGCATGGGCGGGTGTGGCGCTGGGATTCGCATTCCTCGCCAAGATGCTCGAGGGGCTGATGGTCGTCCCGGCTTTGGCGGCGGCGTACCTCGTCGCCGCACCGACGACGTTGTGGGCCCGGCTGCGGCATGTGTTGGTGGCCGGGGTCGCGTTCACCGCCTCGGCGGGCTGGTTCGTGGTGTTGACATTGTTCTGGCCCGCGTCGTCGCGTCCGTATATCGCGGGTTCCACCGACAACAACTTCATGAATCTTGTGTTGGGCTACAACGGTTTTGCCCGCGTCCTCGGCCGCAACCACATGGGCTTCGGCCCGCCGGCCCAGGTGGTCGGATCGGCGGCGGGCGCCCAGTTGCGTCTCGGGCGGCAGGGCGGATTCGGTGTCTTCGGCGACCAATCGCAGGGCTGGTCCCGGCTGGTCGGTGGTGAATTCGGTTTCGAGATCGGGTGGTTGGTGCCCGCCGCGTTAATGGCAACTGTCCTGATCGTGCTGTCCCGTGGCCGTGCACCGCGGACAGACCTGACGCGGGCTGCGGCGATCCTGTTCGGCGGCTGGCTGGTCGTGGACGGACTGGTGCTCAGCTTCATGCACGGCGCGATCCATGCGTACTACTGCCTGTCCATCGCGCCTCCGGTGGCGGCGATGTTCGCGATCGGGGTGCACGAGCTGTGGCAGCGCCGCGAAAAGTGGTTGTATCGAGTTGGTTTAGCTGTGCTGTTCGGGGGCACCGGCGTCTGGGGCTGGTGGATCCTCGGTCGTAATGCAAGCTGGCTGCCCATTTTGCGGTGGACCATTCTCGTGATTGCCGTGATAGGCGTGATCGCCCTGCTCGGGCCGTGGACAGCGGGGACGCGCCGCAGGTTCGCGCTTGGCGCGTTGGGTGTGGGACTCGTCGGTGCGCTCGCCGGGCCCGCGGTGTATGCGATCGTCACGATCGGTCAGCCGCACGAAGGCGGCGGACCGTCTGTCGGGCCCGCTGACGCGTCCCGGCAGGGCCATTTCTGGTTCGGCCAGGGCGCGGACAATCCCGATCTCGATGCGATCCTGAAGGACACGAACACCAAGTGGTCAGCCGCGATCCTGCGGTCGTCGAGCGCTGCGGGCCTCGAATTGTCGACGGACACAGCGGTGATGGCGATCGGTGGCTTCTCGGGCAGCGACCCGGCGCCGACGCTGAGCCAGTTCCAGGACGACGTGGCGCAGCACAAGGTGGCCTACTACGTCGTCATGAACAACCGTGGCCACGGGCCGGGCTGGGGCAACCGCGGTCATGCCGACATCGGCAAATGGGTTGCGGCGACCTTCTCGGCTACTAACGTCGGCGATGCCACTGTGTACAACCTGTCGGTGCCGAAGTAGTCGCGCACCCTGGCGACAAGCCTGCTCCGCTGGACGGGGTCGTTGGGATCGGCGGCCACGGCCAGCAGCCGGCTCGACGAGTAGCCATGCATGATCGGCGCGAGGTCGGTGGCATGCCTGCTGCTGATCGCGACGCGATAGCCGTCGCGTAACAGTTTCCGGGCCAGCCGGGTGCCTGCTTCGGTTCCTGCATCGAGTACGAGGACGACTTCGCCTGTGGCGGAGGATGCTTCGTGGATCATGTAGTCCACTCAACCGCCGCAACCTAGGTCGGCGATATGCGGCGGCTAAGGCGTCAGCATGAGCTAGCGGACCAGCCGGCGCAGCAGTGTCGACGCCATCGCGATACCGGCGACCGCGGCCACCACGAGCACGGCGATGTCGAGGAGGGCGTTGCTCGGCGCGCCGATCAACAGTCCGCGTAGGGCGTTGACCTCGTAGCTCAGCGGGTTCACGGCCGACAGCCAGCGCAGCCACTGTGGCATCACATCGACGGGGTAGAGCGCGTTGGAGGCGAAGAACAGCGGCATCGTGATGGCCTGGCCGATGCCCATCATGCGGTCGCGATGGCGGACCAGCCCGGCCAGCGTCATCGACAGACAGGAGAAGAACACCGCGCCGAGCACCACAACCGCCATCGCCCCAAGGATTCTCAGTGGATTGACCGTCAACTGGGCCCGGAGCAGGTACGCCAGCGCCAGCACACCGATCACCTGCACCACCGAGCGCACTCCTGCGGCGAATGCCTTCCCGGTGATGAGCGCCGATGCGGGCGCGGGTGTCACCATCAGCTTGGCGAGGATGCCCGCGTCGCGGTCCCAGATGATCTGGATGCCATAGAAGATCGAGATGAACAACGCCGACTGCGCGATGATGCCCGGGGCCAGGAACGCCAGGTACGGCACATCGCCCGTGTTGATCACGCGCAGCCGGGTGAATGTCTGCCCGAAGATCAACAGCCACAGTGCGGGCTGCACCATCCTGGTGAACAGCTCAGTGTGGTCGTGGCGCAGCTTCTGCAGTTCCACGATCGCGAAAGCGCCCATCCGCATGGCCATTCCGCGGATGCGACGCCAGCCGCGCGGCGCCCGGACGATATGTACTTGCGCGTTCTGATCAACTGACACGGCGAGCCGTCCTTCTGGTGTTCCGGATCGCACGGAAGCCGCTCTGCGAGGTGTCCTCACCCAGATCCGAGCCTGCGTAGTGCCGGAAAACATCCTCGAGTGTCGCGTCCCGCGACACCCGCTGCTTCAACTCGGTCGGCGTGCCGACCGCCCGCAGCCGGCCGTGGTGCATCAACGCCACCCGATCGCACAACGCGTCGGCCTCCTGCATGTAGTGGGTGGTGAGCAGCACGGTCATGCCGAACTCGCGCTGCATAAGTTCCACCTGGGCCCAGACACTGTCGCGCGCAATGGGATCCAGGCCGACGGTCGGTTCGTCAAGGATCAGCAGGGACGGCCGGTTCACCAGCGCCTGCGCCAACTCGAGCCTGCGGACCATGCCGCCGGAGTACGTGCCCGCCACCGCGTCGGCGACATCGAGCAGCTGCATCGCTTCCAGCGCTTCGTCGACGCGATCAGACCGCCGACGGCGCGGGACATCGTAGAGCCGTGCGAACAACTCGACGTTCTGCCGGCCTGTCAACGCGGCTTCAATCGAAAGCTGTTGTGGCACATAACCGATGTTGTGCCTGATGTCCATCGTGTGCCGACGCGCGTCGAGGCCGAAGATATACACCTCGCCACTCTGCACCGGCGTCAGGGTGGTGAGTACGCGCACCACGGTGGTCTTACCCGCTCCGTTCGGGCCGAGAAGGCCGACGGTCTCACCGCAGCGCACCTGCAGGCTGAGGTCGTCCACCGCGGTGAACTGACCGTAGCGGTGGGTCAGGTGCTGACAGTCGATCGCAAGCGTCGTCATGGTTGCCTCTCGTGCAGCATGCGGGTCATCTCGGCGAGTACCGCCAATCCGCGCTCCAGGCTGTCGAGCTGGATCGGGTCCAGCTCGTCGAGCACTGCCGACAGGGCGGCGCGGCGCGCGGCGCGAGATTCGTCGGCGATGCGTTGTGCGGGCTCGGTCAGGCGCAGTCGGCCCACCCTCCGGTCGTCGGCGTCGACGGCGCGGATGACCAGGCCAGCGGCCGCGAGCTTGGACACCAGGGTTGACGCCGTGTTGGGAACCAACCCCAACTCGGTGGCCGCCTCGCGTACCGAGATACCCGGTTGGCGGCCGACCAAGCGCACCAATTCGGCCTGCGACTGGGTGAGCCCGGTGGTGTCGAACCCCCGGCCGGTCGACCGACGCAGTTGGCGCCGGAACCGGCCCACCACGTTGAACAGCTCGGCGATCAGATCGGTGCGGGTTTCCACGAAAGCGATATTACCTCTGTTACAGAGGTAATACCCTGCCGGGGCGCGCCGACGGGCGGACAATGGGCTAATGGCCAAGTACCTGCTCAACGAAGCCGCGGTGGCCAAGGCGCGCTCGCTGATCGATGCTCGCCAGTACGTCCTCGACAGCGACTGGGGACAGGTGCAGCCGCGGGCGGAAGCGCAGAACACCTACCTTGAATCGCATACCTGGGACGAATATGCCGAGTGGCATCTGGGACTGACCGATGGCGCGGCGGACGGGACGAAGGCGCGATATGCCTTCGTATACGGGGACCTTCGTCGAATTCACCGCACCGGATTGATCGCCTGTGTGTACCGGGCTTCCGAATGGCGGCACAAGGACGTCGAGCTCGCCGCCCACGACTTGCTGCAGTATCTGGACAAGAAGACGGGTTTGGCGCCGACGGCCAAGGCCTGACCGGCTACGGGCGCAGCATGAAATCCAGGAAGCGGTCCCGCAGCTCGGCGGGCACATCCGGGGTCGGGCCCGCCGACTGCATGAGCCCGACACCGGCCGCGAACACCACCAGCGACCGCAGCGCGGCGTCGTCCGCCTCGAACCCGCATTCGTCAAAGGCCTGCCGGACGGCGCGCAGCACGCGCCCGTCGCTGCGCTCGACGCTGGCCCTGGTCGCCTCGTCGGTCAGCGCCCACAGCCGCATCGAGCGCTCGAGCGCCCAGTGTTGCGGAGCGACGAGAGTCTGCATCATGACGGCCAGGCGTTCCCGTGGGCCGCTGTCGGGCATGTTCTCGAACACCCGGCGGTTGCGGTCGTGCAAGTTACCCCACGCCTCGACCAGCGCCACGCGGTAGGTGGCCATATCGGTGAAGTGCCAGTAAAAGCTGCCCTTGGTGACATGCAGCCGCTCACACAGGGGCTCGATCCGGAGTGCGTTTGGACCGCTGTCAACGAGTACAGCAAATCCGGCCTGTATCCAATCGTCCGCCGTTAGCCGGCCAGAACCGTGCGGCGGCGCCATGCTGGGCAGCATACGGTGATCCACCGCGTTCTGCTGACACGGACGACAATTACATCCGGAAGGGGTGCTGGCAACCGTGACCGCCCGGTAGGGCGCCGCCGCTCTTCGGCTCCTACTCCCGGCCCGCCCGGCCGGCCGGCGTCAGCGAGATAACGAGAAGTCTCGAGAGCCATGGCGGCGGCCACGGTTGCTATAGCTGCTCACCGTACCATACGGCCAGGTACGGACGCGTGAACTCGATTAGCAAGCATGCTGGCGCACAACGCTTCTGAGTCAGCCGCGGCCTTCGCGGTTCCCACGTGCTGGCGAACTCGAGGTGGTCAATTTGGACCGCGTCGTGTGGCCGTGGCAGATGTCGGGCAACATGGGCGACATGGCGAGTGACGACTTCGACGACATCCCGCTCGAGCCCGAGGAGGAACTCGACTCCGACGAGGTCCGCAATGACGACGGTGACGAAGTTGTCGACCCCCCTGAGGAATGGATCGAGGCAAAGGACAACGAAACGCTCGACGAGAGACTCGCCGAGGAAGTGCCGGACGATCTCGGAGATGACGAGGACGAGGCGCCCAGCGACGCCCACGACTCGGACGCCGGCGGTGGGCTCAGGTTGGTCAGCAACTACGACCTCGACCACATGGACGTGGAAAGGCACGGCCGCGAACGCGGACAGATCGATGGCACACCGGAGGACGGGGACTCGTTCTACGACGTGATCGAATGAGCTAGTCCGACACCGCCTGCAGCACCATCACCGCACGCGCGTCGACGGACACCTTGGTGCCTGCCGTCACCGGTTTGGCCTCCTCGACCGTGGTGGTATCCGCCGTGTAGATCACCGGCACCCAGGCAGGGCCGAAGTCTTTTGGCGGAAGCGTGAATTCGATGGACTCGTAGTGGGCGTTGAAGCACAGCACGAACGAGTCGTCGGTGACGCGCTGACCACGTACGTCGAGATCGGGAATGCCCTGGCCGTTGAGGTAGACGGCGATCGACTTTGCGAAGCCCGATTCCCAGTCCTCTCCGGTCATTTCCGAGCCGTCGGGAGCCAACCACGCAATGTCGGGCAGGCCTTCGCCGCCGCGACGGCCGACCGGTTTGCCGCTGAAGAACCGTCGCCTGCGGAACACCGGGTGCGCGGTGCGTAGCGCCGACACCGCACGGGTGAACTCCATCAGCTCCGTGTCGGCGTTCGCCCAGTCGATCCACGACAGCTCGTTGTCCTGGCAGTAAACGTTGTTGTTCCCCTGCTGGGTACGGCCGAGTTCGTCGCCGTGGGCGATCATCGGGACGCCTTGCGAAAGCAGAAGCGTGGTAAGGAAATTGCGTTGCTGACGGGCCCGCAGCGCATTGATCTCCGGATCCTTGGTCGGGCCTTCCGCGCCGCAGTTCCAGGATCGGTTGTGGCTCTCGCCGTCGCGGTTGTCTTCTTTGTTGGCCTCGTTGCGCTTGTCGTTGTAGGAGACCAGATCGCGCAGCGTGAATCCGTCGTGGGCGACGACGAAGTTGATCGAGGCGACAGGGCGGCGGGCGGTTCGCTCGTAGAGGTCGGCCGATCCGGTGAGTCGGTAGGCGAACTCGTCGAGGGTGGCAGGTTCACCGCGCCAGTAATCGCGGACGGTGTCGCGGTACTTGCCGTTCCACTCCGTCCACTGGGGTGGGAAGTTGCCAACCTGATAACCACCCGGTCCGACGTCCCACGGTTCGGCGATCAGCTTGACCTGGCTAACGGTCGGATCCTGTTGCACGAGTTCGAAAAACGTCGATAGCTTGTCGACGTCATAGAACTCGCGGGCGAGCGTGGACGCCAGATCGAACCGGAACCCGTCGACGTGCATCTCGGTGACCCAGTACCGCAACGAGTCCATGATCAGCTGCAGCGTGTGCGGGTGGCCGACGTTGAGGCTGTTGCCGGTGCCGGTGTAGTCCATGTAGTAGCGCTTGTCGTCGTCGACAAGCCGGTAGTACGCGGCGTTGTCGATGCCGCGCATGGACAGCGTCGGGCCCATGTGGTTGCCCTCGGCGGTGTGGTTGTAGACCACGTCGAGGATCACCTCGATGTCGGCCTCGTGCAGCGCACGGACCATGGCCTTGAATTCCTGCACCTGACCGCCCGGGGTGGAACTGCTGCTGTACTTGGCGTCGGGCGCCAGAAACGCGATGGTGTTGTAGCCCCAGTAGTTTGACAGCCCCTTCTCGATGAGTGTGGAGTCGTTGACGAAGTGGTGCACCGGCATCAGCTCGATCGCGTTGACGCCCAACGACTTCAGGTGCTCGATGATCACCGGGTGTGCCACGGCGGCGTACGTGCCGCGAACGTTCTCGGGGATGTCCGGGTGGGTCTGGGTAAGGCCCTTGACGTGCGCCTCATAGATCACCGTGTCCGCGTACGCGTGCTGCGGCGGGCGATCCACGCCCCAGTCGAAGTAGGGATTGATCACCACGGCCTTGGGCGTTCCAACCGCCGAGTCTTCGTCGTTGCGGCTGTCGGGATCGCTGAAGTTGTAGCCGAACAGTGACTGGTTCCACTCGAAGGTGCTGTCGATCGCCTTCGCGTACGGGTCGATCAGCAGCTTGTTCGGATTGCAGCGCTGTCCCGTGGCGAGGTCATAGGGGCCGTACACGCGATAGCCGTAGCGCTGGCCGGGCTCGATATTGGGGATGAAACCGTGCCAGACGAAGCCGTCGACCTCTGGCAGCGTCACCCTGGACTCGGCTCCGTCGGCGTCGAACAGGCAGAGCTCAACCTTCTCCGCGGCCTCGCTGAACACCCCGAAATTGGTACCCGAGCCGTCATAGGTGGCGCCCAGTGGATAAGCCTTGCCTGGCCACACCTCCAATTGGGTGGCCTGCGGGCTGGCAGCTTGGCTCAAAGTGGCACTCTCCAGTATTGACGTGGTCGACGTGGAATCACCGACCATGGCGACGATACGGGGGTGCCCAAACTGAGAGGATCACAACCGGACTGTCCCCAGCCCGATTACCGGACATTGCTGCTGGTAATCGACCGCGGTGTGGCCACCATCACGCTCAACCGGCCACAGCAACGCAACGCGATCGGCGACGGCATGCGCGAGGAACTCGCCGACGCCTACCGGGCCTGCGACCGCGACGACTCGGTGCGGGTGATCGTGCTGACCGGTACGCCCCCCGCGTTCTGCGCAGGTGCGGATCTGGCGGGCGGCGAGCAGACGTTCGCCGAACCGGGGCCGGGCTTCAGCGCCGCGGGCATCGACGTGCCCGCATGGTCACTCTCCAAGCCGGTGATCGCCGCGGTCAACGGCCACGCGATCGGCCTGGGCCTGACGCTCGCCCTGCAGTGCGACATCCGGTTGTTCGCCGCCGACGCGCGTTACGGCGTGGTGCAGGTCCGGCGGGGCATCGTCGGTGATGCCTACTCTCACTGGGCCCTGCCGCGCCTGGTGGGCATCGCTAAGGCGGCCGAAATCCTTTTGACCGGAGCGACTTTCGACGGGCATCGAGCGGTGCAGCTCGGGTTGGCGAGCAGGGTGCTCGACGCCGCCGACGTTCTGCCAACCGCACTGGAACTGGCGCACGACATCGCGGAGAACACCGCTCCGATGTCGGTGGCGGCCAGCAAGCGGCTGCTGTGGGATTCGTTCGACCTTGACCGCGAGGCCGTCGGCGCCCGCGAGACAGAGATCCACTTGCGGGTCATGAGCCACGACGACGCAAAGGAAGGTGTGCGGGCATACATGGAACGCCGCCCGCCGCGGTGGACCGGCGCCCCGCGGGACCCGACGGCCTAGTCCGGCTAAGCGACCTCGACGCCAGCGGCGCGCATGTCTTCGACTGCCTTGTGGGTGGACTCCTGTGCCACGCCGGCAGTGAGGTCGAGAAGCACCCGTGTGGCGAAACCGGCTTTGACGGCGTCGGTGGCGGTCGCCAGCACGCAATAGTCAGTGGCTAATCCGGCGATGTCGATCTCATCCACGCCGCGCTGCCGCAACCAGTCGGGCAGCCGCGTGCCGGTGTCGTCGACGGCTTCGAACGCGCTGTAGGCGGCGGAGTAGTGGCCCTTCATGAACACCGCTTGGATGGCGCCGTCGTCGAACTCCGGGTGAAAGTCGACGCCTGGGGTGCCGACCTCGCAATGCCGTGGCCAGGACAGCCGGTAATCGGGGTGCTCGGAGAAATGTTCGCCCGGCTCGATGTGGTAGTCCTTGGTGGCGACCACGTGGGCGTAGTCGCGGTGGGCAGCTACGTAGTCGTTGATTTCGCGGACCACCGCGGTGCCACCGGCAATCCCTAGGGAACCGCCCTCGCAGAAATCGTTCTGGACGTCGACGATGATCAGTGCCCGCATGCGTCTACGTTAAGAGCCGCCTACCCGCCGAACAACAGATAAAGGCCGGTGAACGTGTAGCCGACCATCACCAGCATCGTCGCAAGCTGCCCGGTCAACTGATGGCCGGCGGGCAGCAGCCGCAGTGCGCTGTCGTGTGCCGCGATCACCGCCGCAATGTGTCCGGCCACCACGCAACCGACCTTGATGCTGGCCAACACCTGCGGATGCATCGACAGCACGTAGTGCACCTGAGCATCACCGAGACCGAACAGCAGGATGAATGTCTGCTGGCCGCGCTCGACGAGATACGTCAGGTAGTGCGCGAACACGTAGCCGATGACGATCGGGATCAGCGAATGGGCCATCAGCCCGGGCAGTTCGCGGCGACGCTGTGCATCGACGCCGCCGGTGGCGCGCGCCGCGAGCCAGAACGTGCCCGCGACCACGGCGGCGAACACCAACAGCCCCGCGGTGCGGAGCAGCGTCGTCGTAGCGACCGAGTCCGTGTGGTCCGCCACGAAGCCGCGCCATTGCGGGGTCGCCGAGAAGCTGTCGAACACCGTCGATCCAAGCAGCACCGCGAGCACGGCGACGGTGCCCGCCCGGACCGGCAGTGACGGAAGGTGGTCGAAAGGGTTACCGATAGCGATGCGGCCGTCGCTGTTGCGGCGCAGCGCCGACAGCCGAGATGCCACCATGCTGTACACCTCGAACGGAT
>Ga0207675_100001867_pt1 | contig 21081 bp, 17 predicted proteins | sample KBSSwiS42_FD_184305 | JGI IMG/M metagenome (GOLD analysis project Ga0207675, IMG submission 184305) | Switchgrass rhizosphere microbial communities from Kellogg Biological Station, Michigan, USA - KBS Switchgrass S4-2 (SPAdes) (version 2) | ecosystem: Host-associated > Plants > Roots >...
CGAGTACTGCTCGTCGAACATCGATTTCGTCGACGCCGCCGCGGTCGCCGACGTGATCGGCATCGAGGTCGAACACGTCAACTTCGCGGCCGACTACAAGGACCGCGTGTTCGCCGAGTTCCTGCGCGAGTACCAGGCCGGCCGCACCCCGAATCCCGACGTGCTGTGCAACGCCGAGATCAAGTTCAAGGCCTTTCTCGACCATGCGCTGCGGCTCGGTGCCGAGCAGATCGCCACCGGACACTACGCGCGCGTGCGCCAGCGCGCCGGCAGCTTCGAGCTGCTCAAGGGGCTGGACGGCAGCAAGGACCAGAGCTACTTCCTGCACCGGCTGAACCAGCAGCAACTGGCGCGCACGCTGTTTCCGGTGGGCGATCTCAAAAAGACGCAGGTGCGCGAACTGGCCGCCGAGATCAGCTTGCCCAACGCGAAGAAGAAGGATTCCACAGGCATCTGCTTCATCGGCGAGCGGCCGTTTCGCGAGTTCCTCAACCGCTACCTGCGCCAAGCGCCCGGCGCGATCGAGGACGACCGCGGCCGCACGGTGGGCCGCCACGTCGGCCTGAGCTTCTACACGCTGGGGCAGCGCCAAGGCCTGGGCATCGGCGGGTTGAAGCCGGCGCGCGGACGCGGTGTGGCCGAGCACGCGCCGTGGTACGTGGCGCGCAAGGAGCTGGCCCGCAACGTGCTGCGCGTGGTGCAGGGCCCGGACCATCCGTGGTTGCAGTCGCACCAGCTCCAGGCGGCCGACAGCAGCTGGGTGGCCGGCGCAGCGCCTCCGCCGGGCCGCTATGTCGCCAAGACGCGCTATCGCCAGGCCGATGCCGCTTGCGCGCTGACGCCGCAGGGCGACGCCGCCTTCGCGCTGCACTTCGATGACGCGCAATGGGCGGTCACGCCGGGGCAGTCGGCGGTGCTGTACGACGGCGAGGTGTGTCTGGGCGGCGGTGTGATCGACGCCGCGGCCCCCAAGCCGTGCCCTTCTGCGCCCGGCGCATTTGCAAACAACAACTGAATCGTTGGCCGGCGCATCGGCGCCCCGACAATGCGCTCCCCGCATCAGCGCGCGGCCTTCAGCCGCGTCGGCCGCGTGAACTTCCAGCAACTGCGATCGGTGCGCGAGACCGCGCGCCAGGGTTTCAACTTGACCGAAGTGGCCGCGGCGCTGCACACGTCGCAGCCTGGCGTCAGCCGGCAGATCCGCGAACTCGAGGACGAGCTGGGGCTGCAGATCTTCGTGCGCGCCGGCAAGCGCCTCACCGGCCTGACCGCGCCCGGCGAGGCGCTGATGCCGATCGTCGAGCGCTTGCTGCAGGAGGCCGCCAACCTGAAAAGCGCCGGCGACGATTTCGCGCACCAGGGACGCGGCACGCTGCGCATCGCCGCCACCCACTCGCAGGCGCGCTACGCGCTGCCGCCTCCAGTGCGCGACTTTCGCGCCGGCCATCCGCAGGTTGCGCTGCACATGCACCAGGGCTCGCCGCACCAGATCGCCCGCATGCTGCTGGACGGCAGCGTCGACGTCGGCATCGCCACCGAGGCGCTGGCCCAGTACGAGGAGCTGGTCGCGCTGCCGTGCTACAGCTGGACTCACGCGGTGGTGGTGCCGGCCGACCACGCCCTCGCCGAAATGGCCCCGCGCAGCGGCGCACTGACCTTGCAGCAGCTGGCGCGCTTTCCGATCGTCACCTACGAATCGGGCTACACCGGTCGCGCACACATCGACGAAGCGTTCGCGAAGGCCGCACTCACGCCCGACGTGGTGCTGCAGGCCATGGACGCCGACGTGATCAAGACCTACGTCGAGCTCGGCCTCGGCGTCGGCATCGTCGCCGCGATCGCGTTCGACGAGGAGCGCGACCGCGCACTGCGCGCGATCGACGCGCGCCATCTGTTCGCCGCCAACATGACGCGGCTCGCGGTGCGGCGCGGCAGCTACCTGCGCGGCTTCGTCTACGACTTCATCACCACCTTCGCGCCGCCACTGACGCGCGCGCTGGTGCAGCATGCGCTCGCGGCAGCGCCGGGTACCGACCATGCGCTGTAGCTGGCCGGCGGCGCACCCGGCGGCTTGCGGCTTGGAAACGCTGCCCGGCGGCGCCACCGGGCGCGCGCTCAGATCAGATCATGGCGGCCGGATCGTGGTCGACGGCGGCCGCTTCGCCACCGACGACGAAGCGCGTCACGCGACGCGGCCGCAGGTGCGCCAGCTGGCCCGGTGCCAGCGCCAGGCTGTCGCGCAGCTGCGTCCAGCGCGCGCGCGGCAGCTCGACGTCGACGTAGTCGCCGTCGTCGCGCTGGAATTCCAGGCGCGTCAACGGGCCCAGCGTCAGCACTTGCGACAGCCGCGCAGCAAAGGTGTGTGCATCGGGCGTCGCGACCAGGTCGAGCTCGTGCGGACGCACGTAGCTGACGTCGTCGCCCTCCGCGCCGCCGGGCGCCGCGACGCCGCCCGGCGGGTGCCCGAGCCGGCCGCGGAACAGGTTGACGTCGCCGAGGAACTGCAGCACGAACGGCGATGCCGGGTGGTCGTACACCTGGTCGGGCGCGCCTTGCTGCTCGATGTGGCCCTCGTTCATCACGACGATGCGGTCGGCCACCTCCATGGCCTCGTCCTGGTCGTGCGTGACGAACACGCTGGTGACGTGCACCGTGTCGTGCAGGCGGCGCAGCCAGCGCCGCAGCTCCTTGCGCACCTTGGCGTCGAGCGCGCCGAACGGTTCGTCGAGCAACAGCACCTTCGGCTCGACAGCGAGCGCGCGCGCCAGCGCGATGCGCTGGCGCTGGCCGCCCGACAGCTGGTGCGGGTAGCGGTCGGCCAGCCAGTCGAGCTGCACGAGTTTCAGCAGCTCCATCACCTTGCTGCGGATCTCGGCCTCGCTCGGGCGCGTGGCGACCCCGGAGCCGGGTTTCGCGCGCGTCGGCCGCACGCGCAAGCCGAACGCGACGTTCTCGAAAATGCTCATGTGGCCGAACAGCGCGTAGTGCTGGAACACGAAACCGACCTGTCGCTCGCGCACGTCGGTGCGCGTGGCGTCAACGCCGCGGAACAGCACGCTGCCCGAGTCGGGCACTTCGAGACCCGCGATGATGCGCAGCAGCGTGGTCTTGCCCGACCCCGACGGCCCGAGCAGAGCGACCAGCTCGCCGGCCGGGATGTCGAGGTTGACGCGGTCGCACACCACGGTGGCGCCAAAGCGCTTGTTCAGGTTTCGGATTTCGATGCTCATCCGGCAGACTCACGCGGTTCAACGGAGGCCTCGTGCTCCGATTTCACGCGTTGTTCGAGCCCGTACTTCAGTACCAGGGTCACCAGCGCCAACAGCGCCAGCAGCGACGCCACCGCGAACGCGGCCGCGAACTGATACTCGTTGTAGAGGATCTCGATGTGCAGTGGCATCGTGTTGGTCTGGCCACGGATGTGGCCCGACACCACGCTGACCGCGCCGAACTCGCCCATCGCGCGCGCATTGCACAGGATCACCCCGTACAGCAGCGCCCACTTGACGTTGGGCAGCGTCACGCGGCGGAAGATCTGCCAGCCGCCGGCGCCCAGCACGCGGGCGGCCTCCTCCTGCTCGGTGCCCTGCGCCTGCATCAGCGGGATGAGCTCGCGTGCGACGAACGGAAAGGTCACGAACGTGGTGGCCAGCACGATGCCGGGCACCGCGAAGATCACCTTCAGGTCGTGGTCGCGCAGCCACTCGCCGAACCAGCCCTGCAGTCCGAACACCAGCACGTAGATCAACCCCGAGATCACCGGGCTCACCGAGAACGGCAGGTCGATCAGCGTCAGCAGCACGCTCTTGCCGCGGAACTCGAACTTGGCGATCAGCCAGGCCGCCGCGATGCCGAACAGCAGATTCAGCGGCACTGCGATCGCGGCCGCGAGCAAGGTCAGGCCGATCGCCGAGCGCGCGTCGGGCTCGGCGATGGCGGCGACGTAGGCGTCGAAGCCCTTCTTCAGTGCCTCGACGAACACGATCGCCAGCGGCATGAACAGGAACAGCGTGAGGAATGCGATCGCCACGCCGATCAGCAGCCATTTCACTGCCGCCGGCTCGGTGGTGGCGCCGCGCATCGCGCGCGGCGCGCTGCCGGCGTGGGCTGGCGCGAGCACCGCGAGCGGCACTGCCGGAGCCGGTGTGCTCATGTGGCCTCCCGGGCTCGCCAAACCCACGCAGGCGCATGCAGGCGGTGCGGCCGTGCCACGCTCATCGCCCCTGCCGCTTGCGTGTCCACGCCTGCAATGCGTTGATCGCCAGCAGCAGTCCGAACGCCACCACCAGCATCACGACGGCGATCGCGGTGGCGCCGGCATAGTCGTATTGCTCGAGCTTGGTGATGATCAGCAGCGGCGTGATCTCGCTCACCATCGGCATGTTGCCGGCAATGAAGATCACCGAACCGTATTCGCCGAGCGCGCGCGCGAAGGCGAGCGCGAACCCGGTGAGCAGCGCCGGCGTCAACACCGGCAGGATCACGCGCGTGAAGGTCTGCCAGCGGTTGGCGCCCAGCGTCGCCGCGGCCTCTTCGAGCTCGCCGCGCAGGTCGGCGAGCACCGGCTGCACGGTGCGCACCACGAACGGCAAGCCGATGAAGGTAAGGGCGACGAAGACCCCAAGCGGCGCGTAGCTCACCTTGAACGGCAGCCACGCACCGATCCAGCCGTTCTTGGCGTACAGCGCCGTCAGCGCGATGCCGGCAACCGCAGTCGGCAATGCGAACGGCAGGTCGACCAATGCGTCGACCATGCGTCGCGCCGGGAATTGGTAGCGCACCAGAACCCACGCCACGACCAGCCCGAACAGCACGTTGATCAGCGCCGCCGCCAGCGAGGCACCGAACGTCAGCCTGTACGACGCCAGCACGCGCGGCGACGCGACGGCGTCCCAGAACGCCGGCGCGCTCATCGTCGCGGTCTTCAGGAACGCCGCCGACAACGGGATCAACACGATCAGCCCGAGGTACAGCAGCGTGAACCCGAGCGCCAGGTGAAAGCCCGGCAGCACGCTGTGACGCGTCAGCAAGGGATGGGCAAAGGCCACCGTCACCTCGCTCGGGCGCGGTGCGCGCAACGCAACGGGTTCATGCTGGCCGGCGCCTGCCGTGGCGTTGCGCCGGCTTCACTTGCGGGTGTAGATCTGATCGAACACGCCGCCGTCGGCGAAGTGCGTCCTCTGCGCCTGGGTCCAGCCGCCGAACACCTCGTCGATCGTGAACAAGGTGATCTTCGGGAACGCCTTCGCGTACCTGGCGGCCACCTTGTCGTCGATCGGGCGGTAGAAGTTGCGCGCTGCGATCTCCTGCCCGTCCGGGGAGTACAGGTAATCGAGATAGGCCTGCGCGACCGCGCGCGTGCCGCGCTTGTCGACCACCTTGTCGACCACCGCGACCGGCGGCTCGGCCAGGATGCTCGACGACGGATAGATGATTTCGAGCTTGTCGGCACCGAACTCCTTGAGCGACAGGTGCGCCTCGTTCTCCCACGCCATCAGCACATCGCCGACGCCACGCTCGGCAAACGTCACGGTCGAGCCGCGTGCGCCCGAATCGAGCACCGGCACGTTGGCAAACAGCCTGGCGATGTAGTCCCTTGCGATGGCGTCGTTGCCGCCGGGCTGGCGCAACGCCCAGCCGTACGCCGCGAGGTAGCCCCAGCGTGCACCACCCGAGGTCTTGGGATTGGCGGTGATCACCGACACGCCAGGCTTCACGAGATCGCCCCAGTCCTTGATGGCCTTGGGGTTGCCCTTGCGCACCAGGAACACGTAGGTCGACGTGTACGGCGCGCTGTTGTGCGGCAGGCGCTTCTGCCAGCCCGGCGCGATCAGCTTTGCGCGCTCGCCGATCTCGTCGATGTCGTAGGCCAGCGCGAGCGTGACGACATCGGCTTCCAGCCCGTCGATCACCGAACGCGCCTGCTTGCCCGACCCGCCGTGCGACTGCTTGACGATCACCGTGTCACCGGTCTTGGCCTTCCACTGCGCAGCGAACGCCTTGTTGAAGTCGGCGTACAGCTCGCGGGTCGGGTCGTAGCTGACGTTGAGCAGCGCAATGTCCTTGGCGTGTGCCGGGGCTGCCAGCACCACCACGGCGGCGAATGCGAGCGCCGCACGGCGCGCAGACGAAAAAGCAGACATGAAGGCCTCGAAACTCGACGATTCGATGGCCGCATGCTAGGCAGCATGGCGCGGCGCGCGAACGAATCGATGCGCGCTTCGATATGCGTTTTTCAACTACCCGCGGTGCGCGTGAAAAGGGCTTGACGTCGGCGTGCCCGAAGACGTTCGGCGCACGCGCGCTCGGCGCGGGTCAATCGCCAGGGCGCTGGCGCACGGCGGCGGCCAATGCCTGCACGTCGCTGGTCTGCACGGCAGGCGCGGCATCGGCTGCGTCGAGCACGGTGGCGCGCAGCATGCGCTGCAGCGTCTCGGGGTGCGGCGTCAGCGGGCCGATGAAGCGCACGTGCTGCGCATCGGCCACCAGCAAGGTCGGGAACGTCTCGACGTCGTACTCGCCGACCAGCTCGGCCTCGTCCTCGATGTCGATCCAGTGCGCCGCGACGGCGACGCCGGCGCGCCGCAGGTCATCGACCGCCGCGTCGAACGCGGGGCGGTACTCGTCGCAGGTGCGGCACCACGCGGCGCATAGGCAGGCCACATGGATGGTCGGCGCACCGGGCATGCGCCCGATCGTAGCGGCAGCGCCGCTGGCGCGTTCAGATCGCTGCCAATGCCCGTGTCAAGTCTGCGCGCAGGTCGACCTCGTCCTCGATGCCCACCGACAGCCGCACCAGCGCGTCGCCGATGCCGAGCGCTGTGCGTGTGGCCGGCGGGATGGTGGCGTGCGTCATGATCGCCGGGTGCTCGATCAGGCTCTCGACGCCGCCCAGGCTCTCGGCCAGCGCGAAGATGCGCACCGCTTCGAGGAAGCGCCGGGTGCCCGCGAGGTCGGTCTTCAGGTCGAGCGACACCATGCCGCCGAAGCCGTTCATCTGCCGCTTGGCCAGTGCGTGCTGCGGATGCGACGGCAAGCCGGGGTAGCGCACGCGCGCGACTTTCGGCTGCGTCTCGAGCCACTGCGCGAGCGCCAGCGCGCTGCGGTTGTGGCGCTCCATGCGCAGCGCCAATGTCTTCACGCCGCGCAGCGCCAGAAAGCTGTCGAACGGCCCGGCGATCGCGCCGACCGCGTTCTGCAGGAACGTCAGCCGCTCGCGCCACTCGGCCTGGCGGTCATCGCCCGCCACCACCGCGACGCCACCGATCACGTCGGAGTGGCCGTTCAGGTACTTGGTGGTCGAGTGCACCACGATGTCGAAGCCCAGCTCCAGCGGGCGCTGAACGAACGGGCTGGCGAACGTGTTGTCGGCCACCGCGATGAGCTCGTGTTCGCGCGCGATCTGCGCCAGCGCGGCCAGGTCGGCGAGCTTGAGCAGCGGGTTGCTCGGCGTCTCGACCCACAGCATCCTGGTCTCGGGCCGGATCGCCGCGCGCACCGCGTCGAGGTTGGCGAGGTCGACGAAAGTGAAACTGGTGTTGGCGCTGCGCCGACGGACGCGCTCGAACAATCGAAACGTGCCGCCGTACAGGTCGTCGCTGGCCACCACGTGTGCCCCGGCGTCGACCAGCTCGAGCACCGTGGAGATGGCCGCCAAGCCGGAGGCGAAGGCGCACGCGCTGGCGCCGCTTTCGAGGTCGGCCACGCAGCGCTCGAAGGCCCAGCGCGTCGGGTTGTGCGAGCGCCCGTAGTCGAGTCCTTTGTGCACGCCCGGGCTCGACTGCACGTAGGTCGACGTGGCGTAGATCGGCGGCATGATCGCGCCGGTCGACGGGTCGGGTGCCTGGCCGGCATGGATCACACGGGTGGCGAAGCCTTGCTTGGCCACGGCCTTGGAGTCGTCGCGCTTCATCGTGGCGCCTTTCGCAGATGGTTGAGCAGGTCGAAGCGGGTGATCAGCCCGTGGAAGCCAGCGTCGTCGGCGATGATCGCCACCAGCCCGCTGTCGAGCACGTGGCGCAGCGCCGAAATGTCGGCGTCGGGCGGCAGCGTCTGCAGCCGCTTGCTCATCGCCTGCGACACCGGCTCGGCGTAGCGCGCGGCGCCTTCCTGCACGCGCAACAACAGGTCGGACTCGTCGACCACGCCCACCAGCTGGCCGTTGTCGAGCACCGGCAGCTGCTGCATGTCGGCCAAGCGCATGCGCTGGAACGTGGTGAGCAAGGTGTCCTGCGGGCCGACGCTGACCACGCTGCCATCTTCGGCGCGACGGGCAATCAGGTCGCGCAGGTCGCCGTAGCGGCGTTGCTTCAGCAGCCCCTCGTCGATCATCCAGGCGTCGTTGTAGACCTTGCTGAGGTAGCGCGTGCCGGTGTCGCAGACGAAGCTGACCACGCGCTTCGGCTGCTGCTGCTCGCGGCAATAGCGCAGCGCCGCGGCCAACAGGGTGCCGGTGGACGAGCCGCCGAGCAGCCCTTCGGCCTTCAGCAGCTCGCGCGCGGTCGCGAAGCTCTCGTCGTCGGGGATCGAATACGCCTGCGACACCGCCGAGAGGTCGCAATTGGCCGGCACGAAATCCTCGCCGATGCCCTCCACCGCCCACGCGCCCGGTGCACCGTGCGTGCCTGTCATCACCTGGTCGCGCAGGATCGAGCCGGCCGGGTCGGCCAGCACGAACTGCACGCTCGGCTGCACGCGCTTGAAGTAGCGCGACAGGCCGGTGAGCGTGCCGCCCGAGCCGACGCCCACCACGATGGCATCGAGCGCATGGCCGCATTGCTGCCAGATCTCGGGCCCGGTGGAGGTCTCGTGCGCCAACGGGTTGGCCGGGTTGTTGAACTGATCGGCGAAGAACGAACCGGGGATCTCCTGCGCCAGCCGCGCCGCGTAGTCCTGGTAGTACGCCGGGTGGCCCTTGCCGACGTCGCTGCGCGTGGTGTGCACCTCGGCGCCGAGCGCCTTCAGGTGCAGCACTTTCTCGGCCGACATCTTGTCGGGCACCACCAACACCACGCGATAGCCCTTGGCACGCGCCACCAGCGCGAGCCCGAGCCCGGTGTTGCCGGCGGTGGCCTCGATCACGGTGCCGCCCTCGCGAAGGCGACCATCGCGCTCGGCGTCCTCGATCATCGAGCGGCCGATGCGGTCCTTGATCGAACCGCCGGGGTTCTGCGATTCGAGCTTCAGCAGCAGCGTGCACGGGCCCGTGTCCAACCGCGTCACCGGCACCAGCGGCGTGTTGCCGATCAGGTCGAGCACGGCGGGGCTGTCGGCACGCGTCATGTGCGCGTTATGCGAGCACGCACCGCGCCTGTCAACGGCGCGGTCTTTGCCCGGCGCCCGAGGCCCGTCAGTCGGTGGCTTCGACGCCAACCGCCACCAGGATGCGCGACACCATGTTGTAGGCCGCGATCACGCCGATCAGCTCGAACAGGTGGCGGTCGCTGCCAAGCAGCCGGCGCGCGCTGCCGAAGGTGGCGTCGCGCACCCGCACCTCGCGCGTCATCTCCAGCGCCAGTTGAAGCGCGGCGCGCTGCGTCTCGTCGAACAGCGCGCCGTCGATCGCAGGCAGCCGGCGCAACGCGTCGAGCTGGGCCTGGGTACCGCCGCACGACAGGAAGATCGGTCCGTGGTGGTGCAGCTCATACTCGGCGCGGTTGAGCACCGCCACCGCGCACATTGCCAGCTCGCGCAGCACCATCGGCAGCTCGAGTTCGCCGCGCACGCGACCCAGCAGCTCGCCCCAGCCGGTGGCGAACGGCGGGCTGTACAGCAAGATTCGGTCGAGCGCGCCGAGTCGCCCGCCGCGGCGCTTGCGGATCGATGCAACCAGCTCGGGCGGACCGGCCTGCTCGTCAGTCTTGTAGGGGATGCGCGGCATCGGGCCTCCTGCACAAAAGGCGACAACCGGCATCGCCGGTGCCCGATGCTAACTGCGATGGCGGCGGCGCCGGATGCGCCGCGGCGCGTCAGAGGTTGGTCTGCACGCTGACGATGCGCCCGCTGCGTGGCTCAAGCTCACAGCGATAGGTAAACGGCGACGAGTTCATGCCGGGTGCCCGCTCGAAGGCGCCGCGCCCCTCGAGTGCGATGCGATCGTCTTGCGACGGCCGCAACTGTCGCGACTCGCCGTCGAGCACGATCTTGTCGGCGCGCGGATTCTTGCTCTTCAGAGAGGCGACCGCGGCGCTGTCGCAATCGCTCACCGACACGTTGCTCAGATCGGGCTGGAACGGCTTGTCTTCGGCGACCGCGGTGAGCTCGCGAAACACGACCCCGGAGGTCGCACCGGTCTTGGTGTTGATCGCGCAGCCGTAGCTGAACGACACCACGCGCCCGCCCGGCGCGCGATAGCGCCCTTCGCCCTTCAGGCTGGTTTCGTCCTCGGCCGATGGCGTCAGCGAGCGCTTGGCCTTCACGTACTGCACGTCCTGCGCGTCCTTGCCGCGCATGCGCTTGACCGCCTCGGTGACCGCCCCCTCGCAATCGTCGGCTGCCTTGGTGGCTTCGGCCTGCGCGCGCGCCAGGCCGGAGGCCGCAAGCAGCGCAAACAGGAGCACGAGAGACGGTGTGCGTGCAGCCATGATCGTGGTGCAAGAGTCGACGACAGTGTCGCAGCGATGGTGTCGCCTTTCGGCAGCAGGGGCAAGGTCGGAAACGTAAGAGCCGACCATTCGGGCACCGCTCAGGCGGGGGGCCGCGACGCATTCAACGCTGTGCTGGGTTGCAATGCGGCGAGCCACTGTAACAACAGCGCATTGACGCGTGCGGGTTGCTCCCAGGTCATCAGGTGGCCCGCTTGCGGCACCACCTCGAGACGCGCCTGCGGCACCGCCTGCGCGATTTCCCGCGCGTGCTCCAGCGGCGTCAGCAGGTCGCCGTCACCGCACGCCACCAGCAGCGGGCAGCGGATGTCGGCCAGCCACGGCCGCATGTCGGTGCGCGCCATCACCGCGCGGTTCTGCGCGATCAGCTGCGCCGTTCCGGCGCGCAGGATTTGCTGCACGTAGTCATCGACACGCGATTTGTCGGCGGCGTGCGCAGGATGGAACGCGAACATCGCGTTGGCACGCAGCACGGGCTCGGCGCGCCCTTGCTCGAACTCGACGATGGCGTCGCTGCGCAGCTTCAGCAGCTCGGGCGTGTCGGCGCGCGCGGTGCTCGACAGCAGCGCCAGCGCGGCGATGCGATGCGGTGCGGTGCGGTGCGCGTGCAGCGCGAGCATGCCGCCCATCGAGCTGCCCACCAGCACCAACGGCCCCTTGAATTCGTCGAGCAACGCTTGCGCCATCGCCAGCAGGTCGGCGTGGCGCTCGTGCACGGTGCTCACGCGCACGTCGTGGTGCGCCGACAGAGCGGGCAATTGATCACGCCACAGCGCGGCGTCGCACGCCAGGCCGGGCAGCAGGATCACGCGCGACATCGGTTTGTCGTCGAATGCGGGGACAATCGCATCATGACCGAGCTGATCGTGATGCGCCACGGCGAGACCGACTGGAACCGCCAGCACCGCTTTCAAGGACAGATCGACGTGCCGCTCAATGCCACCGGCCGCGCACAGGCCGAGCGGCTGGCGCAACGGCTGGCCGACGAAGCGTTCGACGTGGTGGTCAGCAGCGACCTGCAACGCGCGCGCAGCACCGCCGAACTGGCCGCAGGCGGGCGCGACATCGTCTGCGAGCCGCTGTGGCGCGAGCAGTCGTTCGGCGTGCTCGAAGGGCTCGACGCGCCGACCATCATCGAGCGCCATCCCCAACTGTGGGCGCACTGGCTGCGCCAGGACGCCGATTACGCGCTGCCGGAAGGCGAAAGCGTGCGCGCCTTCCACGCGCGCGTGCTGCAGGCGCTGCAGCGCTTGGTGCAGCAGCATCCGGGCGCGAAGGTGGCGGTGTTCACGCACGGGGGCGTGCTCGACATGTTGTGGCGCGCCGCGCGCACGCTGCCGCTGCACGGACCGCGCCTGTGCGATATCCCGAACACCGGGATCAACCGGATGCAATGGCGCGATGGTGTGCTGCGGATCCTGCAATGGGGCGACGCCGCACACCTCGACGGGCTGCCCGAACAGCCCGACACCACGCCGCTGGGCGTGGGCTGAGCGCGCGGCCCGTCAGGCGCTGTCGTGCGCCGGCACGCTGCGCCCGAGCAGGCAGTCGGCGGTGGCGCTGAGCACGGTCTCGATCACCTGGTCGCGCAGCTGGACCTTGTCGTGCCATGGGTAGCGTGAGTAGGCGCGCCTGCAGATGGCCCACCACCAGCACGCAGCGCAGCGGCCGAACGGGCTGCACGCTGGTGATCGCGCTCGGCGCGATCGCACAGCTGCTCGAGGGGCTGCGGCAAGCCGGCCCGCGCATCCAGCAGCGCGCTGCCGGACGGCGCAGCCTGGCAGTCGTTTTGAAGGCGGCGCGCTCAGCTCACTGCCACGATAGCGCCGCGAAGTCGTTGGCCAGGATCGGGGCATCTTTCCACAGGCCCTTCAGGCCCGCCTTGGCCACCGTGATCCAGGTGGGCTGGTACAGGTAAGCGGCCACCGCGTCATCGGCCACGAGGCGCTGTGCATCGGCCATCAGCTTGTTGCGCTGCGCAGCGTCGGCCGTGGTGTTGATCCTGTCCCACAGGTCGTTGAACTTCGCCGACTCGTAGCCCCAGTAGTAGCCCGGACGCGCGAAGTTGCCGAAGTCCAGCGGCTCGACATGCGAGATCACCGTCAGGTCGTACGCCTTCTGGCCGTACACGCCCGACAGCCACTGCGCCCACTCGACGTTCTCCAGCTTGGCCACGATGCCCACCTTGGCCAGTTGCGCGGCAACCACCTCGCCGCCCTGGCGGGCATACGGCGTCGGCGGCAGCTTCATCGTCAGCTCCAGCGGCGTGGCCACGTTGGCGTCCTTCAGCAGCGCGCGCGCCTGCTCGGGTGCATACCCGTTGACCGCGGTGAGGTCGACGTAGCCGGGCGCACCGGGCACGTAGAAGCTGCCGATCGGCGTGCCGAAGCCGTCGGCGGCGCCGTCGATCACCGCCTTGCGGTCGATCGCCATCGCGATCGCGCGGCGCACCCGCACGTCGTCGAGCGGCTTGCGCTTGTTGTTGATCGCCAGGATCGTCTTAGAACGCGAGCCCCCGATCAGCACCTGGAACCGCTTGTCGCTCTGAAACTGGCTCAGGCTGCGCGCCGCGGCGACGCGCGGAAACGCATCGACATCGCCCGACAACATGGCTGCCACCTGCGCGGCGGCGTCGCTGATGAAGCGGATCGTGACGCGGCGCAGCTTGGCCGCCTTGGGGTCACGGTAGCCGTCCCAGCGCGTCAGCACCACCGACGAGCCCTTGGTCCAGCTTTCCAGCCGGTACGGCCCGGTGCCGACCGGCTGCGCGTTGTTGGTCGGTGCGCTCTTGGGCTCGACGATCGACGCGGTGGTCTGGCCGAGCTGGAACAGGAAGTCGGGGTTCGGGTTCTTCAGCGTCAGGATCACCGTCAGGTCGTCGGTGGACGCGAAGTGGGCGATGTTGTTGAACACCGCCTTGTCCTTGTTGACCGAATTGGACGCCACCGCACGCTCGAACGAGAACTTGACGCTCGAGGCGCCGAACGGTTCGCCGTTGTGGAACTTGACCCCGGGCTTGAGTCTGAAGGCCCAGGTCTTGTTGTCGGGCGTGACGCTCCAGCTGTGCGCCAGCAGCGCTGTGATCGAGCCGTCGGACTCGATCTTGGTCAGCGTCTCGAGCACGTTGTAGTGCACCACCTCGCCGATCGCGGAGGCCGCGCCAGCTGTGGGGTCGAGCCCTGTTGGCTCGAGCGTCATGCCGATCACCGCGCTGTCTTTCCGGGGTTGCGCCAGCGCACTCGTGCTGCCGACCACAATCGCGAGCGCGCCGACCGCGACGCGCACTGTCCAACCCTGAGCGATGTGCATGACGGGCCCCGCGCGGTTTTCAACGATGGCGCCGATGGTACCGGCCGGCGCGCAGCAAAACGGCCCGCGCCGAGTCGGCTGCGGGCCGTGCGCTGGACGCTGCGCCGTCAGAACGGGATGTCGTCGTCCATGTCGTCGAAGCCGGTAGCCGACTTCGCCGCCGGCTTGGAGGCCGGCGCACGCGGCGCCGGGGCGCTGCGCCCTTCGCCGTGCTCGTCGGCGCCACCGCCCATGCCTTCACGGCTGCCGAGCATCTGCATCTGATCGGCGATGATCTCGGTGGTGTAGTTGTCTTTGCCTTCCTTGTCCTGCCACTTGCGGGTCTTCAGGCGGCCCTCGACGTAGACCGAGCGTCCCTTCTTCAGGTACTCGCCGGCGATCTCGGCCAGGCGGTCGTAGAAGACCACGCGGTGCCACTCGGTCTCTTCCTGCTTTTCACCGCTGTCGCGGTTCTTCCAGTTGCGCGTGGTGGCAACACTGACGTTGCACACGGCCGCGCCGCTGGGTGTGTAGCGCACCTCCGGGTCGCGGCCGAGGTTGCCGATGATGATGACCTTGTTGATCGATGCCATGGTGGGCTCCTGGGGTGGCCGAGGGGCGCTTCATGCTCCCCGATGCGCCCATGATAGCCACGCGGCCGACGCACGCCATTGCCCCGAAGGGCGCCCTCCACAGCGGGCCCACTGGAGGTGGCGCGCGATTGCGGGATCAGGGCTCGCCGTCCCAGTCATCCGGGTGGGAGCTGGTGCGTTGCGCGGCGCGAGAGCCTTGGGGTGAACGGGCGGATCAGCGCTCGGGCCGAACCACACGAATAGCGGCGCGCATGCGCCGCCGCGGCGCGCGGCTCGCTACCATCGCGCCTGCATGGCCGACACCGCCACCGTTGCCCCGCCCCCAGCCGCCACGCAGGTGCAGCAGCTGCTGCGCGAGGTGTTCGGCTACGACACGTTCCGCGACCAGCAGCAGGCGATCGTCGAGCACGTGTGCGCCGGCGGCGACGCGCTGGTGCTGATGCCCACCGGCGGCGGCAAAAGCCTGTGCTACCAGGTGCCGGCGATCGCGCGCCACCGCGCCGGCCTCGGCGTGACGCTGGTGGTGAGCCCGCTGATCGCGCTGATGCATGACCAGGTCGGCGCGCTCGAGGAAGCCGGCGTGCACGCGGCGTTCCTCAATTCGACGCTCGACGGCGACGACGCGCGCCAAACCGAGCGCGAGCTGCTGTCCGGCCGCATGGTGCTGTTGTACGCGGCACCCGAGCGCATCCTGACGCCGCGCTTCATGGCGATGCTCGATTCGCTGCACGAGCGCGGGTTGTTCAGCCTGCTGGCGATCGACGAGGCGCATTGCGTCAGCCAGTGGGGCCACGACTTTCGCGAGGAGTACCTCGCCCTGTCGCAACTGCACGAACGCTTCGCGTCGGTGCCGCGCATCGCGCTGACGGCCACCGCCGATGCCCATACGCGCGCCGACATCGTCGAGCGCCTGGCGCTGCGCGGGGCGCACCAGTTCGTCTCCAGCTTCGACCGGCCGAACATCCGCTACACGATCGTGGAGAAGGACAACGCGCGCGCGCAGTTGCAGCGCTTCATCGAAGACGAGCATGCGGGCGAGGCCGGCATCGTCTACTGCCAGAGTCGCAAGAAGGTGGAGGAAACGGCGCAGTGGTTGCAAGGCATCGGCGTCAGCGCGCTGCCGTACCACGCCGGCCTCGAATCCGCGCTGCGCCGCGAGCACCAGGACCGCTTCCTGCGCGAGGACGGCATCGTGATGGTGGCGACCATCGCGTTCGGCATGGGCATCGACAAGCCCGACGTGCGCTTCGTCGCGCACCTGGACCTGCCGAAGAACATCGAGGGCTACTACCAGGAGACCGGGCGCGCCGGTCGCGACGGCGGGCCGGCCGACGCGTGGATGACCTATGGCCTGGCCGACGTCGTGAACCAGCGCCGCATGATCGACGAGAGCGTCGCCAGCGAGGACTTCAAGCGCATCCAGCGCGGCAAGCTCGATGCGCTGCTGGCGCTGGCCGAGGCGCACGACTGCCGGCGCGTGCGGCTGCTCGGCTACTTCGGCGAGGCCTACGGCGCGACAGGGACGAAGCTGGGTGTCGCTGACCGCGACCAGTCGCTGCCGGAGGCAGCGAGCGTGCGGACTCGATGCGGCAACTGCGACAACTGCCTGAGCCCGCCGCAGACGTGGGACGCGACCGAGGCGGCTCGCAAGGCTCTGTCGTGCATCTACCGCTTCCGCCAGCACGGGGGCATCGGCTTCGGCGCCGGCCACCTGATCGACGTGCTGCGCGGCAAGCACACCGACAAGACCGCGCAGCACGGGCATGAAGCGTTGTCGACCTTCGGCGTCGGCGCCGAGCTGTCGGAGTCGCAGTGGCGCGGCGTGCTGCGGCAGCTGCTGGCGCTCGGCCACGTGCACGCCGAGGGTGAATACGGCACGCTGGCGCTCACAGCGTCGGCGCGCGCGGTGCTCAAGGGCGAGGTCGCGATCGTGCTGCGCGAGGCGCGCACCGTGCCACCGCGCCGCAAGCGCGGACCTGGGCGCGGCGCGGCGCTGCCGGCCGACGCTGTGCTCAGCGAAGCCGGCGAGGCGCGTTTTGCCGTGCTGCGCCAGTGGCGTTCGGAGGTGGCGCGCGAACACAACCTGCCCGCCTACGTGGTGTTCCACGACGCCACGTTGCTGCAGATGGCGCAACGAGCGCCCGCCACGCTCGACGCCCTGGCCAGCATCAGCGGCGTCGGCGCCAAGAAGCTCGAGGCCTACGGCGCGGCGATCTTGCGCGTGTTGCACGAGGCGAGCGCGCCGACCACCGCACCGTGAGCCGCAGCGCCCTTCCATCGTTCGGAGCTAACCCCGCAACGACTCGTCGCACGTGCAATGCATCCATGTGTAGCCGACGGCGGTTGCGAGGTATCGACATGGCAGACTGTTCGCGATGAACCCCCACGCGCTGCCCCCGGCGGTGCATGCCGATGACGACGATCTGGCGCTGATGTCGGCCTTCGCTGCCGGCGACGCGCAGGCGTTCGAGTGGCTGTACCGGCGTCACCATGCGGCGCTGTACCGCTTCGTGCGCCGGCTGCTGGGCCGCGACGGCACCGCCCAGGCCGACGAAGTGTTCCAGGACACCTGGCTGCGCGTGGTGCACGCCAAGGAACGTTACGTTGCGCAGGGCGCCAGCTTTCGCACCTGGCTGTTCACGTTGGCACACCACCGAGCCATCGACGTGCTGCGGCGCTCCGGCCGCGAGGTGGTGCTGGTGGCCGACGACGACGCCGAGCCGTTCGTGCCCGACGGCACGCCTTGGTCGCTGTGGCCGCGCCCCGAAGAGGCGATCGACGACCTGGTGTTCTGGCGCCGCGCCGGCGCCAAGCTGCTCGACTGCCTCGAGCAGCTGCCCATCGCCCAAAAGACCGCCTTCTTGCTGCACCACGAGGACGGCATCTCGCTGGACGAGCTGGCGCGCGCGCTCGACATCGGCTTCGAAACCGCCAAGAGCCGGCTGCGCTATGCGCTGGCCAAGCTGCGCACCTGCATGGGCGCATACCTCGACGCCGCCGCGCTGCGGCCGCGCCACGCAAATGTGCCGCTGCGGCTGGCGCGAGACGAAGAGCCGACGCCATGAGCGAAGACCTCGCCCACGACGCCCACCTGCGCACGGCCCTGCGCCACGCGCCAGACCATGCGCTGGTGCCCCCCTCGAGCGTGAGCCAGGCGATCCTCGGCGCCGCGCGGCAGGCGCACCGGCCTGCGCGTGCCACACCGGCACCCCCGCCGCCGCGCATGCGCGCGGCGCACGCGCCGATGTGGCGCACCTGGCTGCGCCAGCTGACTTCTCCGCGCTGGGCGGGCGGCTGGGCCGCGGCGCTGGTGGCGGCGCTGGGCCTGGGGCTGTGGCTCGACCTCGAAGTGCAGCCGGTCGTGGAGCATCCGAGTGCCGTCGCACCGGCGCCCGGCCCCGCCCGGGCGAACGCTGGCGCACTGCCCGAGACGCCCGTGCCGCGCGCTGTCGAGCCGAGAGACCCCGTTGCGGCATCTGTCGACGAGCGCGCACCCCAGGAATCCGCGTCGGCGCTGCGCAAGTCGGCACCCGTGCCGACTGCCAAGGCGGAGCGCCAAGCCATGGCCCGCAATGAAACTGCGCGCACGGTGACCCAGCAGCGCGCCGACAGCACGCGATCGGAGACGCAAGGACCACGCAATCCCGATGCGCCGGTCACGCCCGCGCCTGCGCCGGTCGGCGGCACCGATTCGACGAGCGCACCGATGCCCCCACCCGCCACCGCGCAACTCCCGGCAGCGCCGCCAGCGCCCGCTGACTCAGGCGTCGGCGCGCAACGGGCCGCTGCAGCCCAACCCGAGTTGCAGGCGCGTGCGTCGACGCCGTCGGTCGACGAGCTGCGCTTGTCGGCCGCGTCGCGCGGTGGCGGGGCGCCACAGCCCGCCGCCTCACCTTTGCTGACGCTGCTGCAGCGCGTGCGCGCCGACAGCGCCGCGGGCTCGGTGCGCTGGACCTGGGTCTCCCCCGGCGGTGCCGCGCCGGTGCCTTTCGACGACGCCGGGCAGGCCTGGCTGCAGCGCTTGATGCAAGCGGCGCGCGGGCGCTGGAGCGACGTGGCGGAGCGCGGCGAGACGGCCGAGGCCACCGAAGTGCGCTGGTGGCGCGACGGCTGGCCGCACGCCACGCTGCGCATCGAGGCCGACGGCCTGCGCTGGTTCGACGCCAACGGCCGCATCCGCTATGCGCCGCTGGACGCGTCGACGCTGCAGCGCGTGCGCGGCTACTGAGGCCGCTCTCGGCGCCGAAGCAAGGCGCCGAGCAGGGCACTGGCGTGCCACCGCGCGCGCCCCGTAAGATGTCCGGTTTCCCGCGCCGCTGTCATGCCCAAGCCCGCCGCCATCGTTACCCATGCCACGCCGGCGCGTGAAGGTGTCGGCGCCGCGCTTGCGATGGCGTCGGACACGCAGCAAGCGTTGCACGCGCCACCGGACACTTCCACGTCGCACGCGCCGCTGCAAGAGATCCGCATGTTGCAGGTTCGCGGGGCTCGCACGCACAACCTGAAGAACATCGACCTCGATATCCCGAAGCGCCAACTGGTGGTGATCACCGGGTTGTCGGGCTCCGGCAAATCGAGCCTGGCGTTCGACACGTTGTACGCCGAGGGCCAGCGCCGCTACGTCGAGAGCCTGTCGGCGTACGCTCGCCAGTTCCTGCAACTGATGGACAAGCCCGACGTCGATCTGATCGAAGGGTTGTCGCCGGCCATCAGCATCGAGCAGAAGGCCAGCTCGCACAACCCGCGCTCGACCGTGGGCACGATCACCGAGGTGCACGACTATCTGCGGCTGCTATTCGCACGCGCCGGCACGCCGTTCTGTCCCGACCACGGGCTGCCGCTGCAGGCACAGAACGTCAGCCAGATGGTCGACAGCGTGCTCGCGCTGCCCGCCGACTCACGGCTGGTGATCCTGGCGCCGGTGGTGCGCGACCGCAAGGGCGAATTCAGCGACCTGTTCACGCAGATGCAGGCGCAGGGCTTCGTGCGCTTTCGCATCGGCGCGGCTGGCGGAGAGCGCCGCGTGGTGGAGGCGGGCGAGCTGCCAACGCTGAAGAAGACGGAGAAGCACGACATCGACGTCGTGATCGACCGTTTGCGCGCCAGGCCCGAGATGAAGCAGCGCGTGGCCGAGAGCTTCGAGGCGGCGCTGCGCATCGCCGAAGGACGCGCGATCGCGCTCGAGCTCGACACGGGCACCGAGCACCTGTTCTCGAACCGCTTCGCGTGCCCGGTGTGCAGCTATTCGCTACCCGAGCTCGAGCCACGGTTGTTCTCGTTCAATTCGCCGGTGGGGGCCTGTCCGCACTGCGACGGTCTCGGGCAGGTGACCGCGTTCGACCCCGAGCGCGTGGTCGCGTTCCCAAGCTTGAGCCTGGCCGCCGGCGCGGTGAAAGGCTGGGATCGGCGCAATGCCTACACGTTCTCGATGATCGAGAGCGTCGCCAAGCACTGCGGCTTCGACGTCGAGGCGCCGTTCGAGGAGCTGCCGGAGGCCGCCAAGCACGTGCTGCTGCACGGCTCGGGCACCCAGGACATCGAGTTCGTCTATCGCGCCGAGGGCAGCAAGGGCCGGGTGCGCACGGTGAAACGCTGGCATCCGTTCGAAGGGATCATCCCCAACTTCGAGCGGCGCTTCCGCGAGACCGATTCGATGGCGGTGCGCGAGGACCTGGCGCGCTACCAAGCGGCCCGCCCATGCCCGCAATGCGACGGTACGCGACTGCGCCGCGAGGCGCGCCACGTGCGGCTGGCCGCCAGCGGTGACCCCGAGCCGGCACACGGCCGCGCGATCTACGAGATCGAACACGCCACGCTGGCCGAAGCACTGGCCTACTTCGAGTCGCTGCAGCTGGCTGGGGCCAAGGCTGAGATCGCCGACAAGGTGGTGCGCGAGATCCGCGCGCGGCTGAAATTTCTGAACGACGTCGGGCTGTCGTACCTGAGCCTGGACCGCGGCGCCGACACGCTGTCGGGCGGCGAGGCACAGCGCATTCGCCTCGCCTCGCAGATCGGCTCGGGCCTGACCGGCGTGATGTACGTGCTCGACGAGCCGAGCATCGGGCTGCACCAGCGCGACAACGCGCGGCTGATCGACACGCTGAAGCGGCTGCGCGACCTCGACAACAGCGTGCTGGTGGTCGAGCACGACGAGGACATGATCCGCGCCGCCGACCACTGCATCGATCTCGGCCCCGGCGCCGGCGTGCGCGGCGGCGAGCTGGTGGCGCAGGGCACGCCCGCGCAGATCGCCGCGCACCCCGCCTCGCTGACCGGGCAGTTCCTGTCGGGGCGGCGGCGCATCGCGGTGCCGGCACAGCGCACGCCGTGGCAGCCCGCCTCGCTGATCGACGGCGAGCCGGCTGACGCCGCGGGCGCGTGCCTGCGCATCGTCGGGGCGCGCGGCAACAATCTGCGCACGGTGACCGCCGACGTACCGGTCGGGCTGTTCACCTGCGTCACCGGCGTGTCCGGCTCAGGCAAGAGCACGCTGGTCAACGACACTTTGTATGCGGCCGTGGCGCGCCACTTGTACGGCAGCACGCAGGAGCCGGCGCCGCACGATGCCATCGAGGGCCTCGACGCATTCGACAAGG
>Ga0207675_100001868_pt1 | contig 21066 bp, 16 predicted proteins | sample KBSSwiS42_FD_184305 | JGI IMG/M metagenome (GOLD analysis project Ga0207675, IMG submission 184305) | Switchgrass rhizosphere microbial communities from Kellogg Biological Station, Michigan, USA - KBS Switchgrass S4-2 (SPAdes) (version 2) | ecosystem: Host-associated > Plants > Roots >...
CCCTCTGTGTCCTCTGTGCCGTGCGGCTTAACCGTTGGCAGGCCGCACGGTGACGAAGATATCGCTCCCCTGCCGGTTGATCAGCAGGAGCGTCGGCTTGTCGCCCGACTTCTTCACCGCCGCCCGAAGATCCTCGACCGTGGACACCGGCTGGCGATTCACTTCCTGGATGATGTCGCCCGCCTGGATGCCCGCCGCGGCCGCGCGTCCATCCGGATCGACGTCGCCCACGAACAGCCCCTTGGCGTCCTTCGGCGCCTTGGCCCGCGCGGCGAGCTCCGGCGTCAGCGGCATCACCGACACCCCGAGCGCCGCCTTGTCGTCGACGCCCGGCTCTTCGTCGTTCGCCCGCGCCGATTTGCCGGCGCTGGCTTCGTCGAGCTTCACGCTCAGCCGCTTCTCGCTGCCGTCGCGCACGATCACCAGCTCGCTGCTCGTGCCGGGCCCGGCTTCCGCGACGCGGTTGCGCAGCGTGTTGGTGTCGTGCACCGCGACGCCGTTGAACGAGCGGATGACGTCGCCGCGCTTCACCCCGGCGCGCTCCGCGGCGCTGCCCGGCGCAACCGAGCTGACGATGGCGCCGGTGGCGTCCTTCAGCCCGAGGCTCTCCGCCAGATCGGAGGTGACGCCCTGCACGGTGACGCCGAGCTGCGACCGCGTGACCTTGCCCTTCGTCCGCAGCTGCTCCATCACGTTCTTCGCCATGTTGACCGGGATGGCGAAGCCGATGCCGATGTTGCCGCCCGACTCCGAGAGAATCTGCGAGTTGATGCCGACCAGCTCGCCTTTGGTGTTGACCAGCGCGCCGCCCGAGTTGCCGTGGTTGATCGGCGCATCGGTCTGGAGGAAGTCCTCGTAGCCGCCGTCGCCGACGCCAGTCGACCGCCCCTTGGCGCTGATGATGCCCATCGTCACCGTCTGCCCGACGCCCAGCGGGTTGCCGAGCGCGAGGACGACGTCGCCGACCTTGACCGCCTCGGAGTTGCCGAGCGCGATCGCCTGCAGATCGGACGCGGTCACTTTGATCAGCGCCAGGTCGCTGGCCTTGTCGGTGCCAATGAGCTTGGCGGTAAACGTCCGGTCGTCCGTGGTCTCGACCTTGATCTCGTCCGCGTTCTCGATGACATGGTTGTTGGTGAGGATGTAGCCATCCTTCGACACGATCACGCCCGAGCCGAGCGCCCGCTGCTGGCGCGGCGCCTGGCGCGGCCCGCGCTGCCCGCGCTGGCCGAACTCGTCGCCGAAGAAGCGGCGGAAGAAATCGTCCTGGTCGTCGGGCTGGCCGAACTGCGTCGGCGAAACCCGCGCCTTGCCCTGCGTGCGAATGGTGACGACGGCGGGCGCCGCCGCGCTGACGACGTCGGCGTACGAGTCGCGGCCTCCGGCGATGGCGTGCGTAATCGGCGAGGTGACGGCGGGCATCGCCGCCGCCGGGGCCTTCGTGGTCGTCTGCGCATCGACGCCGTGCCACGCCGCGCCGGCCAGGAGCGCCGCGGCCGCCGCGAGCGCCAGCCCGGTGCGCGTCCTGCGCTGCGAGAGGTTCTGATGTGCGGTCATTTTTCGTCTTCGTCCTTTCGTGGTGTTCGAGATCCAGTCTAAGGAGTTAGACGCGACGTGGCGTTGCCGGGCCGTTACAGGCGCATTACATCGGTGAGAGGGAGCTGTCGGGTGGGTCGAGTGGGTCAGGTGGGTGGGTTGGGTTCGAGTGAGCGGGTCAGGTCGGTTGCGTCGGCAGGGACACCGTAAATACCGAGCCCTTCCCGGGCTCGCTCTCGACGCTCACCGTTCCGCCGTGCGCCTGGACGATCGCGCGCACCAGGCTGAGGCCGAGCCCGAGGCCGCGCTCGGCGCGGCTGCGGTCGCCGCGGAACAGGCGGTCGAAAATCCGCGGCAGCTCATCCGGGGGGATCCCGGGGCCCGTGTCGCGCACCCGCAGGATCGCCGCGCCGTGCTCGCGCCGGACTTCGACGTCGACGCGTCCGCCGGCAGGCGTGTACTTCACCGCGTTGTCGATCAGGTTCGCCGCCACCTGCTCGAGCCGCGTGCGATCGGCAGCCACGGTCACGTCTGCAGGCGCGTCGACGGTCAGGACGACGCCCTTCGCGTCGGCGACATCGCGATACAAGTCCTCCGCGCGCGCGACCACGTCGGCCAGCGCGACCGTCTCGCGCTGCAGCTGCATCGCCCCGCTCTCGGCTTCCGAGATGTCCATCAGCGTGTTCAGCATCACCAGCACGCGGTCCGATTCCTCGACGCAGTCGGCCAGCGCCTCGCGGTAGCGATCGAGATCCACCGGCGACGCGAGCGCCATTTCCGCGGTGCCGCGGAGCCGGGTCAGCGGCGTGCGCAGGTCGTGGGAGACGTTGTCGAGCGCGCCGCGCATCGCCGTCACCAACCCTTCGATCTTGTCGAGCATCGCGTTGAACAGCGACGTCAGCTCGTCGAGCGCGTCGCCGGTGCCGTCGAGCGGCACGCGGGCGTCGGTGCGGCCGGTGCTGATGATCCGCTGCACCGCCTGCGACAGCCGCCGGATCGGAAACAACGCCGACTGCGTCGCCAGCCAGCCGCCGGTCAGCGCGATGACGATGATGAACAGCGTGACGATGCCGAGCGTGGCGCGGAACCGCGACAGCAGATCATCGCGCGGCTCGGTGCTCTTGCCGACCTGCACCAGCGTGCCGTCGGCGAGCGGCGCCGACACGATCTCGAGCTTCGACGGATCCCAGCCTTCGGGGTTGCTGAGCACGACCGCTTCGACGCCGCGGTCGACGACTCGCACGAACAGGCGCTCGGGCGCCACCTGCTGCTCGGCCTGGACGGTCGACGCCAGCGCGCGGACGCCGCCGCGCTGATAGGCTGCCGCGTAGTCGCCGAGCTTGCCGCGGATGATCTGCTGGTCGCGCTGCTGCAGGGAGGTGGCGGTCAGGTAGTAGGTGACGAACATGATCGCGATCGATCCCGACACGAAGAGCGTCGCGTACCACAGCGCCAGGCGCAGGCCGAACAGCAGCGGCCGCCCCTCGCTCACTCCCCGCTCCTCAGCACGTAGCCGACGCCGCGCACCGTCTGCAGCAGCTTCTTCTCGAACGGCCGATCGATCTTCTCGCGCAGCCGGCTCACCAGCACGTCGACGATGTTGGTCTGGGGATCGAAGTTGTACTCCCACACGTGCGACAGGATCATCGTCTTCGACACCACCTTGCCGGCGTTGCGCATCAGGTACTCGAGCAGCGTGAACTCGCGCGGCCGCAGATCGATCGGCTTGCCGCCGCGGGTGACGCGGCGCGACAGCAGATCGAGCGTCAAGTCCTCCAGCGTCAGCGTCGTCGTCTCCGGGGCGCGGCTGGCGCGTCGGACCAGCGCCTGCACGCGGGCGAGGAGCTCGGCGAAGGCGAACGGCTTGGTCAGGTAGTCGTCGCCGCCGCTCTGCAGCCCGCGGACGCGGTCGTCGACCGATCGACGGGCGCTGAGGATGAGGACCGGCGTCGAGACGCCGCGCCGCCGCAGTTCCTCGATGAGCGAGAGGCCGTCGCGCTTCGGCAGCATCAGGTCGACAATCGCGACGTCGTAGGGCAGCGCCGCCGCCGCGGCCAGCCCGGCTTCGCCGTCCGGCGCATGATCGACCGCGAAGCCCGCTTCGCGGAGGCCGCGCAGCACGAACTCGGCGATCGTCGCGTCGTCTTCGACCAGCAGTGCTCGCACGCGCTGAGCCTCTCTGAACCTCTCTGAGCCTCTGAGATCTCCGAGTCTCTGAGCTTCTGAGCTTACCGCGCGGGTGTCGTCCGATGCGCGGCCCGCAGATACTGCGCCGGCCACGGCGTCGTCTGATTGAGCCGGTCGGCGGCGTGGAGCGGCCAGTACGGATCGCGCAGCAGCTCGCGCGCGAGCAGCACGGCGTCGGCCTGGCCGCTGCGGATGATCGCGTCGGCCTGCTCCGGCTCCGTGATCAGCCCGACCGCGCCGGTCGCGATCCCCGCTTCGCGGCGGATGCGCTCGGAGAACGGCACCTGGTATCCGGGTCCGACGACGATCTGCTGATCGTGCACGGCGCCGGCCGACGAGCAGTCGACGAGATCGACGCCGCGATCGCGCAGGCGCTTTGCCAGCTCCACCGCCTGCTCGATCTCCCACCCGCCGTCCTTCCAGTCGGTCGCCGAGATGCGGACGAACAGCGGCAGCCGCTCCGGCCACACCCCGCGCACGGCGTCGACCACCTCGAGGCACAGCCGCACGCGTCCATCGAACGAGCCGCCGTACTCGTCGGTGCGATGGTTCACGAGCGGCGAGTAGAACTCGTGCAGGAGATAGCCGTGCGCGGCGTGGATCTCGATCACGTCGAAGCCGGCATCGAGCGCGCGCCGGGCGGCGGTCCGAAACTGATCGACGATGAGCGGGATTTCATCGCGGCCGAGGGCCCGCGGCACCGGATAACTGTCCACGAATGGCTCGCCGGTCGGCCCGACCGGCTGCCAGCCGCCGTCCTCCGGGTCTATCGCCCCCGGCGGCTCCCATGGGCGGCGTGTGCTCGCCTTGCGGCCGGCGTGGGCCAGCTGCATGCCGGCGAGCGTCTTCTGCGAGTGAATGAACTGGACGATTCGCGCGAGGCCGTCGACGTGCGCAGCGTGGTAGATCCCGAGATCCTGCGGGCTGATCCGCCCTTCGGCCGCCACCGCGGTCGCTTCGGTCATCACCAGCGCCGCACCGCCGACCGCCCGCGTGCCGAGGTGAACGAAATGCCAGTCGCTCACGAACCCGTCGGCGCTCGAGTACTGGCACATCGGCGAGACGATGATGCGGTTGGCGAGCGTGACCGAGCGGATCGGCAGCGGGTCGAAGAGGTGCGGCATCGCCATAGAGTAGCGCGATGCCGCGGCGGCACGCCTCGCGGCTAACGGGAGACCGAGTCGATCGAGGCGGTGACGATGCGCGTGTTGTCGTGGCTGGTGACGGCGAGGCCGATGTAGACGGTCGCGCCAAGCGAAATCGTCGCGCTGCCGACCCGCGTCCAGCTGCTGCCGTTCGACGACGAGTAGCCGGTGACGGTGCTGCCGCTGCGCACGACGCGCACCCACTCCGGCGGGCCGACGAGCGCGCCGGCCGCAGCCACGGATGTCGCACCGCTCGACGCGCGAGACTGGAACTGCAGCCCCTTGGCCGCCGACACGGCCATCATGGCGTTGGCCGAGCTCGAGGAGAGCGAGCTGCGGATCATCACGCCCGCCTTGGACCAGGCATGGACCTGCGGCACCGCGGCGACGCGCGCGGTGATCTCGCCGTCGCCGGTCAGCGTCTGATACGTGAACCGGAAGCTGTCCGCCGTGCCCCAGATGTCGGCGCCCGACGCGGAGATGGTGAAGCTGCCGCCGCCATAGCTCGACGTGCCGCTGATGCCGACCGAGCCGATGTCAACCGCAGTCCATCCTGCCGGCAGGCTGGGCGTCGCCCCGGCCGCCGGCGTGGTGAAGCTCCACACCGGCCCCGTCGCGGTGATGTTCGCCATCGTCTTCGACACGACGCGCCAGAAGTAGGTCGTGTTCGGCAGCAGCGGCGGCGTGGTGTACGACTGCAGCGTCGCCGTGGTGGCGCTGGGGCCGAGGGCGAGGTTCGCCGCCACGAGCGGCGGCGTCGGTGAGGTGCCGAGATAGACGTCGTAGTTGTGCGCCCACAAGCCGCCGTACCACGACAGCTTGGCGGTGGTGCTGGGAAGCTGGCTCCCGGTGGCCGGCGACTTGGGCTTGGGCACATCCGGCGGCAGGGGCGCAAACGCCACCGTTTCAGCCGCGCGAGCCGGGTTGGTGTTGCGCCACATGCGCTCGAACTGGTCGACGAACCAGAGGAAGATGGCGTTCTTGTTCGTGAAGTAGTTGTGCTCGGCCTGCGAGCTCGCCGACGCGCTGGTCCAGTTGGACGAGCCGAAAATCGACAGGTTCTGGCCGTAGAGGAGCGTCACCTTCTCGTGGTTGTCGCCGGCGTGGCCCTGCCACCGCAGCGCGACGCCCGCGGCGTAGAGCCGGTCGACGTTCCACGCGTCCCAGTAATAGGCGGGCTCGCGGTACTGGTCGCGATCGACGATCATCCGCACCGGCACGCCGCGCTGCCGCGCGGCGATGATCGCGTTGGTATGCCGCGCATCGGTGATGCGGTACATGATCGAGTCGATCTTCACCGACTCCTTGTTGTAGAGGCCGACCGACCGGGTGGCGAAGTCCTGCCCCGGCACGAAGTTCATCTCCGGATCGATCGCGTAGGTCGGATAGGTGCGGCTCAGCGCACCGACGTTGGCGTAGTTGGCGTAGCTCGAGGTGTTGACCCAGGCGTCGTCGAACTTGGTCTTGAAGCTGTTGACGACGTCCGGATCGGTGGTGAAGAACACGGTCTCGGCCACGTAGTTGGTGTACGGGGTGGCCGGGACGAACGCGTCCGGGCTGTAGTTCGCCGACCCGAACTGCGCCGTGTTTTGACCGGCGAAGATCATCACCTTCCAGTGGTTGATGCCGCTGGCGATGCGCTTGCGCATCGGGATGCCCGCCGATCGGAACCCGGACAGCATCGTGTCGTTGCCGGCGTAGGTCGCGCTCGCGCGCGGATCCATGATGATCCGCACCGGCACGCCCGCCTGCCAGCGGCGGACGATCTCGGTCATGTAGCGCGAGTCCTGCATGAACCAGAACCCGAGGTCGATGCCGATGTTCTCGTTCTGGATCAGCGTCAGCAGCTGCGTGCGGCAATTGGTCTCGGACGGGTCGCACAGCGTATCGGCGCCCCGCGCCGTCGAGGCGCAGGAGAGCACGACGAGGACCAGGAGGATGATGGCTGAGCGCGAAGCGGTGCCGAACATGCCTGGTCGGGCTGCGAGGCGGGTGCCACCTCCGTCGCGCGCGCGAGAGTGGAAGCGATTTGCCGAGGTTGTCCGCGGCTGGACCGTATGAGTGGTAACGCCGGTTGGTTTTGCGGAACCAGCGGCGCACTTCCGGCAGTTGGCCGGCTCGCGACGCGCAAACACCGCTGTCGGAAAATCCTCCGACCCGGACAAGATTACACGGCGGTTTTGTCTGGTTTTGCGTCATCGCCGACCGGCGGGCAATTTTCTTATCGAGGCGTAGTACGCTAGGCAATTGCGGTCTGCTCGATCGCGGCGTCCGTACCTCTGCTCCTCGACCGGCCTGCCACAGCGCCTTCTCTGTCGAGCCTGAACGGACGAGAAAGGGTTTTCCGTGAGACGTGTCTCGGTGATCGCGGCGATGCTGGGTGCCGGCGTCGCCTGCGCAAACTGGTCACTGGCGGCGCAGGAGCCGATTCCTGCCCTGATCTCGCCGCCGACTCTGCAGCGCCCCGTGCCCGGCCCGTTTCTCGGCGGCGTGCCGTCCGGCACGGCGACCGGGGACGTGCAGACGATCACCGTGGTGCAGGCGCTGACCCGTTCGCTCGATCACAACCTGGGCGTGCTGACGGCGCAGAACAATCTCGGACGCGCCCGCGGCGCGCGGTGGCGCGCGCTGAGCGATCTCCTGCCGACGATCAACGGCCGGATCAGCGAAACGCGACAGCAGATCAACCTGCAGGCGTTCGGCTTCGGCTCGACGTCGGGGTCGCCCTTCGGCGATATCCCGCCGATTGTCGGGCCCTTCAACGTCTTCGACGCGCGGCTGTTCATGTCGCTGCCGGTCCTCGACTTCGGGGCGCTCAACGACGCGCGGTCGGAGGCGCACAACGTCGAGGCGGCGCGCCATCTCAACCAGGGCGCGCGCGACTTCGTGCTGTACATCACCGGCACGATCTACGTCCAGGCGCTGGCGACCTCCGCCCGCGCCGATGCGGCGAAGGCGCAACAGCAGACGGCGCAGGCGCTCTACGAGCAGGCGCTGGATCTCAAGCGCAGCGGCGTCATCGCCGGCATCGACGTCGTCCGGGCCGAAGTGCAGCTCAACTCGCAAATGCAGCGGTCGACGCTCGCCACCAACGACTTCGAGAAAGCCAAGCTTCAGCTGGCGCGGGTCATCGGCCTGCCACTCGGACAAAAGTTCGCCCTCGACGCGAACCTGCCGGGGCTGCCGCCGCCCGACATCTCCCTCGATGAGGCCGTGGCGCGCGCGCATCGCGCGCGCCCCGATTACCTCGCCGCGCTCGAGCGGGTGCGCGCCGCCGAGTCGTCGCGCGAGGGGGTGATCGGTGATGCGCTGCCGTCGGTGCGCGTCAATGCCGACTACGGCGACATCGGCCTCTCCCCCGCCGACGCCCGCATGACCTACTCGATCAGCGGCGCGGTGACGATTCCGATCTTCCAGGGCGGCCGCATTCGCGGCCGCCTGCTCGAGGCGGATGCCGAGCTGCGCAACCGCCGCGCCGAAGCTGAAGATCTCAAGGCCTCGATCTATTACGAGGTGCAGGCGGCGCTGCTCGATCTCGACGCGACCACCCGGCAGCTCGACGTCGCGGCCAAGGCACGCGACCTGGCCGCCCAGCAGCTGACGCAGGCGCGCGATCGCTTTGCAGCCGGCGTCGCCAGCAACATCGAGGTGGTGCAGGCGCAGGACGCGGTGGCGGTCGCGACCGAACAGTTCATTGCCGCACAATATGGCCAGACGCTCGCCCGCGCCGCATTGAGCCGCGGCATGGGTTCGGTCGAAGAAGTGCTCCGCCAGATTCTCGGAGGCGCGCGCTGATGGCGCTGCTGCAGCAGTCTCGAGTCCGGGTCCTCATCCTCGTCGTCATCCTGCTCGCGGCCGGTGCCGGTGTCTGGTACTGGGCCACCTCCGGCCGCGAGTCGACCGACGATGCGCAGGTCGACGCGCGGGTGACGCAGATTTCCGCGCGCGTCGGCGGCACGGTCGCGAAAGTTGCGGTCAACGACAACCAGCTCGTCGAGGCCGGTGCGCCGCTCGTCGAGCTCGATCCACGCGACTACCAGGTGGCAATCGACAAGGCGCGCGCCGAGCTCGCCGATGCGGAGGCCAACGCCCTGGCGGCGCAGAGCTCGATTCCGATCGCCTCGACCAACGCGACGAGCGGCGTCACCACCGCGCGCGGCGGCGTGCTGCAGGCACAGAGCGGGATTTCCGCCGCCGAAAAGGAAATCGAGGCCGCGCACGCCAGGCTGGTGGCGGCGCAGGCGCGGCTGCGCGAGGCGGAGGCGAACGCCGCCAAATCGGCGCGCGACGTCGAGCGCCTGCGTGGTTTGCTGGCGAAGGACGAGATCTCCCAGCAGCAGTTCGACGCCACCAGCGCAGGGGCGGAAGCGCAGAAAGCGGCAGTCGATTCGGCTCGTTCGCAGGCGGCCGAGGCCGAGGCCGGCATTCGCGTCGCGGAAAGCCGGCTGATGCAGGCGCGCGCCGGCGCCGACCAGGCGCATGCCGAACTGCAGTCGGCGCAGACCGGTCCGTCGCAGGTCGCGGCCACGCGTGCGCGCGCGTCCGCGGCGGAGGCGCGGGTGATGCAGGCGCGCGCCAACCTCGCGCAGGCGGAGCTGCACCTGCAGTACACGACGGTGAAGGCGCCGGCGCGCGGCATCGTGTCGAAGAAGGGCGTCAACGTCGGCCAGGTCGTACAGGCCGGCCAGCCGCTCCTCGCGCTGGTGCAGATCGACGACGTCTGGATCACCGCCAACTTCAAGGAGACGCAGCTGAAGAACATGCGCCCCGGCCAGCGCGCCACCATCGACGTCGACGCCTACGGCGGCCGCGAGTTCAACGGCAAGGTCGACAGCGTGGCCGGCGCCACCGGCGCCCGCTTCAGCCTGCTGCCGCCGGAGAACGCCACCGGCAATTTCGTCAAGGTGGTGCAGCGCGTGCCGGTGAAAATCGTCCTCGATGCCGGGCAGGACCCGGAGCATCTGCTCAGGCCCGGCATGTCGGTGACGCCGACGGTGCACCTCAAGTAGGAGCGCCCGGTGAGCGAGCGGCACATCAACCCGTGGCTGATCGCCGTCTCGGTGATGTTCGCCACCTTCATGGAGGTGCTCGACACCACCGTGGTGAACGTGTCGCTGCCGCACATCGCCGGCAGCCTGTCGGTGTCGATCGACGAGGCAACCTGGGCGCTCACCTCGTATCTGGTGGCCAACGCGATCATCCTGCCGATGACCGGCTGGCTCGCCAGCCGGTTCGGCCGCAAGCGGCTGCTGATGCTCTCGGTGGTCGGCTTCACCGCCGCGTCGTTCCTCTGCGGCCTGGCGCCGACGCTCGGCCTGCTGATCCTCTTCCGCATCATCCAGGGGGCGACCGGCGGCGCGCTGCAGCCGCTGTCGCAGGCGGTGCTGCTCGAGGCGTTTTCGCCGCAGGACCGGGGCAAGGCGATGGGCTTCTGGGCGCTCGGCATCGTCGTCGCGCCGATCATGGGGCCGGTGCTCGGCGGCTGGCTGACCGACAACTACAGCTGGCGCTGGGTCTTCTACATCAACATCCCGGTCGGCGTCGCGTCGATCGTGATGACCAAGCTGTACATCTTCGATCCGCCGTATCTGCGCGCCGAGAACCGGAGAATCGATTACTGGGGCATCGGCATGCTCGCGGTCGGCATCGGCGCGCTGCAGATCGTGCTCGACAAGGGGCAGGAGGAGGACTGGTTCTCGTCGAGCCTGATCACGACGCTGGCAATCGTCAGCGCGGTGACGTTGATCACGCTGATCGTGCATCTGCTTCGCACCGACGAGCCGGTGGTCGATCTGCGCGTCTTCAAAGCGCGCAGCTATGCGGTCGGCGTCTTCCTGATGACCATCGTCGGCTTCGTGCTCTACGGCAGCATGGTGCTGCTGCCGATCATGCTGCAGACGCTGCTGGCGTATCCGCCGCTGCAGGCCGGCATCGCCATGGCGCCGCGCGGGATCGGCTCGTTCTTCATGATGCCAATCACCGGGCTGATGACCGGCCGGTTCGATCCGCGGAAGCTGCTGACCGTCGGGCTGCTCGTCGGCGGCCTGACCTTGTTCTGGCTGTCGCGCCTCAGCCTGCAGGCGGGCTACTGGGATATCTTCTGGCCGCAGTTGATCCAGGGCGTCGGCATGTCGCTGCTGTTCGTCCCGCTCACCACCGTCTCGATGGACCCGATCCCGCGCGAGAAGATGGGCAACGCGACCAGCCTCTTCAACCTGATGCGCAACATCGGCGGCAGCGTGGGCATCGCCACCACCGGCACGATGCTCGCGCGCCACAGCCAGGCGACGACGGTGACGCTCAGCGCCAACGTCACTCCCTACGATCCGGCGTCGCAGACGATGCTGGCGCAGATGCAGGCGGCGTTCATGGCCGCGGGCGCCGACGCCACCACCGCCGCCAGCCGCGCCTACGTCGCGCTCGCCGGCCTTGTGCGGCGCCAGGCGACGATGGTGTCTTTTGTCGGCATCTTCGAGCTGATGGCCGTCATGTTCGTCTCGCTCGTGCCGCTGGTGCTCCTGATGAAGCGGCCAACTCACGGCGCGCCGCCCGGCGCTGCGCACTGAGAGGGATTGGGGACTGGGGATTAGGGGTTAGGCAGACTAATCCCTAATCCCTACGCCCTGCTCACTCCTCGCGCTGCTCGATCTCCACGTGCTCGCGCACGGTCTCGGCCCCGAGTTTCTCGCGCAGCCAGATCTCCTCGATCGCCGGATAGATGGCGGCCATTGGCAGCGCGATCAGCGCGCCGATGACGCCCGCGATCTCGGCGCCGACGACGAAGGCGAGGATCACCGCGAGGTTCGAGAGCCGCAGCCGGCCGCCGTAGGCCCACGGCGAGATGAAGTAGTTCTCGACCGTGTTATAGGCGATGTAGAACGCGGTGACGATGAGCGCGGTCGGGCCGGACACGGTCAGCGCCAGCAGGATCGCCGGCACCATGGTGACGAAGAAGCCGATCACCGGCACGAAGTCGGAGACGCCGGCCATGATCGCGAGGAGCAGCGCCGCCGGCACCTTCAGCACCCACAACGCCACCAGCGTGCACAGGAAGGCGATGAACGAGGTGATCGTGTTGCCGGTGACGTAGCCGAAGATCACCCGCTCGCTCTCGGCGAGCGTCCGTTCGACCCGCCCCCGGTGCTGCAGCGGCACGAACGCGACCAGCCAGTCGCGCGTGGTGCGGCCCTCGACGAGCAGGTAGATGGTCAGCACCAGGCCGAGCACTGAAATGGTCAGCGCCGACATCGCCGACTGCGCGACGCGCAGCGCGTAGGGCGCGACGTAGGACTGGATCTCCCCGGCGCTGCGCATGCCGATGGCGTTGCGCAGCCACTCCGGCATGCGCCTCACCGCCTCCTGCTCGAATTCGCTGATGTGGGCAATGGCGTAGCGAGCCTGCACGGACAGCGACGACCACGTCATCCACAGGAAGCCGACGACCAGGGCGACGAACACGGCGGCGACGAGGCCCGACGCCTGCCCGCGCGAGAAGCGGCGCTGCTCGAGCCAGACCACCACCGGGTCGAAGGTGACCGCCAGCAGCACGGCAACGGTCATCACCAGGATTAGATCGACTAACTGGAACCACAGCCACACGAGCGCGGCGAATGCGGCCAGCTTCAGGAGTGTGCGCCAGGGGATTTCGAGCGCGATGCGGCGGCGAACGGTGTCGTCTGGCATTCGGCCTGCTACCTTACCAGCATGGCGCGTGCCGAAACTCGTCCACTCGTGGCCGGCGTCGGCATCTCGCATCCCGATCGCGTCGTGTTTCCGGCGGCGCGCGCGACCAAGCTCGACCTGGCGCGGTACTACGAGACGATCGCGCCGTGGGTCCTGCCGCATCTCGCCGATCGGCCGCTGACGCTGGTCCGCTGCCCCAACGGCGTCACCGCCGGCGGCGCGAAACGAGGACCGGACTGCTTCTACATGAAGCACGCGAAGGTCTGGGCGTCGTTCGGCTCCATCCGCCGCGTGCGCATCCAGGAGAAGACCAAGGTCGGCGAGTACGTCGTCGTCGATTCGCTCGACGCGCTGGTGGGTCTGGTCCAGATGAACGTGCTGGAGCTGCACACGTGGAACGCGCGCGCCGCCGACATCGAGCGTCCCGATCGGATCGTCATGGACCTCGACCCGGGCGCCGGCGTCGGCTGGCGCGACGTGGTCGCGGCGGCGACCGTCGTGCGCAAGCTCTTCGAGGCGCTCGACCTCGCCTGTTTCGTGAAGACGACCGGCGGCCGCGGCCTCCACGTGGTCGTGCCGATCGTGCCGCGCGCGGACTGGAGCGAGTGCCTCGCCTTCGCGCGTGCGTTCGCGCTGGCGCTGGTGCGCCGGCAGCCGGAGATCTTCACCGAGCGCTTCGCCAGGGCGGGCCGTTCCGACAAGATCCTGCTCGACTACCTGCGGAACAACCGGACCAACACGTCAATCGCCGCCTACTCGACGCGCGCGCGGCCCGACGCGCCGGTGTCCGTGCCGGTGACGTGGAGCGAGCTGGCGCGGCTGGCTTCCCCGGAACGGTTCACGATGACGACCGTCGCGGCGCGCCTGGCACGCCTGCGACAGGATCCGTGGAAGACCTACCAGTCGACCCGGCAGCGCCTGCCGCGCCACGCGGTTCGCGCGCTCGAAGCCATGTAAACTGATCCCGTGGCCGCACGACTCTTCAGTGCGATTGCCCTGTCGGCGCTGGCGCTCGCCGCGCCGGCGGCGCAGGACGTCGACGCGCCGCGGCCGCCGTTCCCGGAGTGGCTCGCCGGCGTCCGCGCCGAGGCGCTGAGCCGCGGCATCCGCGAAGAGATCGTCGACGCCGCCCTGGCCGACGTCGTCGAGCCGCAGCCGGTGATCCTCGAGCGCGACCGCACGCAGGCCGAAGTGGTGCTCTCGCTGGAGCAGTACGTCGCGAGACGCCTGACGCTCCGACTCATCCGCAACGGCCGCACGGCGTACGCCGAGCACCGCGAGCTGCTCGAGAAAGTCGGCGATCGCTACCGCGTGCCGCCGAAGATCATCGTCGCCATCTGGGGCATCGAGTCGAACTTCGGCCGCTTCAGCGGCGTGCGCCCGACGGTGCCGGCGCTGGCGACGCTCGCCTGGGACCCGCGGCGGGCGACGTTCTTTCGCGGCGAGCTGTTCAACGCGCTCGAGATCGTCAACCGCGGCGACATCGATCTCGAGAAGCTGCGCGGCTCCTGGGCCGGCGCGATGGGGCAGGTGCAGTTCATGCCCTCGAGCTACCTGAAGTTCGCGGAGGATTTCGACGGCGACGGCCGGCGCGACATCTGGTCGACCCCCGCCGACGTCTTCGCCTCAATCGCCAACTACCTGCACGGGCACGGCTGGACGCCGGATGAAGCGTGGGGCCGCGAGGTAAAGGTGACGCCGGCCGCGAAAGAGCGGATCGCCGGCGAGGTCGGCGCGCGAGACGGCTCGTGCTCTGCGACCCGCACCATGACCGAAGCGCTGCCGCTTGCGCGATGGCAGGAGCTGGGCGTGCGCTTGCCGGCGGGCGGCGCGCTGCCGAAAGCGGACCTCACGGCATCGCTGGTGTCGGGCGACACGCGCCATTTCCTGGTGTACGCGAACTACGATGCGCTGCTCGACTACAACTGCGCGCACTCCTACGCGATCAGCGTCGCGCTGCTCGGCGACGCGATCGCCTCGCCGGCGCCGGTAAAAGCGGCCTCCCCCGCCCGGTAACCTTCGAATACGGCTGAGGCGACGGCTGCCGGATCAGCCGTTGCATATTGCGGAGCCGGCGCTGCTGCTCAGCATTGGCGTCCCCATCCCCGCAATCGCCGGAGGACAACAGGTCGATGCGCCGCATATCCCTCATGCTGTTGAGCGCGCTGGTTTTTGCGCCGGCGCTCTTGTTGACCGCCGCCCCGCCCGACGTCGTCCTCTATGCGGCTCAGGCGCCGGTTCGCATCGGCGCGTGGAACGTGGTTGCCGATCCTACGGCGGCCGGCGGGGCAGCGTTGAGAAATCCGGATCTCGGCGCCGCGAAGCTCACCGCGCCGCTGGCATCGCCATCGACCTACTTCGAACTGACGTTCGATGTCGTCGCCGGCCAGCCCTATCACCTCTGGATTCGCGGCAAGGCCGACAAGAACTCGTGGGCCAACGACTCGATCTACGTGCAGTTCGCCGACGACACCGGCGCGCCGACACGAAGCTTCGGCCGCGGCACGACGTCGGCCGCGGCCGTCAGCATCGAAGACTGCACCGGCTGCAACGTGTCCGGATGGGGATGGCAGGACCAGGCGTACGGCGGGTTCGCGCCGCACATCGTGTTCGATCGATCCGGCACCCACACCATCCGCGTGCAGCCGCGCGAAGACGGGCTGACGATCGATCAGATCGTGCTCAGCGCATCGACCTGGCTGACGGCCGCGCCGGGCGCGTTGAAGAACGACGCGACGATCGTGCCCACCGGCGGCAACCCGCCGCCGCCACCTCCGCCGGCGGCGACGCTGGTGCGCCAGCCGTACCTGCAGCAGATGACCAGCACGAGCGTCAAGATCGTCTGGACCGCGCGCGAGCTGATGACCGGCGCGGTACGGGTGCAGGCCGCGACCGCAGCGGCGCAGATCTATCCGGCGACCTCAACGCTGTTCACTGCGGCGGCGACCGGCACGTCGGCGGACTTCTATCAGTACGTCGCGGATGTCGACGGCCTGTCCGCGTCGACCGCTTACAACTACACGCTTCGTATGGACGGCGTCGATCTCACCAACGGCAGCGACCAGTTCACGACCGCGCCGGCGCCCGGCACCGGCGCCGTCCGCTTCGTCGCTTTTGGCGACAGCGGCATCGGTTCGCCGGAACAACTCGCGCTGGCCGGGCTGATGGCCGCGGACCGCTTCGAGCTGATGATCCACCTCGGCGACATCGTCTACGGCAGCAGCGCCACCAGCGGCCCCGCGACGCACACCGGCTATCAGAACTGGTTCTTCGACGTCTATCGCGACATCCTGCGCGGCAAACCGTTCTTCCCCACCATCGGCAACCACGACGACGCGCTCGGCAGCGGTCGCGCCTATCGTGACGTGTTCGTGCTGCCGGAGGATTCCGCCACCGCCGCCTTTCCGGATCACGCCGAACGCTTCTACAGCTTCGACTATGGCCCGGTTCATTTCGTCTCGCTCGACACCGAGACGGCGTTCCTCGATCCGGCGCGCCGCCAGGCGCAAGTCAGCTGGCTGGAGTCGGATCTCGGGGCGACCACGCGCGATTGGAAGGTGGTGTTCTTCCATCGGCCTCCGTTCAGCACCGGGTTCGAGCACGGCTCGGACCTGACGATTCGCAGCGTCTTCTCGCCAATCCTCGAGCGCCACGGCGTGCAGCTGGTGCTCAACGGCCACGACCACGATTACGAGCGCACGCTGCCGATGCAGACGAGCAGCGACCCGTCGGCGCGGCCGGTCACCTACATCGTCAGCGGCGCCGGCGGCGCGGCGCTCTACGCCGTCAGCGGCGGCAGCTTCACGGCCGCCGCGCGGTCGGCGTATCACTACCTCCGCGCCGAAGCGACCGACTGCCAGTTGACGGTTCAGCCGATTGGCCTCGACGGGGCGCCGTTCGACACGCTGACCCTCGATCGCTGCAGCACGACGACGACGCCGGCCGGCGAGATCGTCGTCTACGCGCAAGACGTGCCGGCCGCCAGCATCGTCGGCGCCGACTGGTCGCGCGTCGCCGACAGCACCGCGCCGACAGGCTTCGCGCTGAAAGAGGTCGATCGCGGCCGGGCCAAGGTGGTGACGCCGGTGGCGACCCCGTCGACCTACGTCGATGTGCCCTTCACGGCCGACGCCGGCGTCGCGTATCACGTCTGGTTCCACATGAAGGCCCAGAACAATGCCATCGCGAGCGATTCGGTCTACGTCCAGTTCAGCAACGCCACCGACGTCAACCGGCAGCGCATCTACGCGATTGGCTCGACCAAAGCGGCGTCGGTGATTCTCGAGGACGGCACCAGCGCGGGCATCTCGGGCTGGGGATGGGCGGATAGTGCGTACGGCACGCTGGCGGGGCCGATCTACTTCGCGACGCCGGGACCGCAGACGCTGCGCATCCAGTCGCGCGAGGACGGCGTGTCGATCGATCAGATCGTCATCAGCAGCGGCACGTATCTGACGACCGCACCGGGAGGGACGAAGAACGACTCCACCAAAGTGCCGAAGCCGTAGGAAGGCGCGAAGGTGGAAGTCACGAGGGCACGGAACTTGGATCCTGCCCTGCCCAAGAGGCACCCATGGCACATCAGGACATCGACGATCAGGGCATCCACGTCGCGTGCAGCGACTGCGGCAAGAAGAATCGCATCGCATTCGACAAGCTGGGCGGCGCCGCGCGATGCGGCGACTGCAAGGCGCCGCTGCCGCAGGTGAAATCGCCGGTCGAGCTGCGCTCCGCCGCCGACTTCGATCGCGTCGTCGCGAAGGCTTCATTGCCCGTGCTGGTCGATTACTGGGCGCCGTGGTGCGGACCGTGCCGCATGGTGGCGCCTGAGCTCGAGAAAGTCGCGGCGCGACAGAGCGGCCGGCTGCTGGTGGTCAAGGTCAACACCGACGAGTTGTCCGACCTCGGCGAGCGATTCAACATCCGATCGATTCCGACGCTCGCCGTCTTCGCGAACGGCCGCGAGGTGGCGCGCGCGGCGGGTGCCCGCCAGGCCGCGGACATCGAAGCCTGGGCGCAGCAGGCGGCGCAGGGCGTCCAACAGCCCGCCCGCTGAAATTACAGCCGGACGATAGGCCCGCACGTTGCTGCCGAGATGACGCGTCGTATCATCTCGGCATGCGCCGATCCCTCCGCCTTCTTGTTGCACTCCTCGCCGCCGCCGCAGTTCCGGCCGCCCAGCCACCGGCGCCCGCGCCGTTCGAGCTCGAGGAGGCGACGATTGCACAGCTCCAGGAGCGCATGCAGTCGGGGCGCGCGACGGCACGATCGCTCGCCGAGCAGTACATCGCGCGCATCGAAGCGGTCGATCGCGGCGGTCCGGCGCTACGGAGCGTGCTCGAGCTGAACCCCGACGCGCTCGACATCGCCGACCAGCTCGATGCCGAGCGCAAGGCCCGCGGTCCCCGCGGGCCGCTGCACGGCGTGCCGCTGCTGCTGAAGGACAACATTGCGACCGCCGACCGCATGATGACCACGGCCGGCTCGCTGGCGCTGGCCGGCGTCAAGCCGCCGAAAGACGCGTTCCTCGTCGAACGGCTGCGCCAGGCTGGCGCGGTCATTCTTGGCAAGACCAATCTCAGCGAGTGGGCGAACTTCCGCTCCACGCGATCGACGAGCGGCTGGAGCGGGCGCGGTGGCCAGACGAGAAATCCCTACGCGCTCGATCGCAACCCATCCGGCTCGAGCTCCGGCTCCGGTGCGGCCATCGCCGCCAACCTCGCCGCGGCGGCGATCGGCACCGAGACCGACGGCTCGATCGTCTCGCCCGCGAGCAGCAATGGCCTGGTCGGCATCAAGCCGACGCTCGGCCTCGTCAGCCGCAGCGGCATCGTGCCGATCGCTCACAGCCAGGACACCGCCGGCCCGATGACACGCACCGTTGCCGACGCCGCCGTCCTCCTCGGAGCGATCGCCGGCGCCGACGCTGACGACGCCGCCACCAGGGACGCCGATGTCAAACGCCAGCGCGACTACGCGCCCGCGCTCGACGCCGCCGGTCTCAAAGGCGCGCGCCTTGGCGTCGTCCGCACCCGCCTCTTCGGCAACAACGCCGCCGCCGACGCGATCGCCGAGCGCGCCATCGACCTGATGAAGCAGCAGGGCGCGACGATCGTCGACCCGGCCAATATCCCGACGCTCGGCAAGTTCGACGACAGCGAGTTCGAGGTGCTGCTGTTCGAGTTCAAGGCCGATCTCGGCAAGTACCTGACCTGGCTCGGCGCCGCCTCGCCGGTGCGATCGCTGAAGGACATCATCGCCTTCAACCTCGCCCACAAGGATCAGGAATTGCGCTACTTCGGCCAGGAAATCCTGGAGATGGCCGAGAAGAAGGGGCCGCTGACCAGCGCGGCGTACAAGACGGCGCTCGCGAAGAACCATCAGCAGGCGCGCGCGCTCGGCATCGACGCAGTGATGGCCAGGTTCAAGCTCGATGCGCTGGTGGCGCCGACCGGCGGCCCCTCATGGCTCATCGACCTGGTCAACGGCGACGGCGGAACCGCCGCGATCCCCGGCCCGTCGACCGTCACCTCGGTCGCAGGCTACCCGCACATCACCGTTCCCGCCGGGTTCTACCGCGGCCTGCCGGTCGGCGTCTCGTTTTTCGGCCGCGCCTGGAGCGAGCCGATCCTGATCAAGCTCGCCTACGCGTTCGAGCAGGCGACGCACGCACGCCGGCCGCCGCAGTTCCGGCCGACTGCAGATCTCGATCGCTGATCACACTTCCGAGTGCTCGAGGCGTCAGGTGGGACACGGCCAGAAGTGCTGTCCTGTGAAGATCCGCGAAAGAGAGGCGCTCGAAGACCGTCAATGAAGTGGCACTGGCGTTGCGAAACTCAACCATAGGTGGAGGAAACGTCAATGCTCATGTTCGAACGGTCGCAGTTGTATCTCGGGCTCGCGCTCGCGGGTCTTTTCGAAATCATCGTCAAGGTCGTCGTCCACTAAGAAAGTGGACGGCGTCCGCCCGTAGTGTCCGGCCTCGAGCCGGACGCTACGTCTGGCTCACGGACTGCCACACGGCTCGGCCGACGAAAAACGGACCGAGCCGTTCCAAATACATCGACGTCTGCTGCGTCTTGCGCATCGTCTGGACGAGCGCGGAGAGCGGATAGAGATCCTTTCCGATCAATCCCACGACGAAGTCGTTGTCGTCCTTGTCGAGGCCGTGGCAGGCGAGGCGGATGTCGTGCGCGTAGTCGCCGGCGCCGAACGACATCCCGATCGATCCGTGCTCGGCAAGGATGACCCGCTGGTCCTCCGCCGGCAGCTGCGCGAACCGGCCGCTGCGGCGCAGCGGATACCACACCGCCCACTTCCACGCCGGGTTCAGCACCGTGCGCTGAGGTCGATGAATCAGCACCTCCGGCAGGTCCGGCTCGTAGCCGATCGCGTAGGTGCGGCCGAGCATCGTGTACTGCGGCTTCTGCAGCAGCGTTGAAAAGCCGGGGCCGTTCAACACCGGCCGGACGCGATCGAGGAAGAAATCGGGATCGTCGCTGAAGGTGAGCAGGCCGACGCCGCGCGGGTCGTTCAGATCCTCGTACAACACGCCGGCGATCCGGGCGCGCGCCAGCACGTCGGCCAGCGGCGCGGCATCCGCGCAGCCGCCGAACGCGAGAAACTGCATGAACAGCCGTTCGGTGGAGCGCTGCGGCTGCCCGTTCTTCATCCCGCCGCGCTCGCTGAGATCCGGAGGCTCGGGCCCCCGGCGGGCTTCTGTAGGTTGGGCCATACGCTGAGTATAATTCGCGGGCCGTGCCCGCCGGATACCGCCTCCGCCCCGCGACCATCGCCGACGCGGACGCCCTCGTGCACCACCGCGTCGGCATGTTCACGGACATGGGGCTGACCATGGACGTCGCCGCGCTCGAAGCCTCGTTCCGGTCGTGGCTCGCCGCGTTGATGCCGGCCGGCACCTATCGCGCCTGGCTGGTCGAAGACGACGACGGCGAGATTGTCGCCGGCGGCGGCATCACGATTCTGCCCTGGCCGCCGGGGCCGAGCTACAAGGGCGATCGACTGGCCTTCGTCTACAACGTCTACGTCGAGGCACCCCACCGCCGCCGAGGGCTGGCGCGGTTGATCATGGACGCCATCCACGCCTTCTGCCGCGAGGCGGGCATCACCTCGGTGGCGCTGAACGCCAGCCGCGACGGCCTGCCGCTCTACGAGTCGATGGGGTACGGCGTGTCGCCGAACCCCATGATGTTTTTATCGCTGCCGCCGCGATAGCTCCGGCCGACAAGGGGTCCCGGGCGCTTGCCGCCGCGACATCTCGCGGTATAATCCGTCGGCTCAGGCCTTGAAAAGCCGACCATTCTGGTCCAGTCTGCGGGCTGGATACGGCACGACCGAAACCACGGAGACACGCGAGCATGCCATTCATCATCACTGACCCGTGTATCGAAACGAAGGACACTGCCTGCGTGGACGTGTGTCCGGTGGACTGCATCCATCCTCGCAAGGACGAAGCGGAGTTCGCCCAGGCGACGATGCTCTACATCCATCCGGA
>Ga0207675_100001869_pt1 | contig 21060 bp, 13 predicted proteins | sample KBSSwiS42_FD_184305 | JGI IMG/M metagenome (GOLD analysis project Ga0207675, IMG submission 184305) | Switchgrass rhizosphere microbial communities from Kellogg Biological Station, Michigan, USA - KBS Switchgrass S4-2 (SPAdes) (version 2) | ecosystem: Host-associated > Plants > Roots >...
GCAGGCGATCCAGATAGAGATAGACCACGGGCGTCGTAAACAGCGTCAGCATCTGGCTCACAAGCAAACCGCCAATGATCGAAACTCCCAACGGACGTCTGAGTTCGGAACCGGTGCCCGCGCCGAGCGCCAGCGGCAACGCACCGAGCAGTGCCGCCATTGTCGTCATCATGATCGGGCGAAACCGCAGCATGCACGCCTGAAAGATCGCATCGCGCGAACTCTTCCCTTCACCACGTTCGGCCGAGAGCGCGAAATCGATCATCATGATCGCGTTCTTTTTAACGATGCCGATGAGCAGAATGATGCCGATCAACGCAATCAGGCTCAGATCCATGCGCGTCAGCAACAGCGCCAGCACTGCACCGACACCTGCCGAAGGCAAGGTCGATAAGATCGTGATCGGATGAATGTAACTTTCGTAAAGAATTCCGAGGACGATGTAAACCGCGACCAAAGCCGCCGCGATTAGCATCGGCTCGCTCGCCAGCGATGATTGAAACGCCTGCGCCGTCCCGGCAAAGCTTCCGTGAATCGTAGCGGGCATGCCGATGCTTTGTTCGGCCTGGTTGATGGCCTGCACTGCATCGCTTAGCGCCACGCCGGGCGCGAGGTTGAAAGAGAACGTAACCGCGGGAAACTGGCCCTGATGGTTGACTGCCAACGGCGCGGTTGCTGGTGCATAACGCGCAACCGCACTCAATGGCACGACCCCGCCATTTGAGGACTTCAGGTATATCGACTTCAAACCTTCCGGACTTTGCCAATTACGCGGTTCCACCTCCATCACGACGTGATACTGGTTCAACTGCGTGTACATCGTTGAGACTTGCCGTTGACCAAAAGCATCGTAAAGCGTCGCATCGATTGTCTGCGGCGTGATTCCGAGTCGCTCTGCTGTTGCGCGATCGTAATCAAGTAGTTCCTGCAACCCGCTGTTTTGTTGATCGCTATTGGCATCAGCCACAGCCGCGACTTTGCGCAACTGTTGCAGCAGGATTGGCGCCCACTTGACGAGGTCGTCGAGATTTTCACTTTGGATCGTGTACTGGTACTGCGCATTTCCACCTCTGCCGCCGACGCGCAGATCCTGTGTGGCTTGCAGAAAAAGCGACGCACCTTCGACCGTGGCGAGCTGACGGCGTAAACGCCGAATGATCTCGTCGGCACTGACTTTTCGTTCCGCGAGTGGCTTCAGCGAGATAAACATTCTTCCCGTATTGGTCGTCGTACCGCCGCCACTTCCGGTGAACGCGACAACGTTTGCCACCGCGGGATCGGCTTTGATGATGTCGACGAAACGCGCCATACGCTGTTTCATCGCGGTGAACGAGGAGTCCTGTGCTCCCTGAATTCCACCCGCGAGGCGGCCCGTGTCCTGCTGCGGGAAAAATCCCTTCGGCACGATCCAAACCAGATAGATATTCACTCCAATCGTGATTAGAAGCAGCAACAACATCGGCGCGGGATGACGCAGCACCCACGTCAAACTTCGCTCGTACAAACTCAGGATCCACGCAAACACTCGCTCGCTGGTGCGATACAGACGTCCGTGATCTTCCGCGTTTTTGTGTTTCAGCAGTCGCGAACACATCATCGGCGTTGTGGTTAACGACACGACGAGCGAAACAAGAATCGCGACGGAAAGCGTCACCGCGAATTCGCGGAACAGGCGTCCAACAATGCCGCCCATCAACAGCAACGGAGTGAACACGGCAACCAATGAGATACTGATCGAGAGCACCGTGAACCCGATCTCTTTCGCGCCGAGCAGTGCAGCTTGCATCGGCCGCATGCCCTGCTCGAGATGGCGCGTCACGTTTTCAATGACGACGATCGCGTCGTCCACGACAAAGCCCGTCGAGATCGTCAACGCCATCAACGACAGGTTGTCGAGGCTGTAATGACACAGGTACATCACGCCGAAAGTGCCGATGAGCGAAACGGGAACGACAACTGCGGGAATGATCGTGGCGCGTGGGTTTCGCAGAAAGACAAAGACGACCATGATCACGAGACCAATCGAAATGATCAGCGTGCGCTCCACGTCTCTGACTGACGCGCGGATGGTGGTCGTCTGGTCCATCACTACGGTGAGATCGATGGCGGAAGGAATTGATGCTTTCAATTGCGGCAGCGCGGCGCGAACACTATCAACCGTATCGATGATGTTCGCGCCGGGTTGACGAAAGATGATCACGAGCGCGCAAGGTTTTCCATTTGCGAGTCCCGCGGATCGCAGGTTTTCGACCGAGTCCTGCACGTTGGCAATGTCAGACAGTCGGATTGCGGCTCCGTTGCTGTAACCCACGATCAACGGCCGGTAGTCTGCTGCTTTCAGGAGTTGATCGTTGGTTGCGAGGTCGGAAGTAATGGTGTTGTTTGAGAGTTGTCCTTTTGCGATGTTTGCATTCTGCCGGCTCAGCATGTTGCGAACGTCTTCGAGACCGAGCCCCGTTGCGTTCAACTGCGTCGGGTTGACGTCCACGCGCACAGCGGGCAAAGAACTTCCACCGACAACCACCTGGCCCACACCCTGAATCTGCGAGAGTTTCTGCTGGAGAATTGTCGACGCGGCGTCATAGAGCCGGCCCTGGTCGTAGACGTTGGAGGTCAGCGCCACGATCATGATTGGCGCGTCGGCCGGATTCACTTTTCGATACGTGGGATTGTTCGGCAGGTTAGCGGGCAAGTAACCGCGAGCCGCGTTGATGGCCGCCTGGACGTCTCTGGCAGCAGCATCGATGTCACGGTTTAATTCAAACTGCAAAGTCACGCTTGTGGAACCGAGATAACTCGCGGAGGTCATCTCCGTCACGCCTGCGATATGGCCCAACTGTCGCTCGAGTGGCGTGGCCACGGACGACGCCATGATCTCCGGACTGGCCCCCGGCAAATTCGCCTGCACAGAAACTGTTGGGAAATCGATTTGCGGCAGCGGCGAAACCGGCAACAACTTGAATGCGACCGCGCCGGCGAGTGCAATCGCCAGCGTCAAGAGCACCGTTGCCACGGGCCGGTGAATGAATGGTGACGACAGACTCATGACAACCTTTGGCTCGAAACATTCTGAAGCCGCAAAAAGGCACAAAAGGCACAAATGTACTGGCTAACTTTCTTGTGCATTTTGTGCCTCTTTGTGGCCAAAGCTGGGGCGGAGCGCAGAGAGTTTTCTCGCCGCGGCGTCGAAGAAGAGATAGATCACGGGCGTCGTGTACAAGGTCAGCAGTTGGCTCAACATCAAACCGCCGACAAGAGTGATTCCCAACGGCCGCCGCAACTCAGACCCCGTTCCCGCGCCCAGCGCTAACGGCAACGCGCCTAAGAGCGCGGCCATCGTCGTCATCATGATTGGACGAAACCGCAGCAGACACGCTTGATAGATCGCTTCTTCGGGCTGTTTGCCCTGATGACGCTCCGCGTCGAGCGCGAAGTCGATCATCATGATCGCGTTCTTCTTCACGATGCCAATCAGCAGGATGATTCCGATGATTGCAACGACCGTTAGTTCTGACCGGAACAACAGCAACGCGAGAATTGCGCCGACACCCGCCGACGGTAGCGTTGACAGAATCGTGAGCGGATGAATGTAGCTTTCGTAGAGAACTCCAAGAACGATGTAGACCGTGATTATCGCTGCGAGAATCAGCAGCGGCTCATTCGTCAACGAACTCTTAAACGCCTGGGCTGTGCCTTGAAACGACGCCTGAATCGTACCGGGTATATTCAACTCTTTTTCCGCACGTTCGATTGCTTCTGTCGCTTCGCCGAGCGAGGCTCCTTTCGCAAGGTTGAACGAGATCGTTACCACGGGAAATTGTCCCTGACGGTTCACGGCGAGTGCCGTAGTTCCGGATTCAAAGTGGCTGAACGTACTCAGGGGAACTGAAGTGCCGTTTGACGAGCGAACGTAGATGTCCTGCAACTTTGCCGGATTGCTCTGAAAGTTCGGCATCGTTTCGAGGATCACGTGGTACTGATTGGATTGAGTAAAGAGTGTCGAGATCTGCCGTTGCCCAAACGCATCGTACAGCGTCTGATCGATCGCGAGTGGTGTGATTCCAAGGCGCGACGCTGTTATGCGATCGATCACGAGCGTCGTTTGTGCGGCGCCGGTTTGCTGGTCGCTTGCGATGTCCTGAAGTTGCGGCAGCGTCTTTAATTTGGAGATAAAGCGCGTGGTCCAGGCGTTCAACTCGTCGGCATTCGGAGACTCCAAAGTGTATTGATACTGCGTGCGGCTCACGCGATCTTCGACAGTCAAATCCTGCACGGGCTGCATGTAGAGCATGATGCCGTCAACCTGCGCTAAGGCCGTTTGCAAGCGATTCATCACTGCGCCGGCATCGATCTTCCGTTGAGCGAGAGGTTTCAGATTGATAAGGACGCGGCCGCTGTTTAGCGTCGTATTCGTACCGTCAACACCAATGAACGAAGAGAGACTCTCGACCGCCGGGTCTTTAAGAATGACCCGGGTCAGCTCCTGTTGCTTTTGGGCCATCGCCTGAAACGAGATTCTCTGCGACGCTTCAGAGATTCCCTGAATGACGCCCGTGTCCTGGACCGGAAAGAAGCCCTTCGGCACAACGACGTAGAGCCAAACTGTCAGCACGAGCGTCGCCGCGGCAACCAGCAGAGTTATCACCCGAAACTTCAATACCCAACGCAGAGTCTCGCCGTAGAAATCGATGACTCTTTGAAACAGTCGCTCTGACCAACGGTAAAAGCGTCCCTGCTGCTCGCGATCCGAATGCTCGCGAAGTAGTCGCGAGCACATCATCGGAGTGAGTGTCAGCGACACGACTGCCGACACCAGAATCGTCACACTCAGCGTGATCGCAAACTCGCGGAAAAGTCGACCGACGATGTCGCCCATGAATAACAGTGGTATCAGCACCGCGATCAGCGATATGGTGAGCGAGACGATCGTGAAGCCAATCTGCTCGGCGCCCTTCAACGCCGCTTGCATCGGCTTATCGCCTTCCTCGAGATAGCGAACGATGTTTTCAATCATCACGATTGCATCGTCGACAACAAAACCGGTCGAGATGGTCAGCGCCATCAGCGTGAGGTTGTTCAGGCTGTAGCCCGCGAGATACATCACCCCTAACGTTCCCACGAGTGAAAGCGGCACCGCGACGCTCGGAATGATCGTGGCCGACAGATTCCGGAGAAAGAGAAAGATCACCATGACCACGAGCGCCACAGTCAACATCAGCGAAAACTGCACGTCTTTAACTGAAGCGCGAATAGTCAACGTCCGATCTGTCAGAACCGAGACTTGAACCGCAGGCGGCAACGTGGTTTGAAGTTGCGGCAGCAACGCCTTGACGCGATCGACGACCTGAATGATGTTCGCGCCGGGTTGCCGCTGAATGTTGACGATGACGGCCGGCGTGTTGTTCATCCACGCAGCCTGTTTCACATTTTCCGCGCCGTTCACAACCGAGGCGACGTCTGACAACACCACCGGTGCGCCGTTGCGATAAGCAACCACGATCGAGCGGTAGTCCTTGTCGGAGAGGATCTGATCATTGGCATCGATCTGATACGACTGCTGTGGGCCATCGAAGTTTCCCTTCGCCTGGTTAACACTCGTTTGCTGAAGCGCAGTGCGCACGTCTTCGAGACTAATTCCGTACGAAGAAAGCGCGGTCGGATTTGCCTGAATACGCACCGCCGGCTTTTGTCCGCCGCTGATACTCACCAAACCAACGCCTGGCAACTGGGAGATCTTCTGGGCCAACCGCGTGTCAGCGAGATCTTCAACCTGCGTTAAGGGAATTGAGTTGGACGTTAATGCCAGCGTCAGCACCGGCGCGTCAGCCGGATTCGATTTGCTGTAAATCGGCGGCGCAGGCAGATCGTTAGGAAGAAAGTTTGATGCCGCATTGATTGCCGCTTGAACTTCCTGTTCGGCAACATCGATGTTCAGGTCGAGCGAGAATTGGAGCGTGATTAGTGAGCTGCCGCCCGAACTCGTCGATGTCATCTGGTTGAGTCCAGGCACTTGGCCGAATTGTCTTTCGAGCGGAGCAGTAACGGCAGAAGCGACGACGTCAGGACTTGCGCCGGGATAAAACGTAATCACCTGGATCGTTGGATAGTCGACTTCCGGCAACGCTGAGACTGGGAGTTGTCGATACGCAACAACACCGGCGAGGAGAATCGCTGCCATCAAGAGCGATGTCGCGACGGGCCTGAGAATGAACGGCCGCGATGGACTCAACCTTTATTCCTCCTGTTGGGCATTGCCGATTGCCCGTTGCCAATTGCCGATTTGCCGGACGCTCCGCGCACCGCAACCTTCACTCCGTTTTGCAGTTTGTCGAACCCGTCAACCGCAATCACATCGCCGGCCTTTACTCCTTCGACTGCCGTCACGTTGCCGTCCGTCGTGCCAACGGTAACGTTTTGCATTGTGACGGTTTGATCCGGCTTCACGACGTAAACAAACGCGTCCTGCGCGTTGCGCTGGATTGCTACGGAAGGAATGAGAATCGCATCGTGCTGAGTCGAAACCAACAAACGCGCGTTCACAAACTGGTTCGGAAACAATGCGTTGTCGCTGTTAGGGAAAGTTGCTTTGAGCTTGATAGTGCCGGTAGTTGTATCGATCTCGTTATCAAACGTAAGCAGTGCGCCCGATGAGAGCTTCGTCTGCTGCGTGCGGTCGAAGGCGTCCACCGAAAGCCGATTCCCACGACGCAACTGCTGGCGAATTTGAGGCAGATAGTCTTCGGCAACGCTGAAGAGCACGTTGATCGGTTGCAGTTGCGTAATCACCAGCATGCCGTTCGTATCGGCGGCATGCACGATGTTTCCCGGATCGACGAGGCGCAGGCCAACGCGTCCTGTAATTGGCGACGTGATCTGGCAATAGGCGAGTTGAACTTTAGCGTTGTCTATCTGTCCCTGATCGATCTGTACGATGCCTTCATACTGATGGACCGTGGCGACTTGCGTGTCGAGTTGTTGTTTGGGGATGGCGTTCTTGCTGTAAGCAATCTGGTATCGATTCAGATCGATGTTCGCGTTTTCGAGTAGCGCTTTGTCACGCTGATATTGGCCCTCGGCCTGAACGAGTTGCGCTTGAAACGGACGCGGATCGATCTCGGCCAGTACGTCACCCTGCTTGACCATTTGACCTTCACGGTAATTGACGCTCATCAACTGGCCATCGACGCGGCTTTTAACAGTTACCGTGTAAACGGGCGCAACGGAACCGAGTGCGTTGATGTAGACGCCGATACTTCCTTCCTGGGCGACGGCAGTTGATATGGCGACACCGGGTTGTGGTGGCGGCTGTTTGGCGGCGGCTGCCTCCGTTCCCTTTTGCCTGCGTTGGAGAATCAGAAAACCGGTGAGGGCCGCGATCAGAAGCAGAAGCAGCATTAGCCACGGTCTGCGTTTGCGCCGATGTGGGTGGACCACCGGAGTAGAGAGTGGTTCATCCGCGATAGGCGTCTCGTTGTCTTCTACAATGGGCTCTTCCATCGCAGGAGATCTTAAGCAAGACGCGTGCGCGCTTCTTCTTGATGTTTGCTCAGGTTGTCAGGTTGTTGCGGATGAGGGCCACGGATCTACACAGGTGAACACGGATTCTGTGTTATCTGTGTGAATCCGTGGCAAAAAAAGCGAGTGTGGGTGGACCGCCCATGAGCCCTTTTTCGGTCCACCCACACTCAAAACACAGGGAATGTCCCCCTCTTGCTCGATCGAAACCCTGTGTTGATATGAAGAAGCTCCTTTAGAACGCTCTCATACTAGCCCGCCGCGACGGTGGTTTCTTTCAGTTTGTTGTCGCTTTTATCAGCTATTTGCGGTAGCGAAAGTCCCATGTCGAGATCCTGGTAGAACTCCTTTTCACCACCTTCGAAGTGATGACCGCTGGCCTTCACCGCATACAAGTGCTTCGCACTCGCTGCTGCTTCGTACAGCGACTGTGCTTCCCGAAACGGTGCGTTGCTGTCGTCAGTTGCACTGAGAAAAACGATCGGCGTTTGTTTGAGTCTCTTCAGATACTGATGCGCGTCGAAGACTCTTTCGTGTGGCGTACCGTGGGTCAGATAGATCACAGCATCAGCGGGTCTCCACGCGAGTTCGTTGTAGACAGGAAGACTTATCGCGACCACTCTACTTACCGGCAAACTAAACTGCGGTTGCGTCGCCACGATCACACTGTAACCAGCGCCCAGTGACCAGCCGGCGAGGACCACTGGCGCGTTGATATTGACGCCCGGGCGAGCGATTGCGAGCCGCGCGATCGTATCGTAGTCATGCGTGAGATCTTCCGCAGCAACAGGTTTCTGAGGACTCGCAAAATTCACCAGGTAACTCTTGATGTCTATGCCAACAACCGTAATGCCCGTGGCCGCAATGTGTGCAGCAATGTCGGCGCAGAATGGACTCCACCCGCCGTCGCCGCTGGTAAAGAGCACGAGTGGTTGGTTCGTCGCATTCTCCTGTTGATAGAGCTGTAGATCGAGAGCTGGACCACCGCGGATCGTTACCTGAAATGTTGAATGCTTGACTGCGTGTGACAGTTCCTCGTGAGTGACGTGGTGATAAAAACCGTGATACCATCTCACAGCGTACACGGATACAGCGCACACGAGTACCAACGCCGCCAAAACAATCAAGGCCGCAACGTTACGCCTAATCTGCGTTTTTCCGCGTAATCTGTGGCTCAACTGTTTGTAGTCCTCGCATCCACGTCACTGCACTGCCGAGTGCCGCATAAAATTCGTCGCGTGCTCCGCTGAACCGGTGATTGCTCGCTTTGATCAATACATACTTTTTCGGATTCTTTGCAGTGGCAAACAATGCGTTACCAACTTTCTGCGGACTCGCCGTATCAGATGTGCTTTGGATCATCACCAGCGGCACGGGCGCAATCCGGGCCAGCACGTCTTCACTGCGAAATCCGTAAAGTGCATTGCCTTCGGCATTCAGGTTCGCGTGATTCGCCCCTAGACCACTGACGAGTTGGTTCTGTTTCGGCAGTCCGATGGAAATAATTCCCGCCCAGTTCGTTCGCGTTTGCGCATCCGAACCGACTGCGATCGCGAAACCCGCGCCGAGTGACCAACCGTAGACATAGACCGGCGCGGTGGAATCCACTCTCGCGTAACCGCGTAAAGCTTCAGCAACATCAGCGTAATCGCGAGCGAGTTGTTCTATCGTCAACGGGCTCTGCGGCGATGAAAACTCGCGCAAGTAGACCTTCGAATCGATTCCCGCAACTGCAAAACCTGTATGCGCCAACTGTTGTGCCGTGCGCGGCGCCAGTCCACGCCAGCCGCCGTCGCCGCACGCATAAATCGCCAGCGTTGCAGGCTTGTCGCTTTGCGGGCGATAAAAGTGAACTCTGAACGACTGCCCTCTGACGACGACGTCGCGATCTTCGTTAACCACGTCAGGCCAGGTTTTTGTGTCGTCAGGATCGTAATGATCCGGCGGCACAGGCTCCTGAGCGGCCACACGATGCGCCGCGGTCACGGCGACGAGAAGAGCCACGCCCAACAGAACCCAACGATGAATGAAGCAGCGTGTTTCCATGTCTTGATCTTTTCCTGAAAACCTCGACGCCCGAGCAGCATTTCGAGAGTGATTGCATTGCGGACCTGAATAACGGCGTAGAGCATGCTGAGCGACATTCGGCGTTGATTGAAACAGAAATACAGTGGCTCCCACGTGTGCGGGTGATACTTTGCTTTGTAGCGGTAAAGAAGTTTGAAATCGTAACTGATGTTGACTCCCTCGTAGACAAACCGCATGAGCCGAGTCAAAACGGGATGGTCCATCAAGTCAGGATCGTCGAGCAGCGCGAGAGGCGCCAGTCCCATCGACGCCATCCCGCAACCTTCTTCCCGCAGCAAACGAAGGATATCCGCGGTCAGAAGTTCCATTGTTCCGCGCACAGCGTCCAATCTACGTCGAGTAACGTCGAGGTAATAACCACTGCGTCCGTAGATCGGCTCGCAAATAATGAAGCCTTCGATGCGACCGGTTCCATTTCCGGAGCGCGCGATGAAGTAGCGTTTCGCTGAAGGCTGCTCGAGTCCGAGTGAGCCAAGCACAAATCCCAACTCCTGATTGCCTTTGCACTTTAGCCATGCGTCGGAGATCTCGCGTAACTCGTCGTTGATTGAATCCGCACCTTCTTCAAACGGATGATGTTCCGTTACCACGAGGCCCTCGCGTCGAGCTTTGTTAGTGGCGGCGCGCACTAGCTCCATCTTTCCGCCGGCGAGGGTAAAGCGGTCCAAATCGAAGATTGCTTCTTTCCCGATCTGAACGTCCGCAAAACCCTCCTGGCGAAACGCGTCCAACATGCGCGGCGAAACTTGATAAGCACCCACTGGCCTCATCATCGCTTTGGTGAAATCGCGTATGAGCCGGCGCGCCTGTTGTGGAGAGCACACAGGATCGCCGGCGATCAACGCTATCCCGCCGCTAAGCTGGTAAGCGAGAAATCCATCCACGCCCGGTGACGTGAAATAGGATTTGGGTCCTTCGAGCAACACATACGAGTTTGAGTTTGTGCCGTAATGCCGGACCCATGACTCGAGTTTCGCTGGCTGTATTTGCATACATCAACGCCGCCGTCAGTAACTCAGTTTGTTCCTGTAATGCCGATGATGCCGGTGGTGTCGATGATGGTGCTTCCAGTAGTTCTTGTCGTGCCTTTCTCTCGCGCTAGCCGAGCCCGACTGCAAACCCAGCGTCGCCGCACCAAACAACATCACGACGCCAAGCAAAGATGAAACCAGTGTTTTCATGTTCAATTTTCCTTTCAAAGACGTGTAAGCCTTAGGAGCCACACTCGTATTTCGCAACGAGCATGCCAGCACCAAATCAGTCGATTGCACGGGTGTGAGGCCGTTTTGGACCGTTGCCGCTGTGACAGGTTTGCCCTGACCACAAGAATGCCACACCGCAGATTGCCGCAAACAAACACAAAATAGTGAAAGATTCCACCCGCTCAATCGTGGATCGTGTGCTTGATGGTGGTGAACGTAGAACTCCTGATAAGTAAGTACGGCCTTGTCGCAGTGTTTCTGGCGGCGATGTTGGAGGCTGATGTGATACCGGTGCTGTCGGGCGTGGCGGCGCACCGCGGCTACTTCAATCCATTCCTGGCTGTTGCGGCCGCGAGTTTCGGCGCGCTCGCGGGTGATTGCCTCTGGTTTTATGTAGGCAGGCACGCCTTGATCAAGAACAGCGCGACACTTCAGCGAATCAGATCGAAAGCCGAAGTTCTGTTCCGGCGTGTGGGTCACTGGCAGATACCCGCGTCGCATGTGATCTACGGAACGCGCGTTGCCACGATGACTTTCCTGGGGGCGCGAGGTTCACCGGTGGGCAGATTTGTGTTGCTTGATGGAGTGTCATGTTTAGCATTAACGACACTTTTGTTTTCCCTGGGCTTCGCGCTCAGCGCGAGCGTCTCACTGATTCTGAACAGCGTGAGACGCGTAGAGGTCGTGTTGCTCGTCGCCGTTGCCACAGGCGGCTTGGTTCTTCATCTGCTGGGGCGAAGGATCCTGCAAGGCCCGGCCGGCGGCGAGCACACGTCTCAATAGTTATGAACGAACCGCTCGATGCGAACTTTTAAGCTCCATACTAAAACGACGCTACTGAGTTCCGTGCTGACGGTGACCATGTTGATTGCCGCGCTCGTTGTCACCAGCGCAGCGATTGCCAACATTGAGCGCGCTAACGACGAAACGCTAGCGGAGATTCAGGCGCGCGATCTCGCACAACATATCAGCGACATCGGCTCGCACGATCCGGAAACGCTTACACGAGCGGCCAACCTGATCAAAGGATCGCGTACTGACGTAGTAAGCGTCCGCGTCTGGCAACTCTCGCAAGGACAGTTTGTGCAGGAGGCTGCGGCGTATGGCAGCGCGCCTGCGACGGCTATACCCGCGGAGACGCAGGACGTGTTGCGTCGTGGGCCTGGCCCAACGCTCGTCAAAGAGATTCCCTCGAATTCGAACCAGTCGGTGTTTCGCGCCTTTGCAGTCGTTTTCGAGAACGGCCATCCGAGCGGCGCGGTCGAAATCGTCCAACGCTTCGACAGCATCTGGACAGTGGCGTTTCGTTACTTAAAGAGCGTGATCTGGATGTCGTTGATCGCAATCGCATTGATTTTGATCGGTACTTATTTCTTGTTCCGGCAATTGCAGTTGACTACGAAACTCGAGACCGAGAAAGGCATTCTTCGCGATCGCGTTCGCGAAGCGACCATTGAACTACAAAAACGGAATCAACAGCTTCAGGAAACGAACCTGGAGCTTTGGCGAACGAACCGTCGCATGAACGAGTTGGGACGCCTTGCGGCCGCGGGACAAACAGCCGCTCACTTCGCACACGAAGTAGGCACCCCGCTCAATCTGATCAGTGGTCACGTCCAGTTGCTGAAGTCGGATCTGGATCGAGATCCGCACGACGCAGCGGCCCGAATCAGAACAATCAGCGCACAGATCGAGCGCATCGAACGAATTGTTCGCCGCATGCTCGACAAGACAAGGTTCGAGACTGAACTTGCCCCACTCGATCTGAATTCAGTGTTGCGCAAACTGTGCGACGCGATGTCGCCGGCGTTCGACAAACGCAACATTAGCCTTGTCGAGACATTTGCCGACAACCTTCCACTGATGGCGGGTTCGTCAGATCGTCTTCAGCAACTCTTCCTGAATCTTCTCAACAACAGCCTCGATGCGATGCCCGAAGGTGGCGAGATTCAGATTCACACGGCGCTCGAAGGCAAGCCGGGTAAATCGCAGCGCATCGCAGTTGATTTCATTGACACCGGCACGGGCATGACTCCCGAGGTGATGAGTCACATTTTCGATCCACTTTACACGACGAAAGATCGAGGCCAGGGCACGGGGCTTGGGTTGGTGATCGTTAGTCAGATCGTGTCGGAGCACGGCGGCAGGCTTAGAGTTGAGAGTGAATTGGGTAAAGGTACTCGCTTTCGTCTGACTTTTGCGGCGATTGCGAACGATGCCCCGGTATTGGTTGAGAATCATGAACCGGAGCTGGAGTTCAGTAGGTAGTTGAACGAATGAAACACATTCTTGTTGTCGATGATGATCAGGATTCCTGCGATTTGCTGCGCGAGATATTCTGCGCGGAAGGCTGGAAGGTCGACACCGCACTCAGCCCCTCGCAGGCTTTCAGTGTCGCGAAGAAAGAAAAGATCGATCTGGTTGTCAGCGACGTGAACCTCGAAGCAAATCAGTCGGGGTTGGATCTGTTAAAAGACTTGCGTGCGCAGTGTCCGGTAATCCTGGTAACCGGATTCGGCACGCTCGACTCTGCCGTCGAGGCAGCGCGGGAGGGCGCCTGGGATTTTATTTCCAAACCCTTCAAGGTTCAGGAAGTTGTGGCAATCGCGCGCCGCGCCCTCGAACAGGGCCGAAACAGCGGCAGTGCAGAAAGCCACGCGGAGCAGCTTTCTGCGCCTTACGAACAGGGTGGACTACTCGGGCGTTCTCCCGTGATGATCGGACTCTACAAAGAGATCGCGCGTGTTGCGCCCACTCGCTCGACCATACTGATCGTCGGCGAGTCGGGAGCCGGAAAGGAATTGGTGGCGCGATCGATTCACCAACACAGCACACGCTCGGGTGGCGCGTTCGTAGCTGTCAATTGTGGCGCATTAACTGAAACGCTTCTGGAAGCGGAGCTCTTCGGCCACGTGCGCGGCGCATTCACTGGAGCTGTCAGCGATCGCAAAGGACTCTGGGAGGAAGCCGCGGGAGGAACGCTCTTTCTCGACGAAGTCGGCGAGACAAGTCCGGCGTTGCAAGTGAAACTGTTAAGAGCTTTGCAGGAAGGCGAGATCAGACGAGTAGGCGCTTCGCGCTCAACACAAGTGGACGCGCGCATACTTGCGGCTACAAACCGGAACCTTGAGCAGGACGTCAAGGCAGGAAAATTTCGCGAGGATCTTTTTTACCGGCTGAGCGTTGTCACTCTGCGGGCGCCCGCACTGAAAGAACGCCGGACAGACATTCCGCTGCTGGCCGAGCGCTTCCTCGGCATGGTGCTCGACCGCGAGAAACACAAGCAGTTAACTCTTTCGGAAGAAACGATAAGAACACTCGTCGCTTACAACTGGCCCGGCAATGTGCGCGAACTCGAATCAGCAATCGAGTACGCCGTGTTGCACGCGCGCGGCCATGCCATTGTTCCGGAGGATCTTCCGGAGAAACTTCAGTCAGTACAGGTGCGCGCGGCGGCGCGGTCGCCACTCTCCGCTCTTTTTGAAGATCTACCAGCTCTGGACGAACTCGAACGGCGTTACCTGCTTTACATCCTCGAAGTCGCAGGCGGCAATCGCACGCGAGCAGCGGAGATCCTTGGCATCGATCGACGTACGCTTTACCGGATGATCGAACGTTACTCGATCGACGCCAACGGCGAATAAAGTCCAAGTGTGGCTATTTTGACCAGTGTCCCTAAAGAGCCACAAAGAGGCACAAGAGGCACAAACCAGGTGCGTGAATTCACTTTCTCTTTTGTCCTTTTGTGCATCTTTGTGGCTCTGCATGCAAATTGCGGTAGCGCCACGTGATGCGTTTGCGGCTCAATCTCCAGCAAAAGATTCTGCTACTCGTCGCCGGTTCGATGTCGTTGGTCCTGATCGCTTCGTCGTACTTGCACAGCGGCCGAATTCGTTCGCTCATAGAAAAGGACCATTACGACACTGCGGTCAGCCAAACCGTTGCGCTTGGTAATCGGATTGCAGAGTTCGACTACTTCTCAAATCTCGAAGACCTCCAACAGGAAATGCAACTGGTTGTCAGTTCGCGGCCCGACTTCAGACAGATCGACGTCTATGAAAACCAGCAAACCGTTCCACAGTTGATCGCCACAACCGCCACCGGCACCAGCAATCTCCTCTCCGCGTGGGACGGTAATGCCCCAACCGCGACAACCAGCGCCGCGTCAACCCAGGTACACCTGAACAACGGCGACTACTGGTTGATTACGACGCCAGTTAGCAACGAACAGCACAGCGGCTTCATCAAGGCGCTTGTCCTCAGGGGTTATCACCGCAACTTAGTCAGCAGTCTTCATCGTGAGTACAACTTCATATTGTTTGGTGCGGTCGTAGCGTCGGTGCTCCTGCTGTACCTGTTGTTTGTCTATTTCTTTCGCAAACCACTGAAAGACATCGTCCAAACTATGGCCCATGCTCGCAAGGGAGACCTTTCAGCGCGCGCTCCGGTTCGCAGAGATGACGAGTTGGGCGAGATTGCCGGCGGCTTCAATCAAATGATGGACGACATTGCGTCCAGATCGCGCGAACGAGAAGAGTTGTTGGATCAGATCGGCGATTTAAACAGCGAGCTGGTGAAGAAGGTTCATCTAGCGACGAGTGAATTGCGCGCAGCTAACGGAAATCTGATCCTGACGCAGCAGCGTTTGTCGCTTGCCGAACGGATGGCTGCCATCGGTCAGGTGACGGCTTCGCTCGCACATGAGATTGGGACGCCGTTGAATGCTATTAACGGGCACTTGCAACTGTTGGCGCGAAATCATCCGGCCTGCGGCGATACACAACGGCGCCTGAACATCATCAACGCGCAATTCGCATCGATAGTGCAAACGGTGAAAAGTTTGCTCGAACGTACGCACCGGCGACCGATCGATCCGCAACTTACTGACATTAATCAGATTGTCGAGGAATTGTTGCTGTTGGTGGCGCCAATCGTCGAGTCACATAACATCCGTGTGTCGCAAGAGCTCGATGAAGGACTGCCTTGCGTTCTCGCGGATCGCGAGAGTCTGCATCAGGTGTTTCTGAATCTGGTGAACAACAGTCTCGAAGCAATGCCCGACGGCGGTGACATGAAGTTTGTGACGAATTACCTCGCACAAGCAAAACTGATTGAAGTGCGTCTCATCGATTCCGGAACAGGCATCGGCGACGACGCCAGGAACCACCTGTTTGAGCCGATGTGGACCACCAAGAAATCCGGCAGTGGCCTGGGGCTCGCGATTGCGCGTGAGATCGTGCTCGAACATGGCGGCAAGATCGACTGTGTTGAAGTTGAAAAAGGCGCGGAGTTTCGCGTAGTGCTTCCAGTGGTGGAGGCAAAGACTGCCGCGCTGGAATTGATCGAGGTGAGTTTAGATGCCGCATAAGATCCCGCACATTCTGACCGTTGACGACGACGCCGTTACTTGTGATCTTCTCTGCGAAGTTTTCAGTCGCGAAGGTTTCGGTGCTGCTTTCGCAAACAGCGGCGAGGCAGCGTTGCTGGAGGTCGCTCGGCAACCGCCGGATCTTCTGCTCAGTGACATTCGGATGAAGTCGCGCCTGGACGGTCTCTCATTGCTGGAGATTGTTCGCCACGAGTATCCATCTGTTCCTGTCGTGCTGATGACGGCTTTTGGCTCAATCGAAACTGCGGTGCGCGCAGTTAAAGAGGGCGCCTTTGATTACATCAGCAAACCTTTCAACATCGACGAGCTAGTTGCAATCGTGCGGCGCGCACTCGCAAACGGAAACGGCAAACATATCGCCTCCACTCTCGATGACGAGGAGCGGAGTTCGGGACTGATAGGCCGCGCTCCCGCGATGCTCGAAATCTACAAGATGATTGCGCGCGTTTCAGATTCACGAGCCGCAGTCCTGATCAGCGGCGAATCCGGAACTGGTAAGGAACTCGTCGCGCGGGCAATTCACAACAACGGAACACGTTCGACAGAACGCTTTGTGGCCGTGAATTGCGGCGCGCTGACTGAAACACTACTCGAGTCGGAATTGTTTGGACACGTTAAGGGTTCATTCACCGGCGCGATTGCAAACAAGCGTGGCATCTTTGAGCAGGCAGGCGAAGGCACCGTGTTTCTCGACGAGATCAGTGAGACGAGCGCCAGCTTGCAGGTGAAGTTGTTACGCGTGTTGCAGGAGCGCGAGGTGGTTCCGGTTGGCGGGACCGAGGCGATCAAAGTCGGAGCGCGTGTGATAGCGGCGAGTAATTCTGATTTGGAGAAGCTTTCTGCGTCGGGCGCGTTCCGAGGCGACTTACTCTATCGCCTGAATGTCATTCAATTGCATCTTCCACCGCTGCGCGAGCGTCGTGAAGACATTCACCTGCTGGTCGCGCATTTCCTGCGGAAGCACGCAACAGGGCCGGCGCCGGCGATCGCACCCGATCAGAAGACGATGCAATGCCTCACTGCGTACTCGTGGCCGGGAAATGTGCGCGAACTTGAAAACGTGATCGAACGCGCGATCACGCTGAACCAGAGTGGTGTCATGACCATCGACGATCTCCCGGGGCGCATTCGTCTGCAACCATCACACGACACGCCGCCACTCTCGGCAGACGATCTCTCCGAACTCTTTTCGGGCTTGCCGAATCTCGACGAAATTGAACGGCGCTACATACTTCACGTTCTCGACGCCACTGGCAATAACCGAAAACGGACAGCAGAAATCCTCGGCATCAACCGCAAAACGCTTTACCGCATGGCCGCGCGTTTTGAGATTGAATTCAGTCACACAATCTGACACCCCCTTGCCTCAAAAACCTCGCTCAGCGCCCGTCTCAAAAGTCTTGTTGCGGAAAGCTCGTCGGACAAAACGCTCCATACCAACACAACCGTTGACAAGAAACGGCCCTTCACCTACTATGTCGCGTAACGATATATCGTGCGATGACATAGGCAGGAATTCAGATGGCGAAGGAACGACTGGATCCGGAAAAATTGTTGCCGCTGACGTCTGCGGTGTTTCACATTCTGCTGGCGCTCTCAGACGGCGACCTGCATGGCTACGGAATCATGCAGGAGGTCGCCGAACACACCGGCGGCCAGATACGCCTCGGTCCAGGTACTCTCTACGGCGCTATCAAACGTTTGCTCGCTAGCGGTTTGATTGTTGAGACCGATCAGCGTCCCGATCCAAACCTCGACGACGAGCGCCGTCGCTATTACCGCCTGACCGATTTCGGCCGGCAAGTGTTGAAAGCCGAAGCTCAACGTATTTCTAAAATGGTTTCAGTCGCGCAGCAAAAGCGGCTGCTTCCGAAACGAACGTAAGGTTGCCGAAGACTCAAATGTTGTCGAAGCGGCTGTTTCAAATGATGTTGTTCGCGTACCCGCGAGAGTTCCGGCACGAGTACGGCGCGGAGATGGCACAAGTCTTTCGCGACTGTTACCGCGACACTCAAGCAAATGGTCTGTTGACTGCGGCCGGCTTTTGGCTGCGAATGATTCTTGACGTCATCCGAACCGCGCCGCTCGAGCGCTGGGAAAACTTAGGAAAGGGCTCCGAGACTATGAAGAACCTCAAAAGAGATGCGATTGGTTTGCTTGCTTGCGTGACTATTATCGTGGTGGCGCTGTTCCTGCTCGGCTATTTACGTGCACATGGATCCGGGTCGATCCTGCTCGCCGGCTACGCGCTCGATGCGATAGTCTCGGCAGGCGTCGTCGGTAACTTAGTAATCTTTCTGCTGATGAGATCCGAGCGTTTATCCACGTTTCGGACTGCACTGTGGACTCTGCTGATAGTAAACGGCGCATTGTTGCTCATCAGCACCTTGATCGGTATTCGCGTCGGCGGCTTCAGTTTTCCGATCGTTTTCTTTAGCTATGTCGTGAGCTTCTTCTTTTGGCTGGCCATTCACTGGGTCTGGTCAGAAACAAAGACTTCACCCGAGCCGGCTGCATAACTCTTCAGTCATTAAAGTCCCTGAGGTAACAGCAAACTCCTCGCTCGGCTTTGCCCGAAAAGTGGTTTTGGCTTGATAGCTTCCGTTGCGAAGTGCTCCGTAGGAGCATGATGTTTATAGCCTTACACGCTAATAGCTGTGGGCTCCAGCGGAGCGCAATGTGCTCTGATGGTTGCAGTTAACATGCCGCTCCAAACGGAGCGGAAGAATCAGGAACCTGAGGGCTATAAACATGTTGCTCCTCCGGAGCCAGAACCTCGACACAACGAAGATCACTTTTCGGGCAAAGCTCTCCTCGCTCCTCAAGTGAAATGTTTTCGTGTCTTCCCTCATTACAGAGTGACCAGGCAATTTCAAGCGGGCAGATGGTTCTACCCATCACTATCCGAACCACTGGTCTGCTGTTACTGAGAAGCCGTTTAGTTTCAAAACCACGGACGCCGCCGGCAACATTCAGTTTACTTTCGCCACCGATGTTCAAGGAAATCATTACTGCGACATCGACCTTGACGACCATGCAGGCATCAAGCACGCCATCGATTACATCGAGCACAAGATCTTTCAAGAGGAAACGCACCCATACACGATTCACGATCTTCTCGTGAAGTATCAAAAGCATGGCGACCCTGAATACCTGTTGCTCTGAGTCCAAATCCGCAACTCATGGTCTCGTTAATTCACTTTAGAAAAGGTCTTCCCCCCATGACCCTCTATCTAAACTTTTGCATGCCGCGATTGAAAGGGTTGTTCCTGGCACTCTCCTATTTGATGTTTCTGGTCCATTCGGCCGCAGCTCAAGGGAAAGTGACTCCGTTACCGGGCGGAGCCGGGTGGCGCATTGAGCGGCCCGACGTGACTAAAGCGATCGAAGAGTTCTCAGCAATCCGCTTTCAAAGATTCGACGAAGTACTCGTAACAGGAGGCGGTTGTGTGCGGACCGGCGGCAACGGCAAAACGTGGAAGCGCTATGTCGACCCGTCCGGGGAAAATAGCGACCGTCTCTATCACGGCCGGATCTGGATCCCGGGAGCCACTGATGGACTGGTGAGAATCTCCTCGATCATCGACGTACCGCTGATGGTTAACTACTCGCGGAGCCATGTGCCCGCGTCGGAAGAACAAGCGCAGTTCTTCCTGCGTCTAGGCTATGAAGACGACAAATACGGAGACAACAACTACAACCTGAAAAAGCACGACAACGGTACGGACAATCAGTGCGCACTGCCCGAAGACCCGGGCACGGATGGAACTGCATGGCTGGAAATCAGGGTAACGCATCATGACACGGCGCAAGTTCCTCCGGACCCGATAGCTCCTCTGGATCTGTGGTGGGACCGCGTGGACGATAACCTCGTACCGGTCAATCCCGAATGGTGGATTCACAAGAATCTGGGCATTCTGCCAAACACAAACACCAAGGAAGACGACAAGCATCAATTCTGCGATCAATTTCGCGAGGGACGTGGCGACCAATTACTGAAGGCGAAGGATCGTCGATGTACGACGTTGGATCCGGAAGTTGACGAGGCCAATACTCTGTCCAGTTTCTGCCATCTGGCGCGACTGTTTGCCAGTTCGGTTCACGGTCACGTCAATTGGGGCCCTGCGACCTATACGGGCCAGATCTATTTTGATAGGTCCAACAACTTTCATCGGCAGGGTACCCCGGACGCAGCCAAAATCACCATAGCGGGTGACGGCGATTACGGCTGGCTACTTGCAACGCCCAACGGCGCGGGAACCGCGGAAGGCAACAAACGGGACAGCGAACGCTCAGCGGACGAAAAGAATCTCCCGAGCAAAGACACGCTGACACTGGCGCTCGAGTTTTCGACACGCGAGACCATTGACAAGATGGACAAGTCGAAATTGTGGAAAGCGCTGCACCACGATATCGATCATGACCCATTAGCCGCTGTGAGTCGTATCAAGGGTAAAGAAGCGATCGTGATTGGCCTAATTGGTTTCGACAACGAACATGGCAATGAAACCGGTGGCGCTCGCGTCGAATTGCATCCAGTTTGGGGGCTCGCGATCCGCGTCAGCGAAGGACCGGCTGAAGATGTCTGGCTTGTGATGGCAAGAAACTGGGGAAACGAAGGCTCGTGTAGTAACGGTTTTGATGTAACTCATGGAAAGTGGCAACACAATTTGAGGACGCCACAGAACAAGCTGCGATTTTTCTTTCCCGTCTCTGGATCGCATCCAACTTACACCGCTGACTTTCACGCAAACTACGGTAATCCAATAGAGGACAAACTATTCGACGTCGACACCACCTCCTTTGGCGACGGTGTCCTGTTGACCATCAACCTGCCTGAGCCCGAGAAGAAGAAACTCTTCTGGG
>Ga0207675_100001870_pt1 | contig 21043 bp, 15 predicted proteins | sample KBSSwiS42_FD_184305 | JGI IMG/M metagenome (GOLD analysis project Ga0207675, IMG submission 184305) | Switchgrass rhizosphere microbial communities from Kellogg Biological Station, Michigan, USA - KBS Switchgrass S4-2 (SPAdes) (version 2) | ecosystem: Host-associated > Plants > Roots >...
TCGCCGTTACTCACCCAAGGTGGGAGCCCGGTGCGTGAATCGCGCACGCCGGGATCTGTGCGGGGGGTGCTCAGCAATGGGCATCCCTACCGCGTCAATCGCTGCGAAGCGGCCGGTTGAGACCCGAGAGGGCTTCAGATTGACTGCAGTCGCTCAGATTTGCGGTTCTGACACGCTCGCCGTGTACGTCCCTTGGTACCTCACGCTACCGGGCGAACGTGAGGCGATGGTTACCGCGCATCACCCCATGGCGCGGGTAGGTGGCAAGAACGCTGCGTGCGCGTCGTCGTCCGGCATCGCAGCCGCTACCACTATCCGAGACCGGCGCTGCTAGGCCCGCAGCTGATCCGATTGCGCCTGGCCCAGGGGCGAGGGTGCCGCCCCGAACGAGGCCGTAGAAATGGCGCTTGCGCAGACGGTCGGCGACAAGGCTTGACGGCAATTTCAACCGTCCCCACAGCAGCCGCTCGGCCTCGTCTGCTCCTGGCCGAGAGTGTCAGTTCGAATTCGCGCGGGTAGGCTGACGTTCGCCTCGATAGGCATCGCCGTCAAGGGCTCCTTTGGTCAACCTGGCTGGACTCACGCTCTCGGCCAGAAGGGGCCGTCCACGACCGGCAGCTTCGGGCAACCCAGTGCTGCTCGCACTCGTGCACTGCACGATCGTCAGCCAAGTGCCCCTGTGCAATCGCAAACACTTCGCCCTTGCGCATGCTCGTAGGGCTACGGAAGATCATGCTGCGTCCCCTCCCGAACGGCACGCGACCGATCAGACGAGAGAAGCGCGCTCTTGCCGAACTTTGACTAGCGAGGCTTTGCAGGAAACTACGATTGGGAAGGAGCGGAGGCAGCCTCATCGATGTCACGCTTGGCGCGCCTTGCGCAAGGCTTGGAGTTGCTCTTGGCTGATGCCCAACGCATCGGTCATCGGGCTGGGTGTCTGAGGGTCCCAGGCATGGCGCGGGCCTATCGTGATGCCGCCGTCCACCGTGAGGTAAGTGCCCGTGACGAAGCCTGCCGCGTCGGACGCCAGGAACAGCGCCGCCTCGGCGATGTCCCGCGGCAACCCCGAGCGCCCGATCGGGTTGGCCGAGCCGCTACGTTCGGCGATCTGCGCCGCCATCTGGCGCGAGCCTTCCAAGCCCAAATTGAAGATGCCGCCGAAGATGCTGGTCGCGATGAAGCCTGGCACGACCGCGTTGATGCGGATCCGGTGCGCCGACAGTTCGGTGGCCGCCAGCCGCGTGAAGTGCAGCACGCCAGCCTTCGCCACCGAATAGGCCAGTGGTGCGTAGCCGGCCTGCAGCGCCGATATCGACGAGGTGTTGACAATGGCGCCGCCGCCGCGGCGCTTCATGTGCGGCACGGCGTAGGCGGCGCCAGCAACCACCGAGCGCAGCAAGAGCGCGTGGGTGGCATCCCAGGCCGCCGCGTCCCAATTCTCAACCCCGGCCAGCGAGCCAACGGCGCCGGCGTTGCTGAACAGGATATCTAGTCCACCGAAATGTTCGGCCGCCGAATCGATCGCCTGCAGGATCTGCGGCGGCTCGGTCACGTCGCAGCGGGCAAACCGCAGCACGCCCGGGAAGCGCTGCTCAAGCGCGTGGCCGGCGTCTTCCTGCACATCCGCGGCGAGCACGCGCGCACCCTCCTCGATGAACAGCTCCACAGTGGCCAGACCGATGCCCGACGCTGCGCCGGTGATGACGGCCACCTTCCCCTTGAGACGATCTGACACGCTTTATCCCCCTTCATCCGAAATGGCATCGGCATCGCGCGCCGCCTTGCAACCGGCGCCTCCCGTTCGCGAGGCGCTCAGCGATGCCCTCAAGAAGCGCCCGTGAGCGGCCGAGGCATCAACTCACCCTGAACCCTTCATAGCCGTTCGTCGCAACCTGAGCACAGCGCTCGACGTAGGCCGGAAAGCCCCCGGTCAAGGGCATAAACAGGCGTGGCTTACCGGGAACGTTCGCCCCCATGTACCAGGAGTTGCAACTCAGGAACACGGTCTGCTCGGCCATGGCCTGCACGTGGGCCATCCAGTCCGCCTCGGCATGTACGGTGGCCTCGATCGTGGTCAGGCGCTGCGTGTCGAGCCAGGCGATGCACTCGCAGATCCAGTTCACATGATGCTCGATCGACTGGATCACGCTGGTGAATGCAGATGTGCTACCGGCCCCGGCGATGTTGAACATATTGGGAAACCCCGCTACGGCGAGGCCCAGGTAGTTCAGCGCCCCCGGCCGCCACTTCTCCTGGATCGACAGGCCGTCGCGGCCTTGAAGCTTCGTGCGCATGAGGGTGCCGGTTACGGCGTCGAAACCGGTCGCTAGCACGAGCACGTCAAGTTCGTGCTCGCGGCCGTCTGCGAAGACGCCGCGCGGCGTGATCCGCTCAAGCGGCGCCTCGTTGAGGTCCACGAGTTGTACGTTCGAACGGTTGAAGGTCTCGTAGTAACCCCCGCTGTCCACACATAGCCGCTTGCAGCCGATGGGTTGTGTGGGCGACAGGCGGCGCGCGGTCTGCGCGTTGTGCACGGTCGCGCGGATCTTGGCGCGTACGAACTCGGCTGCGAACTCGTTGGCGCGCAAGTCGAGCATGATGTCGTAGAACGTGCCAAGCAGAGCGAAGCCGCCGTACGCCCAACGCTCTTCGAAGCGGGACTCGCGCTCCTCGGGGCTCACCGCCAGCGCGGAGACCATATGCGGTGGCAACTCGCAGCCGAACCCGGTGCGCATGAGCCGGTTGCGCGCCCGAAAGCCGGCGTAATCCGCTTTGACCCGCGCCTCCCACGCCGCGTCGAGCGGGCCGTTGTGCGAAGGCACCGCATAGGCCGCAGTCCTCTGGAACACCGTCAGGCTCCGGGCCTGCCGCGCGATCTCCGGAATCGCTTGCACGCCGGAGGAGCCGGTGCCGATCACGCCGACACGCTGACCGCCGAAGTCGACCGCCTCATGGGGCCAGTCCGCGGTGTGGTGCGTCGTGCCGGCGAAATGGTCGAGACCTTCGAAATTCGGCGTATTCGGTGCAGACAGCGGCCCACTCGCCATCACCAGAAAGCGCGCTGACCAGCGTTCGCCCTCATCGCTTGTCGCCACCCAGCGGCGCTCATCTTCGTCCCATGTTGCGCCGGCGAGTCGAGTCTCGAGCCGGATGCTGTCGCGCAGCGCAAAGCGATCGGCGACATGATTGGCGTAGCGCAGCAGTTCTGGTTGCGACGCGTAACGCTCAGTCCAGCGCCACTCCTGTTGCAAGGCTTCGTCGAAGCTGAACGAGTACTCGAGGCTCTGAATGTCCACGCGTGCTCCGGGATAGCGGTTGTGGTACCACGTCCCCCCGACGCTCGGAGCCGACTCGATCGCGAGTGCCTTCAGGCCCAGTGAACGGGCCTTGATCAGCATGTACATGCCGCCGAATCCGGCGCCGACAATGAGGACGTCTAGAGACGGGTCTGCCACGAGGACTCCCGAATTGCACCGTCGGACGCTGCACGCGTTGCAGCGACGACAGTATCGTCATGTTCGGAGTTCAACGCGATTGAGCCCCTCGGTTGTCAAGTCGGTGCCGAGCTTAGCCGCATCGCTGCCCGCAAGGTATCGGGATGGCGCCCCAAGCGTGTCACTTGAACGGCTGCTTCGAACAGTAGCGAAACGCCGCAACGGGTCGAATGTGCTAATTGGCGCCCTCGCTAAGCAGACCTTCGCATGCCCCGGCCGAGCAGACGAGGGCGGAACGTCGGCAGTGCCCTAATAGCCGCCTCTGGGCGCAAGCGCTCTTCAACGCATGGATGACAGCGGCGTAGCCGACAGTAGCCGGTCAGGGTACAGCCTTGACCGAACGCAACCGCTGCAAAGCCGCTGCGGCTTGGTCAAATCGTTCCGCCGTCGGCGAATCGACATGCATGCTGGCTTGTCTGCGCCAAATACATTTGACGCTAGGCAGTCACGCGCTTTGGATCTCGCCTTGCGCTCACACCTCGCCGCGCAGCGACATCGCTTTTAGGATCGCCTCACGCAACTCAATCAGCGGAGCAGTCAGTGAGTCCACCACAACGTCGATCTTTTCCCCGGTGGACACACTGACATTTAGCGAATAGCAGATGTCGGCCGTCTTCAATGGCGTCGCTAGTGCCACCACCTCGGGCTGCCAAGAAGCTGAACAGAACCCTGACTCGCGCACGCTACTGATGGATTTCTCGATCTCGGCGAGTAGCGAGGGCCACTGCCGCTCCCGCCGTGATTTGAAGATTCCATAGAGTGCCTTGCGCCGGGCCGGGGAGATTGTTGCGAGGTAAGCCTGGCCGAGGGATGTAAGTTCCATCGGCACGCGTTGGCCCGACACAACGTTTCGAAAGGCGACCCTCCGGCTGTAGCGAATGGACTCCAAATAGACCATCTCATCGCGATCGGGCGCAGCCAGTCCGACGTTGATGCGCTTGCTCTCGGCCAGTGCGCGCATCAGCGGCGCGGCGACTTGAAGCACGGTCGACCCGGACCGCATGGCGTGCGCCAGGCTGAGCACGGCCGGCGCCAGTCGATAGCCCTTTCGCAGTGGCTCCTGCTGCAGCATGCCCATGCCCACCAGAGTCTGCGTGAGGCGACTGACCGTTGCCTTGGACAAACCAGCGCGTTCGGCGAGCTCGCCATTGCCCAACAGATCCGAGCCGGGTCGAAAGGCCCGAAGGATCTCGATCCCTCGCTCGAGGGATCGATTGGCCGGAGACGCGCCAGGCTTTTCGGCAAGGTTACCGCGCTCCTCCTGGGTCATCAGAACCTCCGAAACGGGTCTACGGGAGCGAGTTACAGCACGCTGACCGTCCTGCCCTGAGTTCCATTCTATGGAAATAGAGGGCTGACGTTCGTGACGGCGACGCCTACTCTTCGCACCAACGCAGAGAGCACGGATCGAAGTGCGCCGAAGCACCCGGCGACTTCGCTCTATATCAGGAGACAACCTTGATTGCACAAACCACCGCTCGGCGGCTGCTCGCAGCATTTATCGGCGCGACAGCAGCGCTCGCGTCGATCCACACCGGCGCAGCGTATCCGGACAAGCCGATCCGGCTCGTTGTTCCTTTCGCACCGGGAGGTGGCACGGACACGATTGCGCGCACCCTCGCAGCGGCCATGTCGACCGAGCTCGGCAAGCAAATCATCATCGACAACAAGCCAGGGGCGGGGACGATTCTCGGCACCGACGCTGTGGCCAAGAGCGCGCCGGATGGCTACAACATCGTCATCGCGACCTTTGCGCACGCGGTCAACCCCAGCCTTGTACCGAAGTTGCCCTATGCACAGGACAAGGCCTTTGCGCCGATCACGCTGATCGGCAAAGGCCCGAACGTGCTCGTCGTTCGCGCTGACAGCCCTTACAAGACGGTGAAGGACATCGTCGATGCGGCGCGCGCCAAGCCCGGGACGCTGACCTATGCATCACAGGGCAATGGGACTTCGGCTCACCTGGCCGGCGAAATGTTGACTAACCTCGCCGGCATTCAGATGACGCACGTGCCGTATCGAGGCGCGGGACCCGCGATTACTGATTTGATGGGCGGCCAGGTCGACATGATCTTCGGTACAGCTGCAGCGGTGTCGCCCTTCGTCCAGAGCGGCAAGTTGCGGGCAATCGCCGTGACGTCGCCACAACCGTCGCCTTCCTTGAAAGGCATCCCGACCATCGCCGCCACCGTGCCGGGCTACGCCGTCGAAAGCTGGTATGGCCTCTACGCCCCGGCCGGGACGCCGCCCGACGTCATTCAGAAGCTCAGCGCCGCTGCGAAGAAGGCCGCGCGAAGCCCCGAATTCGCCAAGCGGATCGAGCAGGAAGGACTGGAAGTCACGGCCAGTGATCCCGCCGAGCTTGACCGATACGTCAAAGCCGAAGAAGTCAGGTGGCGAAAGATCGTCAAGGAAAACAACATCAAGCCCGAGTGACCGGTGCTGCGGCCACTCGAATCGGAGACACATCATGAATTTCATGCTGATCGACTTCAAGATCGATGCCTCGATCGCCACGATCACCTTCAACCGCCCCGACAAGCGCAACGCGATGAGCGACGACATGCGTAGCGAGTTCATCGTCGCGCTCGAACAGGTCGCCGCGGACAAGGCCATCAAGGCGCTGGTACTGACCGGCGCCGGCAAGGGGTTCTGCGCCGGTGGCGACATCTCCGGCATGGAGCGACGAATGAGCGCCCCGACTGGGGAGATCGCCTTCAATGGCTGGCACCGCCAGCAGCGCGTGCATCACACGCAGTCGCTGCTGCACACCATGCCCAAGCCGGTCATCGCCGCCGTCAACGGCGCGGCCTCGGGCCTCGGTGCGGACACAGCGCTGGCCTGCGACTTCATCATCGCCAGCGAGTGGGCGAACTTTGCGTGGTCGTACATCCACCGCGGCATCATTCCCGACGGCGGCGGCATGTACTTCCTGCCTCGACGCGTCGGCCTGTCCAAGGCGAAGGAACTGATCTTCACGGGCCGCAAGGTCGACGTCGACGAAGCCCTCGCGCTCGGCATCGTCGACCGCAAGACGGCGGCCGCCACTCTGGTGACGGACGCGCAGGCGTGGGCTGCAGAACTCGGCAAGGGCTCGTCCACCGCACTCGCGCTCACTAAAACCATCATCAACCAGACCTACGAGCTCTCTGCGCAGGACGTCTTCGCGCAAGGCAGTCAGGCGCAGGGCATCTGCTACACGAGCACCGAGCACCGCGAGTCGGTGATGGCCTTCCTGGCCAAATCCTCCGAACCTGCGCGCAAGGGGTAGTCGGATGGATGCGATCTCCCGACTTCTGAAGCCGCGCAGCGTCGCCGTCATCGGCGCTTCGGCCGATGCCGGCAAGACCGCCGGGCGCCCCGTCTCTTACCTCGTCAAGCACGGCTTTTCCGGGGACATCTATCCGATCAACCCGAAGGTGGATCGCATCGGCGATCTCGCTTGCTACAAGGACGTGTCATCGCTGCCTGCTGCCCCCGACGTGGGCATCGTCCTGCTCGGCGCGGAACGCGCTCACCTGGCGGTGCGCGACCTGGCCGCCCGCGGGACCGCCGCAGCGATCGTGCTGGCCAGCGGCTATACGGAAACCGGCGAGGAAGGCGCACGCCGCCAGAAGCAGCTCATCGACGCCGCCGGCTCGATGCGCATCCTCGGCCCGAACACGATCGGCCTGGTGAACCTCACGGACAGCATCGTGCTGTCGGCCACCGGTGCGCTCGAGATGGATCACTTTCCCGTGGGGGGGATCGGTGTCGTCTCGCAGAGTGGCGGCATCCTCGGCGCCCTCCTGTCGCGAGCCGCGCCACGAGGGATCGGACTGTCGAAGCTCATTTCGACAAGCAACGAGGTCGACCTCGAGCTGTCGGATTTCATCGATCACCTTGCTGACGACGATGCCACCAAGGTCATCGCCCTCTACATCGAGACGGTGCGCAATCCGGCCAAGTTCCGCGCCGCGGCCCTCAAGGCCGCGCGCAACGGCAAGCCGGTCGTGGCTTTCAAGATCGGTCGCTCGGAGGCAGGCGCCAAGGCCGCGGTGTCGCACACCGGCGCCCTGGCAGGTGCCGACCGGATGTACGACGCGCTCTTCAAGCAGGTGGGTGTCATCCGCGCACAGACCTTTGCCGACCTGCTCGATATCCCCGCGGCGCTCAGCACGGGCAGGAAGCTTCGCGGCAACCGTGTCGCCATCCTCACCTCGACCGGCGGTGCGGGAACACTCGTGTCCGATGACCTGGGAATGGCGGGCTTCGATACGCCGGCGCCGGATGCCGCGACCGCCGAGGCGCTGCGCGCACTTCAGACGGGGGATCACGCCGTGCTCGATCGCAACCCGATCGATGTGACGCTTGCCGGCCTCAAGCCCGAGCTGTTGCGCGGCGCGATCAACGTCTTGCTCCGGAGCCCGACCTACGACGCGTTGACCATCATCGTCGGATCCTCGAGTCTGGCGATGCCCGAGCTGATGGCGGGTGCGATCCAGGACTGTCTGCCGAATTCAGACAAGCCAATCATCGCCTACGTGAGCCCGCACGCCCCGGAGGTCGGTGCGCTGCTGACCCAACGTGGCGTCCCGGCGTTTGCCGCGGTCGAGAGTTGCACCGCGGCGTTGCGCGCCATGCTCAACAGCGGGAGCTTCCAGGCGCCGGCCGAACCGGCGTCGAGGGTCACCCCCGTAGCTGTCGATGACTTGCCTTCGGGTTCGCTCGACGAAGCCCAGGCCAAGCAGTTGTTCACGCGCTTCGGCGTAACTTGCGCGCCCGAGCGGATCGTCACCTCACCGGCGCAGGCCGAGGAAGCGGCGCGCGAGCTCGGTGGTCGCGTCGTGCTCAAGATCCTCTCGTCCGAGATCACGCACAAGACCGAAGTCGGTGGGGTGGCCATCGACCTGACGCCTGAGAGCGTCGGCGCCCGTCTGGCGACCATGGCCGCCGATGTCGAAGTCAAGGCTGGGGTGCGACCGCAGCGATTCCTCGTCCAGGAAATGGTCGGTGCGGGCACCGAGCTGATCCTCGGAATGCACCGCGACGCCCTGGGTACCGCCATCCTTCTCGGGATGGGCGGCGTGACCGCCGAGCTGTTCAAGGACACGACGATGCGGCTGCTGCCGCACGAGGGTGCGCTCAGCCGTGGCGACGCGCTGGCCATGGCGCAGGAGCTGAAGACCTGGCCGCTGCTCGACGGCTTCCGGGGCCGCCCCAAAGCGGATGTCGAAGCCCTGGTGTCCGCGATCGTTGCCTTCTCCGCAATGGCTGCGCAGCTCGGCGAGAGGCTCGTCGAGGCAGAGGCCAATCCGGTGTTCGTGCTGGCGCAGGGACAGGGTGTCCGCGCAGCCGACGGCGTTGTCGTCCTGGCCTGAGGAGAGCTCGATGACCGCACGGATGTACGCGACCGAGGTCTTCGCACGCTACGCCGCCAGCTCCCAGGGCGAGTCGCTCGATGCAGGCGTCTTGCGACACGCCAAGCGGGCGGTGATCGATTGGTACGCGTCGCTCTATGCGGGCCTCGATGCGCCCGCCGTTCAAGCACTCGAAGCTGTCCTCTCCGACGATCTGGACCGAGGTTCGGCGCGGTTGGTGCGCGGTCGCGCTGCGACGCCGCGTGCTGCCGCACTCATCCACGGAACGTCGGCCCACGCAGCGGAGGTGGATGACAGCTTTCGGGAAGCGATGTACCACCCGGGTGCGGCGACGATCGCCGGGGCGCTCGCCGCCGCTCAAAGCCGCGGATCGAACGGACTGCAGTTTCTGCGCAGCGTCGTGCTCGGCTACGAGATCTCGACCCGCATCGGCGTGGCTCTGGGACGTGAGCACTACAAGTACTGGCACAACACCGGGACGGTCGGCGCATTCGGCGCCGCGGCCGCCGCGGGTTCGCTCCTGCGCCTGGACGAGCAGGCGTTCGCCAATGCACTGGCCTTGGTCGGCACCTTCACCGCGGGTCTTCAGCAGGCCTTTCGCCTCGAGACCATGGCCAAACCGATGCATGCCGGCCGTGCTGCCGAAGCGGGCCTGCTGGCGGCGCAGCTGGCCTCGCGCGGCGTTCGCAGCTCGCTGGACGTGTTGGAGGGCGATGTGGGGCTCGGCCGCGCCATGAGTACCGGCCCGGACTGGGCGGAAGTCGGCGCATCGCTCGGCAGCGACTTCCACATTGCGCGCTTGACCTTCAAGAACCACGTCGGGTGCGGGCACACGTTTCAGGCCATCGACGGTGCGCTGGAGCTCCAACGCCTGCACGGATTCACCCATGACCAGGTCGAGCAGTTGCACGTGGCCACCTACAAGCCCGCACTCGACATCGCCTGCTACGTCGACCCGCGCGACGGCGCGGAGGCCCGATTCAGCATGCCCTATGTGGTGGCCACTGCACTCGTGCGCGGCAGCGTGCGGATGGCTGCCTACGAGCCGGCTCGTCTGGCCGACCCCGCCACCCGTGCGTTGATGGTACGGATCAAGACATCTGTCGATCCCGAGATCGACGCCGGATTCCCGGGCCGTCGCGCCGCATGGGTGAAGGTGCTCCTCACCGATGGCCGCCACCTCAGTCACCTGCAGCCGGATCGCAAGGGCGATCCGGAACTGCCGCTGTCCGACGCCGAACTCGGCGACAAGTTGATCGAGTTCTCCGCGCCGGTGATCGGTGAATCCGCAGCCCGCGCGCTGCTCGCCCGCCTCTGGGCCCTGGATACCGACACGGAGCTGCCATGACGCGCCCGGCCTTCATTTCGATTTCCATGCAGTGGAAACTCAGGGGTGCGAAAACGTTCCACCGCGCCTAAGCTAGATCGCGCTTTCCGTAAGGCCATCCCATGACCCGATACCAGCTCTTCATCGACAACGAATGGGTAGATCCGCACTCGGGCCGATGGTTCGAGACCGAGAACCCCTTTTCCGGCGAGGTCTGGGCCGAGATCCCCCGCGGCGACGCGGTCGATGCCGATCGGGCCGCAACGGCGGCCTGGAATGCTTTCGAGGGCCCCTGGTCGCGACTGTCGGCAAGCGATCGCGGAATGATGTTGCACCGCCTGGGCGCGCTGATCGAGCGCGATGCGCAGCACCTGGCCGAGATCGAGAGTCGTGACAACGGCAAGCTGATCCGCGACGTGCTGGCCCAGGTGCGCTACATGGCCAAGTACTTCTACTACTACGGCGGCTTGGCCGACAAGATCCAGGGCCACGTGGTGCCCATGGACCGGCCCAAGGTGTTCAACTACATCCGCTACGAGCCGATGGGTGTGGTGGTCAGCATCACGCCATGGAACTCGTCGCTGTCGCTGACCGCCTGGAAGATGGCGCCGGCGCTCTGTGCCGGGAACACGGTGATCTGCAAGCCGTCCGAGTACACCTCGGCGTCGCTGCTCGAATTCGCCAAGCTCGTCGTCGAGGCCGGTCTGCCTCCCGGCGTCGTCAACGTCCTCACCGGCTACGGCAGCGAGGTCGCCGAGCCGCTCGTGCGCCACCGCCATGTCCATCGGATCGCCTTCACCGGAGGCGACGAAGCGGGCCGCAGGATCAACAAGATGGCCGCGGAAGGCTTCAAGCGCATCTCTCTCGAGCTCGGAGGCAAGTCGCCCAACATCATCTTCGACGACGCCGACATGGAGCAGGCCGTGAACGGCGCTCTCAGCGGCATCTTTTCGGCGACGGGTCAGACCTGCGTTGCCGGCTCGCGCCTGCTCCTCCAGGAGACGATCCACGACGAGTTCCTGGAGCGCATCACCACCATCGCCAGAACGGCGAAGGCGGGCGACCCGGCCGACCCCAAGACGCACATCGGCCCGATGACGACGAAGGCCCAGTTCGACAAGGCGATGGACTACATCGACATCGCCACGAAAGAGGGCGCGCGTTGCGTGGTCGGCGGACGGGCGCTCACCGGCCCCGGATACGGAGCGGGGCAGTTCGTGGCGCCGACGATCTTCGCCGGCGTGACGAACGAGATGCGGATCGCCCAGGAGGAAGTGTTCGGACCGGTGCTGTCGGTGTTGAAGTTCCGGGACGAAGAGGAAGCCCTGCGCATCGCCAACGACACGCGCTTCGGTCTCGCCGCGGGCGTGTGGACGCAGAGCCTGCACCGCGCCATGGTCATGACGCAGGGGCTTCGTGCCGGCACCGTGTGGGTGAACAACTACCGGTCGAGCAGCTACACCACACCCTTCGGCGGCTTCAAGGACAGCGGCATCGGCCGCGAGGGCGGTGTCGATGCGGTTCGCGAGTACATGGAGCCGAAGAGCGTCTGGATCTCCACCGACCTGCAGATGGCCAACCCGTTCGGGTCCAGGTGAAGCGGTGCGATGGCATAAGAGCTTCGCATGTCCGGTGAGCTGACGGCCCTCGGCGCGCTCGTCGCCGGCAGCGACTGGCGCGCGGCCGAGGCCGCGGAACGCCTCGCCATCGAGCGGGGCATTCGCGCGTCGCTGCTGTGCGTCTTGCTGGGTTTGGAGCGCGAGGCGGCTACATGGCCTTATCCGGCGCAGGCGGCCGCGGGTCGCGCCAGCAAGGCGGGCAAGATGCTCGCCGATCTGTTCGAACCCATGGACGCCATCGGCCAGCTCGCGACGCTCGCCGGCGCTGCTGACCTCGACCCGATGGACCCGGGGCCATCGCACACGGTGCTGCCTGCCACGCTGGCCGCCTGCATCGCGTCGAGCCTGGCTTCGCCGCCCGCCGATGCCCAAGCCGATGACGACGACGTCGGTGCAGCCGTTCTCGCCGGTGTCGAGGCCGCGTGGCGGATGCGCCGTGCCGTTTCCGGCGCGCGGCCCGGCGTCGGCTTCCACAGCCCGGGCGTGTACGGCGCCGTCGCCGCGGCGGCCGCCGGCGCGCGGACCTTGCGCCTCGGCGAGGTCGGGTGTGCCAACGCCATGGCCATCGCGCTGACCCGCGCCTCCGGCCTTGCCCTCAATAGCGCGGCGTCGACGATCGGCATGACGCACTTCGGCTGGGGCGCAGCGCACGGCCTGGAAGCGGCGCTGCTCGCGTGCGAAGGCTGGGACGCGTCCCACGACGTTCAACGGGCGCTGGCCTCCCTGTTCGGCGAAGGGCACGTCAACCTCGACGCCATGCTGCAGCCGGGCGGCACCGCCGCCGCCGGGCTCGTCTTCAAACGCTACCCCTGCAACATCTACCTGAACCTCATGGTCTTGATGCTCGACGAGGTGCCGGTGCGGCCGGTGGACCGCATCGAGATCACGATGCCGTGGATCCCGCACCTGGACAACCCCGCGCCGCGCGACGTTCGCCAGGCGCGCAACAGCGCGCAGGCCGTCGCGGCCATTGCGGGTTGCGGCGACACCTCGTATGCCGCGTTCTCGGGGGCACCGGGGCCGTGGCGTCCGGCCGCCGACGTGGCGAGGCTGCTCCCGGATGTCGTGCTTGTCGCCGACCGCGCCGCGCCCACGCGCCTCAGCGAGGCCCGCGTCGGCGTGCGCGCGTGGCGCGGCGGGTCGCTGGTGCAGGACTCGACCCGCGCCATGCGCGATCTCGGCAGCTGGGGCGTCGAGCACGCCAGGAAGCTGATGGGAAGCGACGCCCGGCCCGGCGAGGTCGATGCGCTGTACGGCGGTTCGCTGCTGCAAGGCTACGAGCACGTGAGGGCGCGCCGCCTTGCGCAGACCGGGCAACAACGATCGACCAGAGGATGACCGCCATGACGACGCAGGACACGCAAGCATTCGACATCGTGGTGGTCGGCTGCGGCGTGGCAGGCCTCAGCGCCGCGGTGGCGTCCGCCGAGGCAGGAGCGCGGGTGGCCGTGCTGGAGCGGTCGACCTACGACGAGCGCGGCGGCAACACCCGCTACACCGAAGCCTACTTGCGGATGAAGAGCGAGACGGAGCTGAGCCACGACTTCGAATCCCTGCTCCTCGACAACAGCGGCTACTACATCGAGCCGGAGCTCGCGGCCAGCACGGTGCTCGACTACGAGAACTGGTCGCCGATCGTTCGGGCGCTGCCCTTCACGGACCCGGAGCTCATCGCGGCATTCATCGACGCCGTCCCGGATGCGGTGGCGTGGCTCAAGGCGCACGGCCTCACCTTCGGCGAGGCCGGCTTCTACGGGCTGACGCCCCGGCCCTCACCGCGCATCGCGGTGAACGGCGGCGGCCTGCAGCTGATCGAGACAATGACCGCCTGCGCCGAGAAGCTGGGCGTGCGCTTCTTCTACGAGATCACCGCGCGCGAGCTGGTGCAGTCGTCGGAGGGACGCGTCTGCGGCCTCCTCGCCAAGCGCAAGGACAACTCTCCCGTGCGTTTCGATTGCGATGCCGTCATCCTCGCTTGCGGCGGTTTTCAGGGCAACCCGGAGATGGTGATCCGCTACATCGGCCCGAAGGGCCGCTACCTGCGCCCGGTCGCGCGCGGCGGCCACTACAACAAGGGCGAAGGCATCGAGATGGCGCTTCGGATCGGCGCCGCCGCTTCGGGGGACTACGCGGAATATCACGGTCAGCCGGTCGACCCGCGCTCGAGCGAGTCGGAGGCGCTGGTCATGGTCTATCCGTACGGTGTGCTGGTCAATCGCGAAGGAAGGCGCTTCATCAACGAGGCGCCGGGGACCATCGACGCCCACTACGAGGAGACGGTGCGGACGATCGCCGACCAGAAGAAGGGCATTGCCTTCGCGATCCTCGACGACAAGATCAACCGCATACCCAACTGGCGGCGTTGCGTCCGTACCGATCAGCCGCCGGAGTCGGCACCCGACATCCGCTCGCTCGGCCGCAAGCTCGGCTTCGACGGCGACACCGCCGCAAGCACCATCGAGGAATACAACCGCTCGTGCCGGGAAGGCAAGTTCGATCCGACGGTGCTCGACGGCCTGGCGACGGCGGGTCTGGTGCCGCCGAAGTCGAACTACGCGGTCCCGATCGATACCCCGCCCTTTCACGCGTATCCAATCATCTCGGCGAACACCTTCACCCTCGGTGGGCTGAAAGTGAACGCCGCTGCGCAGGTCGTGGACCGCGACGGCGGCGTCTTGCCCGGCCTCTATGCCGCCGGCGAAACCATGGGCTTCTATTACGGCCGGTATGCCGGAGCGACCTCGGTCCTGCGCGGCGCGGTGTTCGGCCGGCGGGCCGGCGAACACGCGGCTGCCAGGGCCATCGAGCGCAACCGGCGCTGAATTCCCGACAGGGTCATTTCCAAAGGAGACATCTTGAAGAAGTTCAACACCATGCGTCGCGCTGTGCTGGCCGCGACGATCGCACTCACGAGCTGGACGGTGCAGGCACAGGGCACTTATCCGGACAAGCCGATCACCCTCATCGTGCCGTACACCGCGGGCGGACCGACCGACGTCGCGGCGCGCATCATGGCGCAGCGCCTCGGCGAGCGGCTCGGCCAGGCCGTGGTGGTGCAGAGCATCCTGGGCGCCGGCGGCGTCATCGGCACGGAGACGGCCAGTCGGGCCAGGCCCGATGGGTACACCCTCTACTTCGGGGTGAACTCGATGGCCATCTTCCCCCACGTCAGGCCGGCAAACAGTCCACTCACCTTCAGTCCGAACGACTTCGCTCCCATCGGCGGCGTCGCGGAGTCGGCGCACGTGGTGCTGGCCAGCAAGTCGGCCGGTTTCCGCACTGTTCCCGAAATGATTGCGGCCGCCAAGAAGGCGCCCGATTCCGTCAGCTACGGATCCGCCGGCATCGGCGGCACCACGCACTTGCCGCTGGCGCTGTTCGCGCACCGCGCCGGGATCAAGCTGCTGCACGTGCCGTACAAGGGGGCTGCGCCGGCGATGCAGGACACCATGGCAGGCCGAGTCTCCATGTCCACGCCCGGCTACTCGGCCTCGATCGACGAAGCGGTGAAGGCCGGGATGGTCTTCCCGATGGCGGTCACGTCGGCCAAGAGGCTGCCGTTCATGCCCGACGTGCCGACGTTGGCCGAGGCGTCCGGCTACTCCGACATGGTGTTCCCGATCTGGTACGGGCTCTTCGCACCCAAAGGCACGCCGCCGGAAGTCGTGGCGAAGCTCAGCGGAGAGCTGAAGGCGATGGCGGCGGAGCCGGAGTACGGCAAGAAGCTCTATGCGCAGGGCAACGTCGCCTGGTACATCCCGCCAGCGCAACTCGGCAAGCTGCTGAGCGACGACATCAACCGCTTGGGAGAGAGGATCAAGGCGTCCGGCCTGAAGTTCGAGGAGTGAGCGCGATGGACGGGCTCACCGCCCGGTTGCTGCAGGTCCTGTCGCTGCGCTGCGACGACCTGCCGGCCGATGTGCGGCGGGTGGCACGCGACTGCCTCGCCGACTGGCTTGCGTGCACTTTGGCCGGGCTCGCGGAGCCTGTCAGCGGCATCGTTGCTGCAGCGGCGCAGGAGGAGGGCGGGCACCCGCAGGCCACCCTCATCGGTCGTACCGGCAAGGGAACTGTGCTCCAGGCGGCGTTGGTGAACGGTACGGCGTCGCACGCGCTCGACTACGACGACGTCAATCTCGCCGTGCCCGGGCACATGACCGTGGCGATCGTCCCGGCACTGCTGGCGCTCGCCGAGCAAATGGAGTCGAGCGGCGCCGAGTTCATCGCTGCCTTCGTGGCCGGCTACGAGACGGCGTGTCGCATCGGCAAGCTCGTCGAGCCCGCGCACTACGCGAATGGATTCCATGCCACGGCGACCATCGGCAGCCTGGGCGCGGCGGTGGCGTGCGCGCACCTGATGCGGCTTTCACCGGAGCAGGCCTCTCACGCCGTCGGGCTTGCCGCGACGCAAGCGGCCGGGCTGAAGGCAATGTTCGGCACCATGGCGAAGCCGCTTCATGCTGGCTTGGCTTCGCGGGCAGGATTGCAGTCGGTCCTTCTGGCGCGCAAGGGGTTGACGAGCCGCACCGACGTACTGGAATGCGCGCAGGGCTTCGCGCAGGTGCACGGCGCGGACTTCCACCTGACGGACGCGCTGGCAGAGCCCGTGGGCGGTTATCACCTTCTGGCCAACCTGTTCAAGTTCCACGCCGCCTGCTACAGCACTCACTCGACCATCGAGGCGGTCGCTGCTCTCCGGCACGAGCATTCACTGAGCGCGGACGCCGTGTCGAGCATCCAGGTCGTTGCTGGCGAAGGCTGCACGATCTGCAACATCCAGGAGCCCACCACGGCCCTGGAGGCGAAGTTCAGCCTGCGCATCGCCGCGGCGTTCGCCTTGCTCGGCGTCGAGACGGGCCGCGTGAGCGAATGGGGCCGCGCGACCGAACCCGACGTGCTGGCGGTGAGGGACAGGGTGCGCGTCGAGCTCGTTCCCGGAATGGGGCTGAGCGACTCCGATGTCGTGATGCGCCTTCGAGACGGCACGCAGTTGCGTCGATCACACGATTGCGGTGTCCCCATGGCCGACAAGACGAAGCAATCAGCCCGCGTGGCCGCCAAGCTCATCGCGCTCACTGTGCCGACTCTTGGCAAGCCGCCTTCGCCACGATTGCTCGACTTGCTCTCGACAGTCGAGGAGCAGAAGGACCTGCGCGAGCTCCTCGCTCTTTGCAAGGCGGTGGTCGAATGAACATCGGTGTTCTCGACGACACGTACGACGTCGTTCGTGGCTTGAAGTGCTTCGCACGTCTTTCGGAACAAGGGCATGAGCTCAGCGTCTGGAACGACCACTGCACCGATACCGACGTGCTCGCCGAGCGTTTGGCCCGTACCGAGGTGCTGATGCTCATGCGCGAGCGCACGCCCGTGCGCGCTGCGCTCCTCGAGCGGGTTCCGGCGCTCAAGTTGATCACCTTGAACGGCGTGACGCCGCATATCGATCTCGATGCCTGCACGCGGCAGGGCGTCGCCGTGTCGACCCGTGGCTACGTCTCGACCGCAACCGCCGAGCTGACCTGGGCCCTGGTGCTGATGTCGGTCCGGCGCATTCCGCTCGAGATGGCGAGCCTCAAGGCAGGTCGTTGGCAGTCTGCGGGGATGGCGTCCGGGCTCCATGGCCGCACGCTTGGCGTCTGGGGGTTCGGCCAGATCGGCCAGCAGGTGGCCGGCTTCGGCCGCTCCTTCGGCATGAGGGTGCAGGTGTGGTCTCGCGAGGCGGGGTTGGAGAAGGCTCGTGCCGAGGGTTTCGAGACCGCGTCCGGCAAGGAAATGCTGTTCGAGACCTCCGATGTGCTGAGCCTGCATGTTCGGCTGGCGTCGGAAACGCAGGGCTGCGTCACGGCGGCTGACTTGGCGCGCATGAAGCCTGACGCGCTGATCGTCAACTCCAGCCGGGCTCGTCTAATCGAAGACGGCGCACTCGTGGCAGCGCTACGCGCCGGCCGGCCCGGCATGGCGGCTATCGATGTCTTCGAACACGAACCGATGCTTGATCCCTTTCACCCGCTCCTGCAGATGGACAACGTGATCTGCACGCCGCACCTCGGCTACGTCGAACGCCAGCAATACGAAGGCATGTACGGCGATCAGATCGACCGCTTTTTCTCGTATCTGCAAGGCAACCCGGAGTTCATCGTGAATCCCGAGGTGCTGCAAAGCAAGCGCAGTCGCTGACACACCACACCAGGACGACCCGATGTTCCAATCCCGCAGACAGTTCATGCGCGCGCAAGCCGCGCTTTGGGTGACCTCCGCGGTGCCGATGCGCTCGGCCTGGGCCCAGCCTTCGTGGCCGGCCAAGCCCCTTCACCTCATCGTGACGTTCGCCCCCGGTGGTGTCACCGATTCCGTCGCCCGGGTTGTCGGCGAGCAGTTGCAACGCCGGCTCGGCCAGCCGGTGATCGTCGAGAATCGGCCAGGAGCGGCTGGCAACATCGGCGCAGCTCAGGTCGCCCGATCCGAACCGGATGGCTACTCGATGGTGCTCGTGCTGGAGGGCACCATCGTTGTCAACCCGCATGTATTTCAGAAGCTCGGTTACGACCCCATGAAGGACCTCGTGCCGGTGGCCAAGCTGGGAGACTCGGCGATCGTCCTGGTCGCCAATCCGTCGCTACCCGTCAAGACGCTGCAGGACATGATTGCGTTGTCGAAGGGACGACCAGGGGGCTTGTCGTACGGTACCGCGGGTGCGATGACCATCACGCATATTGCGGGCGAGCTCCTGAAGCAGCGCACCGGCGCTCAGCTAACGCACATTCCCTATCGAGGCGGCGGGCCGGCAGTGTCCGATGCGCTCGGTGGCCAGATCCCGCTGGCCTTCGTGTCGGCCGCGTCCGTGCAGCAGTACATTAAGTCCGGCGCGCTCGTCGCGCTGGCACAGCAAAGTCCGAAGCGCTCGAGCACGTTGCCGGATGTGCCCACCTTCGCGGAGGCCGGCATTGCAGACTTCCAGGCGTTCTCCTGGGCTGGGCTCTTTACGGCAGCGAAGACGCCGGAGGCCGTGGTCGAGCGCTGGAATGTCGAAATCAATGCCGTGCTCGCCGACCCCGCGGTGCAGGAGCGTCTGGCTGTGATCGGCATCACCGCCACTCCTGTGAGTCAGTCCGCCTTCGCCGCCCAAATTCGGCGCGAGTTCGACTGGTACGGCCCGTTGCTCAAGCAAGCCGGCATCCGCGCTGAATCGACCTGATGTCAGGCTTGGTCGACCACCGAGCCTAGCTTTGTTGGCGCGTTCTCCTTGCGGGCTACGCTCGACTGGCATCTGAAGTGGCACTTGCAAGCGTCCGCTTCAGACTAATCTGAGACATTCGCTGACGGGGCTCAATTGACCGCTGATGGCAAAACCGGTCGTTCGCGTCTTGTTGGCTCGACCGACGGCAGCACTCCGAGAGCGGACACCCGATCGCTTAGGCACACGGTAGACCCCTGAACGGCTGCTTCTATGTGGACTGACTTGTCAAGAGCTGAGGCCGTCACAGCGTCATGGCGGCACAGGTGGATGGGACTGAAGTAGCCGCCGTCGTGATCCAAGGCCGGGGCGTGTGGAGAGCCCGAGCTCATGATCGGGCCAGCTTCTATCCGTGCGGGACGCAGGTGTCCGGCACCACATGCAGCATGCGCGCGAAGTGCGCTGGCAATGCCCCGGACCCGAGGCGCCCCATCTTTGCGGACGGTCGCGTTGCAGCGACCCGCAGCCGTTACGGGCGCGTCGACCTTGCTTCATACGACGGCACTGTGTTGTGTAGCCGCGGGGTTCTCAGATGCCAGAGCCGGCGGGCTTCAACCGAGCGCCGATGGGGATCTCGCCGGTTTGCAGGTAGCGCCACAGCGCGATGGCCAGACGTCGCGCCAGGGCCACGATGCCGACGCGGCGCATCCGCTTCCCCGCGCCGGCGAAGCGCCGATTGAACCATTGCGTCAGCGCGCTGCCGGGTTGCAGGCGCGACCAGCTCCAAGCCAGCTCGACCAGCAGGGCGCGCACTCGGCGGTTGCCTGCTTTGCTGATGCCCTGCTCAATCTCGCTGTCACCGCTTGCGTAGGGAGTCGGCACCAGGCCCAGGCTGCCCGCGAGTTCACGCCGGTTTGCGAAGTGCCGCCAGCCGAACACCTCCTTGACGAGCACCCAGGCACCCTTGGCGCCGATGGCGCGTAGTCGCACGAGCTGCGCGACCAGCGGCTGCTTGCCCTCGGCAAGCTCCCTGGCGCGCGCGGCCTCGATCGCTCTTACCTGCTCCTTGACCACTTTCAGCCGCACGGCCTCTCGCTCGAGCTCCGCGCGCAAAGTGGGTGGCACCTGCTCGCGATGCGCGTTCCACCAGACCGGCCAATCGCGACCACCGATGACGATCCGGGGCCGCAGGTTGTGCAACACCAGCAGCGAGCTGATCCGGTTCGTATGCGCGATGCGCTCGTGCGTCAGCCGTTGCAGCTCTCGGTGGGCACGGCGCGCGTCCTCATCGCTGGGGCTGGGCTCGCGCAGCACCGACCAGACGCGCTCACCGCGGTGATGACGAACGAGCATCGCCAGCAGCTTGTCGGCGTCCAGGCGATCGGTCTTGGCCCGGCGCGCGCGGCGGTTCACCTCGATGCTCGCTGGGTCCACGACGATGTTGTCCACACCGAGCTCGGTTAGCCATCGATGCAGCCACCAGCCGTCACGGCCGGCCTCGTAGCAGCTGTGCACCCTCGCTGTGTGCAACCGCGCCGCCGCCTTGGCGATGCAGTCGGCCACCTCCTCGGTATGCCCAGCCTCGACGATGTAGTGGCTCACGCTTCGTCGCTCGCCGCCGATGCTGATGTGCCAGTGCTTGTCGCCAAGCTCCAAGCTCATGTACAGATCACCCGGCTTGGCCGTAAGCTGGTCCCGTAGGACTGTTCGGGTCGTCGCCATTTCCATGCTCCTCGCAAAAGAGTGGAAGGCGGTTCTAACGCGCCGCCGGCGGACTTGTCAGTCCTTTCCATGAACCTAAATGACGAGGTCGCTAGTCATAGGGTGGCGTTGTTTGCAGACGGGCCTTTCGTTGGCGCCGGGGTCGTCATCGGCACGAGTTGCTGACCGAGTTGGCGCGCGAGTCGGCGCAGCGATCGTTGCTTGGTCTCGAGCACCTTGGCTTCGTATTGCTGGAGGCCGAGCTCGACGTAGTCCATGCCCTTGACCATGACGCGCCAGAACAGGGCGGCGAGCTTGCGCGCCAGCGCGATGTTGGCGACGAGGCCGCCGCGACGCGCGGCCATGCGCCT
>Ga0207675_100001871_pt1 | contig 21039 bp, 15 predicted proteins | sample KBSSwiS42_FD_184305 | JGI IMG/M metagenome (GOLD analysis project Ga0207675, IMG submission 184305) | Switchgrass rhizosphere microbial communities from Kellogg Biological Station, Michigan, USA - KBS Switchgrass S4-2 (SPAdes) (version 2) | ecosystem: Host-associated > Plants > Roots >...
GCAGTGACCCGCTTGGGGAAAGCTGGGCCAGTGCTCGCAGGTGCTTACACCGCCCCCGACTGCAGCGCATGTTCTTGGGGCACCCTGCGCAGCTTGCGAGCTCCGGCGCGGAATCCAGCGCGATCTGGCAACGTTTCCAGTTCGAGCCAGAGCAGGCGCGAGCCGCGGCGCGGTGGTCCTGCCACCTGTGCGACTTTCAAGGCCGATCTGTGCTCAGTTTGCGGCCGGACGCGCTTTCAGGAGCACGCGAGTCTGCCGCTCTCGCTGTTCTTCTTCCCGGCGGCGTTGCTTGGTCTTGAAGCGCCAGTCCGCGCGCTCGAAAGGTTCGATGGGAAAGAGCTGGGTCGGGCAGCCCCGCGCGCGCAGGCGATCGAGCACGGGGCCAATCTCCGAGCTCTGCTCTTGCCCGAAGTCACGCGTAGACACGCTGGAGACGGCGCGCAGGAAGCGGCGCCAGTTGTGGCCGCAGGCGTCGTAGAGCGCGGAAAAGTTGGGGCCACCCACCTGGTAGAGCCGAAAGCCAATCAAGGTGGCGTTGTTCGGGCGCTGGCTGAGGCGCAGCTCTTTCACGATGCGATCGATGATCTGCTGCTTGCGCGCGTATTTTTCGGCATCCGGCAGGTCGCTGGCGTAGACCGCGTCGAGCTCCTGGTAGAAGCCGTTGAACTGTTTCACGCGCACCTGCCCGAGCCGCTTGCCCGACTCGTACGCGCGCAGCTCGGGCGGCTGCGCCTGTCCCGTGGAGTATTGCAGGTACTCTCCCGCCATCGTATCGGCGACGAAGCTGGCCAGGCTCTCGTTGAAATACTGCTGGTCCTTGATCAGCACGGTCGCGTGCACCGACTCGTGCAACACCGTGTTGATGAGCGAGGCAACGGCGCCGGGCGACTTGGACAGCATGCTCCACACGATGGGGTCGGAGAAGTAGCCGCCGGTGGAGAAAGCGGAGACGCCGCGCATGTTGACGTCCCAGCCTGCGGCGCTCAGCCGGTCGCGAAACTCCTCTGCATCCTTCTTGTCGAACCATGCCAGGCCTGGGAAGCTGCCAACGATCGGAAAGTTGAACACCTTGGCCCGGAATGCCAGCGGCGCGCTCGCGTTCACGAACCAGATGGGATACTCGCGATCGAGCTGCACGTACTTCTGATAGTTGGCGCCGACCTTGAGCCCGCGCTGCCAGGCGTAGCGCCGCACCTTCTCCACCTCCCTGAGCAGCTCGCGCGTCTGCTCCGGCGTCTTCGGATCGGCGATCACCGCAGGAATGGGGCGCGCCGCAGAGACCAGCTCCCATTGCCCGGCGGCCGCCTGGGCCACGTAGCGCACGGTCGAGCATCCAGAGAGCAGCGCGATGAGCAGACAGACAGACGGCAGGCGCGAGGGTCGCACGGGCCCCGCAATGTGTCGTGGGGGCGTGGACATTGCAACCACCTGGATGCAGGAGGCGCGGCTGCAGAATGAGGCCATCTGCGAGGCGCACGAGGCACAGCGCGCGCACTGCCACGGCGTGTCCCTCGGCACGCGCTCCCCCGAGTGCGAGAGGGCCGACGCTCGCCTCGTGGACCGCATCGTGCTCGAGCTGCGGGGCGATCTGGCGCTGCCGCGGCTCGAAAACATTCTCTGATCCGGGCACGCCTGCGCAGAGCGACTCCCCGGCCGGCTGCGTTCGGCGGGGTCTGATTCCAGACTCCCGCCCCCAACGAGGGCACTTCCTGGTACGGCGGGCCCGCGCGAGGGCGCAAAAGGCTTGTCTCCACCTGCCCTGTTCTGGCAACCGTGGGCGGTTTCTCGAACCCAGGACTGCCGTGCCGGAATCATTGCCTTATCAGGACCGCGAGCTCAGCGTAGACCGCCGCACCGAGGATCTCATGTCGCGCATGAGCCTGGAGGAGAAGGTGGGACAGCTCGTGCAGGCGGATGGCCGCAAGCAAGCGGCCGAGCAAGTGCGCGAGCGACGCGTCGGATCCTTCCTGCACATTCTGGGGGCTCCGACGCTCGAGCTGCAGAAGCTGGCCGAGAAGACCGGCCTCGGTATCCCGATCCTGTTCGGCATCGACGCCATTCACGGGCACGGCTTCTGGGAGGGGGCGACCGTCTTTCCGACCCAGCTCGGACTGTCCTGCTCGTGGAACCCCGAGCTGCTGGAGATCATGGGGCGCATCACGGCCAAGGAGATGCTGTGTACGGGGCTGCACTGGACCTTCTCGCCCGTGCTGTGCCTGGCGCGGGACATGCGCTGGGGTCGAGTGGGCGAGACCTTCGGCGAGGACCCATACTTGCTCGGCGTGCTGGGCCGCGCACTGGTGCGCGGTTACCAGGGCAACTCGATCTCCGAGCCCGACAGCGTGATCGCGTGCGCCAAGCACTTTGCGGGCTACTCGGAGACCGTGGGCGGGCGTGACGCCAGCGAGGCGGAGCTCTCGGAACGCAAGTTGCGCAGCTACTTTCTGCCACCCTTCCAGGAAATGGTGAAGGCCGGCTGCCGCAGCTTCATGACGGCATACCAGTGCATCGACGGCGTGGCCTGCGTGGTCAACCGCTGGCTGCTGACGGACGTGCTGCGCGGGGAATGGGGCTTTCAGGGCTTCGTGGTCACCGACTGGAACAACGTCGGCCGTACCCACACCGAGCAGGGCTTGTACCCCTCGATCGAGGACGCGGTGCCCGCGTCCGTCCGCGCGGGCAACGACATGATCATGGTCACGCCCGAGTTCTACGAGGCCGCGCTCTCGCAGATCCGCAAGGGCAACCTCGCGAAGGAAGATATCGAGCTCGCCTGCCGCCGCGTGCTCTGCCACAAGTTCGAGTTCGGGCTGTTCGACGACAAGCGTTACCCGCCGCTGGACAAGGTGCCGGAGATCGTGGGCTCTCCGCAGCATCGCGAGCCGCTCTTGCGCTGCGCGCTCGAATCCATCGTGCTGCTCAAGAATGAAAAGCCGGAGGGCTCGTCCAAGCGCATCCTGCCGCTGGGCTCGAATATCCGACATCTGGCGCTGCTCGGGCCCAATGCCGACGACATCCTGGCACAGCTCGGCGACTGGTCCTTCGGCAGCGGACAGGCCGGGCTCAACACCGGCGGCCACCCCCGGCATCTGGTCAGCACGGTCCGCGACGGCGTGCGCGAGCGGGCGCGCACGCGCGCCATCAGCGTCGACTACGAGCGCGGCTGCGAGGTCGTGGGCGGAGATCTGAGCCACATCGCTCGGGCAGCCGAGCTGGCCGCGGCAGCCGACGTGGCCGTCGTGGTGCTGGGAGACGTGCTGGCACAGATCGGCGAGACGCGCGACCGCTACGAGCTGGATCTCACGGGCGGCCAGCTGCCGCTGCTCGAGGCCGTGAAGAAGACGGGGACGCCGCTCGTGGTGGTGCTGATCAACAGCAAACCGCTGTGCATCCCCTGGGTGGCCGAGCACGCCGACGCCATCGTCGAAGCCTTCAACCCCGGCATGCGCGGCGGTGAGGCCATCGCCGAGATCCTGTTCGGCGAGGCAAATCCGATGGGCAAGCTCACCATCTCCTTCCCCGCCGCGGTCGGCCAGCAGCCGGTGTACTACCAGCAGATCCCCGGCTGGCACGGTAACAAGCACAACAACTACACCAACAAGCCCCTGTTCGCCTTCGGCTACGGCCTCAGCTACACCACGTATACCTACGATCGCCTGGAGCTCTCGCGACGCGAGCTCGCGCGTGGGCAGTCGCTCGAGCTGAGCGTGAACGTCAAGAACAGCGGCGGCCGCGCCGGCACGGAGATCGTGCAGCTGTACCTCAACGACGTCTTCTCCTCGCTCAGCACGCCCGACAAGACGCTCAAGGGCTACGCACGCGTGCACCTCGAACGCGGCCAGACCGAGACCGTACGCTTCACGATCAAGCCGGAAGACTTGAGCTTCATCGGTCGCGACGGCCGCCCCGTGACAGAGCCGGGCGAGTTCGAGGTCATGGTGGGCAGCTCCAGCCGCGACGAAGACCTGCTGCGAGCCCGCTTCGTGCTCAGCGACTGAACCGGACGCCAGTGCTCGGGTTTGGGTGGCCGGGCCTCAGCCGCTCGGACCCTCCACGTCACCTCGGGACCCTGGCGTCCCCGCGCTGGGCGTTCGAGCCGCCGGTTCGCCAGTTGCTAACTTTTTTCGCCAAGAGCTGACGTCGGCGCCTCAGGCGCCCGAGAAAAACAGCGCAACCCCGTGTCGGTGCGCGCCGAACAGTGTCGTGAGCGCTTCGGTACCACACGGATCCTAGCCGGGCGCGAGTCGAGGGGACTAGCAAATTTGCCAAGGATCCAAAAGGGACTAGCCATGTTCAAGCAGCTTTCGATTCTCCCCGTTTTCGCGATCCTACTGTGCTCTGCGTGCGACGATTCCAAGACCGTTCGCCTGCCGACGGACGACGCCAAGAGCGCGGACAAAGACCAGAAGGTCGCAGATCCGGAGACCCGCAGTGCCAGCAAGACCAGCACCGATTCCAGCTCGTCCAGCGCCAGCAACCCAGCCGGCGCGTTCGAGACCAAGCTCGCGTCCCTGGTGACGCAGAAGGCGCCCTGGGGCGACATCGAGATCAGCGTACAGAAGGCGCGCGTGTTGCGCGGCGACAAGCCTGCGGGCTTCCCCAGCGCGGCCACGCACTCGAAGAGCTCGGTGTACGCGATCCTGGACGTGAAGCTGGAGTCCAAGGGCGACCAGGAGAACGACTACAAGAAGCGCGACACCTGGGATCTGTTGCTGAAGAACGGCAGCCACATCAAGCCGCTGAACCCGGTCGGCGTGGCGCTGCCCGCGGGGGGCACGCAGACGGTCAGCCTGTTCTACAAAGTCGAGGACAATGCCAAGCTGAACGGTGCCTCGCTGGAGATCAACGGCAGCGACCGCGACGCGCTCGAGCCGCTGCCCATCCCGCTCGATGAGAAGACTGAGTTCGCTTCGCAGCGGGAGCTGTCGGAGCTCGTCGGTGAGAGCTTCGAGTCGGATGGCAAGAGCGGGCTCAGCTACACGATTGTGGATGCCGTGTACGGCGTCAACCTCGAGGACAGCGGTCGCCGCGCCCCGCGGGACAAGCGCCTGGTGGAGCTGACCGTTCGGGTCGGCTACGACGGCGACTCCGACGAGACGTCGTTCGACAGCAGCGACGACGCCCCGCGTCTCTCCTACGAAGACCATCTGCTCATCCCCGATGCGTTCGACACGCGGACCATCGAGAGCGGTCACAGTCACGACTTCGTCATGGTGTACGGGATCGACGAGCAGGCCTCGTACGTCGACCTGGTGGTGGACTCCAGCGACTTCGAGATGGGGGTCGAGCTGCCCGCCCTGGCCGACGACGACCAGGCCTCGCGCGACGCCGAGGGCGATGGCACGAAGGCAGACTCCCGCGCTGAGGTCGATAGCTCGGACGAGAGCTCCGACGACGAGCTCGATAGCTCGGACGAGAGCTCCGACGACAGCGCCGACTCGGACGAGACAGTGGACTCGGATGACTCGGATGACTCCGACGACTTCGGCGCTGACTCGGACGACGAGCTCGAGGACGACTCGGACAACTGAGCCCTTGCAGATCGCGCGCGGCGCCGCACCCCGGCTGCGTCGCTCGCCGTCACTCGAAAGGAGTCGACCTCGGTCGGCTCCTTTCGCGCTTGCGCTCAGGCGCGTTGCTCGCGCGCCGCCACGGGCTGCCGAACGCGACGGGCCGCGGGAGCCGGCGCCGAGGCGCGAGCAGGAACCGGGGCGCTCTCGCGACGCGACATCTCTCTACTGGCGCCGAGCAGCACGCCCGCCAGCAGGTGCGGGAAGTACGTGAACATGCCATTCGGCAACAAGTCGAGAGCTACCATGGCGGTGGTCAGGCCCAGGGCCCCCACCAGGATCTGGTCCGACTTGTGCGGGATGCGCTTCACGCGCCGATATGCCCGCCAGATCGGATAGGTGAGCAGACCGAAGCGCGAAACGAAGCCCAATAGCCCGCTCGCGCAGTACGTGATCAACCACGCGCCGTCCAAGGTGGACAGCTCTTCTCCCGTCTGCTTGTTGAAGACGAAGATGCGATCAAAACCGCCCCAGCCAAAGATGGGGCGCTCGAACGCACGCTTGAGCGCTATGTCCTCGTTGAAGAAGCGAAAGGCAATCGAGCCCGCGCGGTCCTCGCTGATCGAGCGCGCCCAGCTCACGAGCATCTTGGTCGGGAACCAGTCGTAGGCCCGCAAGATGGGATACAGCATCACCAGCGCGCCGAGCAGCACGGCCACCCACAGCTGCATGCGCGGCGAGGTCAGCCAGACCAGCGGCACCAGCGCCACCAGAAACACCAGCGCGCCCAGGCTGTGACTCAAGGCAAGCACGATCGCCAGCACCGCGGCGATCGGGAACACGCTCAAGCCGCGCAGCTTTTCCCGTGCCTGGGCCAGCCCAAAGCCGAGCAGCGAGGTGGTAGCCAGGAACAGGGCCAGCGCCAGGCCGTGATGCATGAACACCATCGGCCGATACGCACCATCGCGCAGCACCTGCAGCCACGAGTGCTGATGATAACCGTAGACCCAGGCGTGCAGCTGCGGGCTCGCGCGCAGCTCGAACACCACCAGAGGCAGGTACACCAGCCCACCCACGACGAAGGCCTTCATCAGATCGCGCAGCGTGTCCCGCTCGTTGAACAGCGCCGCCCCGAGATAGAAGGGGATGAACACCAGCAGGAAGTCCTCCATCATGAAGGTCAACGAGGTGTGCAGCAGGATGGGCGCGATGATGGTGTTGTGCCCGAGCACCAGCGGGTCTTGATTGGTGACGGCCCGCCCGACGTCGACGATGACCATCAAGCCGAACAACAGCCACGGCACGGCGCCGAGGCTCGCGCGCTTGAGCTTGCCGCTGCACCAAAACAGCGCGGGAATGAACACCCAGGCGCAAGCGACCGTCTTCTTGTTCAGGTTGGGCAGGAGCTTGACGTCGAAGAACTCGAGCTCCGGCAGGAACATGATGGCCGCCACCAGCAGGAAAGCGACCGCCTTGTGCGGCTTGACGAAAGCAAAGATCGCGACGGAAAATGGAATCCACAACAACAGCGCCATCGCGGCCAGCAGGCTAGACTGGACTTCCACCCCTGAGTCATACGCGCATCCGCCGCCGGGCGCCGCTCAGAAACTCGAGGTCCGGGCGAAATCGGGTTGGCATTGGCCCATTTGAGCCCAGCCGCGGTCGGCACGTCTGCCGGCGACGACGCAGCCGTTCAGCGTGGCGTCGGGCACACACGCGCGACCTGGTAGTTGCACGAGGCTGGGCTCCTGCGCCGGCTTTTCGCGCCGGTTTCTCGCCCGCGTTTTTTGCGAGCGCCACTCCCGCGGCTCGCTGCTCAGCCCCGATCGCGGGAGGCCTGCGCTGGCAAAGTGAGACGAAACACCGCACCACCTAGCCGCCCGTCACGCTCCACCTCCAGCGCTCCGCCCAGCTCTGCTGCGATTTTTCGCGAAATCGCCAGCCCCAGCCCGGTGCCCACCCCGGGCTTGGTCGTGAAGAACGGATCGAAGATGCGCTCGCGGTCCTGTTCCGGCACTCCAGAGCCACAATCGGCGATCTCCAGGCTGGCCAGCTTGCCATCCGTTCCGATGCGTACGGCGATCACGGCCTGCGCGGGGGGCACCTGGGAGACGGCGTGAATGGCGTTGATCAGCAGGTTGACGATGATCTGGGAGAGCTGGGTACGCGAGCCACGCACGCGCGGGCTGCCGCTGACCTGTAGATCCAGCTTTCCTGCCCGACGCAGCTCCCCCTCCACCAGCCGCAGCGCCAGATGCACGACTTCCTCGAGGTCGACGATCTCGCTCTCCCCGGCTGGCCGCAGCATCGAGAGCTGAATCGCCGAGACAATCCCCGCCACTCGCTCGGCGCCCATGCTGGCGTCGGACAACGCGGCCCGGATCTCGTCGACCTTGCTGCTGGCGCGCAACGCATCATTGTCCTTCAGCGCGTCGCTCAGTTCCCCCAGCTCCGCCAGGGAGTGCTGGAGATTCGTCGTGATCCAGCTGATCGGATTGCGCAGCTCATGGCCGATGCCCGCAGCCACGATGCCGAGAGCATAGACGCGCTCGGTCTGAATCAGGCGGCGCTCTAGCTCGCGCAGGCGGCGCCGGGTCAGGTAGCGCTCCAGCGCATCGGCGACCTCCGCCTTCAGCTCCTCGGGCTCCCAGGGCTTTTTCAGATAGCGCCGCACCCTGCCACGGTTGATGGCATCGATGGCCGCGCCGATGTCGGCGTAGGCCGTCACCAACAAGCGCACGCTGTCGGGAAACTCCGCCTGCACTTTCTCCAGCAGGTCGACGCCGGACATCTCCGGCATGCGCTGGTCGCACACGATGACGCCGACCTCGTAGGCGCGCATCAACTCCAGCGCGACCGCGCCGCTGTGCGCGGTGAGGACCTCGAAATCGTCCCCGCACACTGCCTCCGAGACGAGCAGATTGCCCTCCTCATCGTCGACGAACAGGACCTTGACGCTCACCCTGCCGCCTCCAGGAGCGCCGCGCTCGGCACGCGCACCAAGAATTCGGTCCCGACGCCGACCTGGCTCTTGACGGTCAGGTTGCCGCCCATTGCCACGATGACCCGCCGCGTGATGGTCAGACCCATGCCCATACCGCGCCCGACCTCCTTGGTGGTGTAAAAAGCATCGAATATCCGCGCCCGGTTCGCCTCCGGAATGCCAGGGCCATTGTCCTTGACGGACAACAGCAGGGCCGCTTCGCTCCGGTCAGCACGCCCGCCGCCAGGAACCCCTGAGGCAACCAGCGCTCCTGCAACAACAACACCTCCAGAAACAGCGCCTCCCAGAACATTGCTGCCGCGGATGAGGACGCGGCCGCTGCCGTCCGCAGCCACCGCCTCGATCGCATTCTGAATCAAGTTCGTGAGCACCTGGTTGAATTCCTCCGCGACGCAGCGAATCCAGCCGTTGCCCTCCAGCTGCACCTCCAGCTGCACCTGCCGACCCACCGTCGGTACGACCACGGCGACGACGTCGTTGATTGCGGCGTAGGCGTCGTGCAGCTGTGGCGTCCGCGAGTAGCCTTCTCGACTATAACGGACCATGAGGTCGACGGTGCTCGCGATGCGCTTGACCCCCGCCTCGGTCACTTCGAACATCTTGTGTATCCTAGCGTCCAGTTTCTTCAGGGTGCCACTCTGCGGTGGCCCGAGCTCGACGTCGGCCACGGTGTTCAGCAAGGTCTGGCAGTCGCGCTGCACGGTCGCCAGCGCGTTTTTGACATAGTTTAGCGGATTGCCGATCTCGTGAGCCAAGCCCCCGGCGATGGCCTCCAGCGAATCCAGCTTCTGCGTCAGGACCGCCTCCGCGGTCGCTTCGCGGGCCCGGACCAGCGATCGCACCGTGCTGACGAGCTCGTTCGCAGAAAAGGGCTTGCCCAAGAAGGCGTTGACCCCGGTCTCGAGGCTGGCGACCTTGGCCTCCACGTCGCTGCGCGCCGTCAGCATGACGATCGGGATGTGCTTCGTCAGCGCGTCGGCGCGCAGCCGCCGCGTGAGCTCGAGGCCGTCCATGCGCGGCATCATCCAGTCGGTAATGACGACGGTCGGTCGGTAGCGTCGCGCCAGCTCCAGCCCCTGCTCGCCATCCCCGGCCGCCAGGAAGCGAAAATCTTGGTGCAACGCCAGGCGGATCATGCGCGCCACGTCCGGCGTGTCCTCGACCACCAGCACCGAGTGCTCGCGCTCGCTCTCGTCCCGATCCCGCTCCACGACGCGCTGGTCTGTCGCCTCGTCGATGTCGATCAGGCGAAAATGCTTGGGCGTGTCCAGCTGCCAGTCGGCCAGGCTGCCGTCGCTCTCCCGCTGCCCGCCCAGGCGATCCAGCGCTGGACCGCGCCGATCGAGCACCTCAGCGGAGAAGTGCTCGCGATCCTTGCGCAGGCGCACGCTGAAGCGCGCCCCCGCGCCCGGCGCCGACTCCGCCCAGATTTCCCCGCCGTGCAGCTCGACGAGCTCCTTGGCCAGCGCCAGACCCAGACCCGCGCCGCCGTAGCGGCGCGTGCCCGCCATGTCCACCTGGAAGAAGCGCTCGAACACTTCCTGCGCCAGCTCGCTGGGGAAGCCAACCCCATTGTCCGCCACCTCGATGCGCACGGTCGCCCCCTCGTCCAGCAGGGCTACCCGTACCGCGCCCCCCGCGTCGCTGAACCTCGTGGCGTTCGAGAGCAAGTTGATGAAAACCCGCTCCATGCGCTCGATGTCACACCACACCGCCGCGCGCTCCACGCCCGCATGCAACGACAGGCTGATGCTCTTGCGCTGAGCGAGCGGCTCGATCTGTGAGATCAGGTTCTTCAGGTACGCGACCAGGTCGTGCTCGTCGATGCGCAGGCGCAAGCGCGACTCCTCCAGCTTGCTCAGATCCAGCAGGTCCTCGATCATGCGTGACAGCTTGACGCCGCTGCGCCGCATGGATTGTAGCGTCGAGCGCTGTGCGTCCGAGATGCTACCGAGCTTGCTGTCGATCAGCAGAGCCAGCGGCGCCAAGATCAACGTGAGCGGTGTCTTGAGCTCGTGAGTGATGTTGGCAAAGACCTCGGACTTGAAGCGATCGAGGCGCTTCAGCTGAGAGTGCGCGTTCTGTAGATTGAGGCTGGTCTCCTCCAGGATCAGCTGGTTCTCCACCTGCTCTCGCTCGGAGCGATAGCCGAGCATCTGGCCCGTGCCGGCGATGATCGCCGTGGAGACCAGGAAGAATTGATTGGAGATGCTGGTGAACAGGTTCGTGATGTCGTTGACCAGCAGATTGGCGATCAGAAAGCCAGCGACCATCGCGGCATACGTGATCGCGACCACGTGCGCGGGCCAGACAAACAACAGCGCGCTGCCCAAGATCACCAGCGACAGGCCCGCGTAGTAGGGCGACGCCAGCCCGCCCATGAAGATCGTCATCAGGCTGATGCCGAGCGAGATCAGGATCATGTACGAAGCGGAGATGGCGTTCGGGTGCCGGCGAAACAGCTCGCGGTCCACCACTCGAAACAGCACGAGCGTGATGGCGGTCACGATGCCCCGAGTCCAGTACAGGAAGCCCAGCGACTCGCGCGGCGCCATCAGGTAGTCGAGCACCCCGAACAACGGGTACAGGCAGACCACGATCCACAATACGCTGGTCATGCCGCGCCGGTTGCGGCGCAACAACCACTCCGACCAACGCCTCTCGAGCTCGACGTTCGGCCCAGCCACGTTCAGCCTTGGGTCAAAGACACGAAGGGATTGACACCGCTCGGCTCTTCGAGAATCTCGCAGCGCGCAGCGGGAGCTGCCTTCTTCGCCAGCTCCAGCAGCTGTACGCGCTCGCGGTACTCCAGGTACCAGTCGAGGTGGAACTCCATCAGCCAGCGCGTCGGACATGACGGCACCATGTTGCCGAGATAGAGCGTGCCTCCAGGGACCAGCGTCCCATACAAGGTCCGGCACAAGGAGACCCAGGTAGTGGGCTGCAGGTAGTCGAACAGCCCACAGGAGTAGACGGCGTGAAACCCACCCGTCAGCGTCAGCACGGTGGAGCCGCGCAGCAGACGCGTGATCGAGTCGTGCAGATGCACGATGCGCACCCGCCCTTGCCACTTGGCGGCGACCAGGCGGCTGAGCCGCGCGTAGGAGAAGGCGAGCGCGCTTCGATCCTGATCGAACAGCACGACCTCCAGCGGCACGTCGATGCTCGCGCGCTCCTCGAGCAACCCAAACACCTCTTCTGCCGGTCCGGCCGCAATGGATAAGATGCGCAGCGGGCCTGCTTGCCCGGCATGGGCATCGAGCGTCGCCGACAGACGGCCCTGGATCATGTCCTTGCGCTGGCGGACCGCCTCCGCCGCGGGCGTCGTGACGAAGGCGAGGTTCATGGCCTTGGCGAACAGCGTAGGCCCTGAAAAGTGACGACCGTACAAGCCGTTCATGACCTCGAAATCGCCGGGGTAGCCCAGCGGCTTGTGCCGGGCGCGATACATCCACGGCGCCAGCATGAGCAGGGCGTCCAGCTGACGCACGGAGAACTCGCGCAGCGGCTCACGGCACTCCCGCGGCGCGCCGCGCAGCGCGGAGTCAATCTCCTTCGAGGCCTGCACGACGTCGGCGACAAAACCGGCGCGGACGCGAGCGATCAAGGCGTCGCGCGCCGGCGACTCCTGGTCACCGTGCACCACGTGCCAGGGCAGGGCGGCCTCCAGATCCGTGAAGGTGCGCTGGGCGTCCTCCAGGAACAGACGCAGCTCCGCGACCAGTGCTTTGAACCGCTCCTGGCCCGGCACCTTCCAGGGAGCTTCGGCCAAACCCAGCTCGTGGAACTCGGACTCGGCAATGCGCGCCTTGACGTCGCGCAGCAACAGCACGTCTTCGATATTCATCAGGGTGTCGACCAGGGACACCCCGACCACCGTGAGTTTGTCCTGCCGCCGGATCGAGCTGACGCGTACCTGACCGCGATACGCCTCGTGGCCGTCGAAGCTCAGCACCACCTCATCGAGCGTCGTCCCGACGGGCGGCGGGGTCTCGCGCGGCCACTCGAAGGCAAAGCCATTCTGCGAGACATCGCGCAGCTCGCAGCGCTGCAGATTGCCCTGCTGTGTGACCTCGACCGCGACGCCGACGGGGCCCAGATCCGAGCGCGGGTAGCGCTCGGGACGAAAATAGATGTCGCGGCCCTGCGCTCCTTCTAGCTCGGTGTAGCGAGCGGTCCGCTCCATCGCCGGCGGGATCGGCGTCGCCGAGTCCGGCCTGGCGCCCCCCAATCCCTGCTGACGAGGAGGCATTTGAGGCTCCCCTTTCTTCGGTGGTGGACCAGTTCGATCACCCCCCCATTCGTCTGAGTACTCGCCGCCACGGCCGTTGTGAACTGGGTTTGTCTGTCTTTCTCGGAAGATACCTGCCAGCGGCCGCCTGCGGCTGCGGCGCGGGTCTCGTCGACGGCGCCCAGCTCTCGACGCTGCGCCGAGAGCGCGCTCCAGGCGGCTATTTAAGCTGCCGTACACCATGAGCTACCGTGCACTCCGGCGAGTGGCGCTCCAGCACCTGCAGCAGCTGCTGCACGTCCGGCGGTTTGTCGAGCACGGCGACGGCCCCGGCGCGGGCAAAATCACCTTCGAGCACCGGGTCGCGGCGGCCGGAGAACCCGATCACGAGCACACCCGTGGTGCTCGGCTGCTGCTTGATGCGGACGCACAACTCCGTCCCGGTGAGCTCCGGCATGTACATATCGACCAGCACCACGTCGGGAGGCCTCTCGGAGACCTCGCGCAGCCCCGCGAGCGCGCCCGCGGCGAGCCGCACGTCGAGGTGGGGAGCGCTGCGCTTGAGCAAGCGCGCGGTCGAGCGCAGCATCGCCGGCTCGTCGTCGATCACCAGGGCGCGGACCGAGCCCTGGAAGCCGTGGGGCAGCGCCATGCCCTTGCGCAGCAGCAGGTGCACGAGCGCGAGCGTCGCCACCACCAGCCCCCGCGGCAGCCTGCGTGCCTCGAGCGAGCCGTCCTCGAGCCAGGAGCTGACCAGCGAGGGGTTCACGTCGAGGACTCGGGAGACCTCTGCGAGGGTAAGGTAGTTCGCCTTCACGTACACGATCCTGCTCCCCCCGTAGAAGCAAGCTCAGGCGGCGCGGCCCGAAGGGCGTTGCCCCGCCGCCAGGACGACCCCGGCGCGCAAAAGATTACGGGCGCTCGAGCGTCGCCGCAAAATCCTTTCTTGGCCCGTTGGCCCAGCACACCTCCCAGCTCGCGCCGGTGCGCGCTACAATGAAGCCAGTCGTATGGGCATGGAGTTCCAGTACCGCGATGTCGCCAAGCTGATCGATCACGCGCTGCTGCAGCCGGGGTTGACGGACGCGGAGCTGGAGGCTGGCTGTACCCTGGCGCTCGAGTATGACGTGGCGAGCGTATGCATCGTGCCGCACGCGCTGCGGCGCTGCGCGGAGCTCTTGGCGGGCAGCCAGGTGCAGCCGAGCACCACCGTCGGTTTTCCACACGGCGCCCACACCACGCGCAGCAAGCTGGTCGAGGCGGAGCAGGCGCTCTCGGACGGCGGCACGGAGCTCGACATGGTGGTCAACGTGGGCAAGGTGCTGAGCCTCGACTATGGCTATGTCCGGGCCGAGATAGCGGCCGTGCTGCAGCTCACGCGGAGCGCAGACCGGAAGCTGAAAGTCATCTTCGAGAACTGCTACCTGGAGCGCGCGCACAAGCTCGCGCTGTGTGAAATCTGCGCGGAGCTCGAGGTCGATTGGGTCAAGACCTCCACCGGCTTCGGCTCCGGCGGCGCCACGCGAGAAGACCTGGAGCTGATGCTGGACAATACGCCGCCGCACGTGCAGGTCAAAGCCTCAGGCGGCATCCGCGACCTCGCACGCGTGCTCGAGCTGCGCGAGCTCGGCGTCTCGCGCATCGGCTCGAGCTCCACGCGCGCGATCCTGGACGAGCTGAAAGCCCAGCTCGCGCAGCCTCGGGTCTGAGCCTTCAGAAATAGAACCGGACGCCGAGGAAGGCCTCGATGTCCAGATCCAGCCCGGGCACGATGTAGACCGCCGGGGCGAGCTCGAGGAACACCTCGAGAAACGACGGCCTGCGGAACGTCAGGTCCAGACCCACGGGCATGCGCGCCGCCGCTGCAAATGTCCCGTCACCGACCCAAACCCGACCACCTCCGCCGATGTGCCAGTCGAGCGAAGCGCCAGTGCCGGCGACAATTCCATCCTGCCACAGGTAGTCGACGTTCACGGTGACCAGATCGAACGCGCCGTAGTTGTCGCAGACGCGCGGCGCGTCTCCGCGGCGCCGACAGCCCCAGCCGTAGCTCCAGAACCCCAGCCCGAAATCGAGCGCGTTGCCGCGGCCCACGAAGTACTTGGCGACGAGGCTGGTGGGACTGCCAAACGCCACGCCCAAGCCGAAGTCCCTGCCCCGCCCCACCTCCGTCGCCTCGGCTCGCGGCGACAGCCCCAAGAGCAAACCCCCCGTACCCAAGAACGCGCACCAACGCTTCACGACGCCTCCAAAACGGACAAGAGCGGCGCCTTGCATCACACTTTTGCGCTGCCCTGGCAATGATTCGCAGGCTCGCTCGGCCAGTTCAAACTGAAACAGTGCGGAAGTCCCCAGCCCCGGAAAGATCCCGGCGCCCACCGGCGTACACACCAGGGAAGTGCGCGCGCCCGCAGGCGCCGCACCAGGGCGTGACGCGTAACCGAGTGACGAAGTTACGCGTTCGAGTGCATTTAACTATCTGAAATCACAGGTTTAACATCGCGGCACGAGGGGTGCTCTCCAGAGGGGTCGAAGGCCATGCCCCGACGAGGAGAACGACCCGTGTACGACGATGCGACCCTGATCCACAGCCTGCTCGGCAACGACGAAGACGCCTGGCGCGTGTTCCACGAGCGCTACTCGCGTCAATTGTTCGGAGTGATCAGCCGAGTGACGCGACGCTTCCCACAGCTCACCGGCACCGATCACCTGGAAGAGATTTACGGAAGTCTGTGCCTGCAGCTGTTGAAAGAAGACAAGCGCCGGCTGCGCAGCTTCGACCCCTCGCGTGGCACAGCGCTCGGAGCGTGGTTGTGCGCGCTGGCTCGCAACAGCGCACACGACTTCCTGCGCAACCATCGGCGGCAGCCGGGGCTGTGCAAGCTCGGCGAAGATCTGTCGGAGCTGGAGGCCCCGAGCGATGTTCCGGACGCGTTCAGCATCTGTTCGGAGCGCGAGCAAGCGCGCGCCCTGAGTGAGCTCGTGAGTGGGCTATCCGAGCGTGACCGCGAATTTCTGGGCGCCTACCTGCAGGGCTTCGAGCCCGAGCAGATCGCGGCACAGCTCGGCATCAGCGTGAGCACGGTCTACTCGAAGAAGCACAAGATCTTGGCGCGGCTGGAACAGGCTGCGCAGCTCTGAGGGGGTCCAGGGGTCGAGGGGTCGAGGGGTCCCGGCGCGCCGGGGCGCGCTCAAAGTGGAGCACTCAGCGGATGATCGGGGGGGCTACCGGGGCTTGGCTGTCGGGGACGATGCACGCCGAGATGTCGAACAACATGAAGGCGAGCAGCTTCTCCTGGGCGCTGAGGCCGCTCGTGACGCAGCCGTCGGGAAAGCCGGTGCGGGCTTCGGAGAAGTCATCCCCGGGGTCATCTCCGCTCGGAAGCCTGCCGGGTGAAACGTGCAGGTCGCTCAGAACGGCGCGCCCGCACTGATCGGCTTCGCTCGCCCCGAGCGGCATATTCGCGGACAAGTACTGGACCGTCTCGAGCTCTTCGTTCACGAGCCAGGGCTGGGCATATTCGGAGTTCGCTTCGACGATGGTGCGCTGCGCTCCGGCGATCTGAACCTGCGCCCGAGCGGCGGACGCGCCATTGGCCAGGGCCCAGTCGGCCATGGCCCGTCCCTTGGGGAACGTAGTCACGACCTGAGCGGACAAGTCGGTATCAAATTTCGTATCGTCCACGTATTTCGCCAGGTCGGGGAATGGAGCCGGGCCTTCTTGAAACCAAACCTCTTGGTAGTGAGAGGCGAACACGCGGCCGCCCGTGTTCAAGTAGTCGTACATTGCCTGTCGCGAGCGCTCGTCCTTGTCTGCGATGCCCTCGTTCGGCTGACGAGAGTCGCAGGAGAGCAGCACGATATCGTACAGCGAGAGCGCTGGCAGGTCAGCCCATAGGGCACCGGATGGCGGAAAGGTCTCACCGCCGTTCATGGAATCTGCGAAACGCTCGGCACCACCGTAGCCGGCATACAGATTCACGCGCCCGTTGCGGCGCGGATGAGTGAACTCCTCGGGCGCAATGCCCAGCTTGCGCACCAGGCACTCGAGGGCGTCGGCGAAACCCGTGGCCACGGCGATCTTGGGAATATCACCCTCCGCTTGCCGCGAGGGTAGCCGCAACGTCTGATCGGGAACGGCCTTGTCGACGCACGCTTCCACCGTGCCGATATTGAACTCGCGCCGCCACTCCCCGACCTGCACGACGATCGGGATGTCCGAGCCCACCGGCACGTTCTTCAGCTCGAAGTGACCGGTCGCATCGGTGATCGCAGACGCGATGGGCTCGCCGGTGATCTCGCAGCCACAGGTGGGCCCCACCGTGAACGGCTGCAGCTCGGCGTCCGGCACGTACACCATGGCGTTGTACAAGGCGAGCTCGCCCGAGGGGATGTAGACCGTGCCCGAGACGGAAGTGGTCCCGCCGTCGGGGCAGCTCACCTGTTTCTGCAGCAAGCCGCGCCGCCGGAGCGGCGTCGTGGGCACGATCGGCACCTCGTCGGGATCGATGAACTGCCCCGCGGCGGCGGGGTCGCCAGGGTTCGTCGGCAGCGCTGGCGGCTCCTCGACCACCGGCATGACCACTACCGGGGGAGCTCCTGGTGTGACGGGCGCGATGGTGAGGGGCGAGTCGGCGGCTCCACCGGCGCCCGCAGGACTGCATGCCAGGGCCACCCCGACCAGCCCAACGCACGCCCAGTTGGTACGACCTCGCGAGCAAAGGCCTCGAAAACTAGGGGCCGAGAGACGACAGTCACGGAAACGACGCGCCGGGTAACCGTCAGGACACATTGGCCAACTCCTCCGTTCCCCCGAGACGTGCAGACCCAACCGACAGTGCTCTGATGTAGCACAAGCGGCCCCCGTTCCTGCGCGAACGCCCGAAGCGTGGCACAAATGGCGCCGAGCGAGCGCCTTCAAAGAATTTTGCGCCGGCATGCGAGCTTCGCCCGCTGCAAATCGGGGCGGCGAGCGCCGGCCCCCGGGTGGACCTGCTGGGGGTGCGGCACTATGCTGCCGAGATGCGACGTGGCGTCCCGGCGGGCCCTGAATCGTCGCCGGATCGAGAGCCTTCGCGAGCGTTGACGCTGCGGCACTCGCCGGCGCGCCAGCGGCTCTGCGCGGCGGAGCGGGAGCATGAGCGTTTGCTCAACGAGATCCGCAAGAAGAAGCTCGCCCGCGACACCAGCGAGAGCACGGCCCGGGACGCTGCGCGCGCGCTCGACGCTCGGCTCGGGCCGCTGCGCCAGGCCTTGTGCGCAGTGGTGACAGAGGTGCAGGCCATCTTCACGTCGCTGCTGGGCGCCGACAGCCGACTGAGCCGGCGCGACAAGGTGCGGGTGCGCCGCGCGTACGGGCAGCTGCTGCCCGAGCCAGACGTGGCGCAAGAGGCGGGCCCGACGGAAGCGGAGCGGCAGCCATTCGGCGCGGCGCCGGGCGCGCGGCGGCGCGGAGTGCCCGAGGCGGACGCTGGTTACTCGGCACCCAAGCCGAAGGATCAAGGTCCTTGCCTGCTGCGCTCCTTGTTTCGCAAGCTCGCCATCGCCCTGCATCCCGACAAGGAGCAAGACCCCACGCAGCGCAGCAAGCTGACTTCGGTGATGAAGGAAGTGACGCGCGCGTACGAGCTCGGTGACGTGGCGCGCCTGGTGGAGCTCGAGCGCAGCTGGCTCGCGGCCCCCGTGCCTTGCGAGCCCGGGCAGGATCTGGAGCGCAACATGCAGGTGCTCGTGCAAGCCAACCAAGAGCTGCGCCGTCAGCTGCGCGCGCTGAACGCCGAGGTCAAGGCGCTGCGCGACTCGGTCGCGGTGACATTCGGACCTCCCCGCGGCGCGCGCGGCCGCGCCGCCGGAGACGTAGCGCAGGAGTGGCTGCTGAGCGAGCTCGAGCGCGAGCTGACGGAGATGCAGTCGCTGCGCGATTTCGCGCGCGCGTTCCTGAACGGAGATGTGAGCCTGAGTGAATTTCTGGTGGGGCCGCCCTCGACGCTCGACGAGCAGCTCGATCGCACCGAGCAGTTCCTGTTCGACGCGTTCGGTGGCTGGCCCTGCGGCGAAGGCTCGCGCCCGCGCCGCCGGCGCTGAAAGTCTGGGCCGCGCGGCGTCCCGAGGTGTCGCACACCGGGCTCCTGGTGGAGGCCCGGACAAGCACTCTCTCGCAGCAGTCCCGGTGGGGGACGCGACGGGAGTCGACCGACGTGGCCTGCGCACATCCTGCGCCGGCTTACGGCAGGGCCTGCGCAGGCCGTACCTGGGGGGGCATGCTGAAGGGGCGGATCGCCTGCGGGGCGCTTTGCTTGGCCGCCTGCTCGCTCGATGGCGACACCATCGACCACCTGGAAGCCGAACCTGCGCGCACAGCGAGCGCAGCGAGCACGGCGGCACTGGACGCGAAGCTCGAGGCTTTCGTGTCGCGCGTGGTGAGCGACGCAGACCGGAGCTGGGCGAGCGATTTTCAGCGCCGCAACAAGCCGTACGTGGCGGCGAAGGTCGTGCCCTTCTCCGATCAGGCTCCGAACCCATGCGCCGGCATCGCCGACGTGGATCCGAAGTGCCAAGACGCCCAGGCCGTGTACGTCGACTTCGACTTTCAGCGCGCGCTCGCGGCGCGCCTGGGCAAGGATGCGGGGCCAGCGCAGGCGTATGTCATCGCGCACGCCGTGGGCCACCATGTGCAGCGGGTGCTGGGCATGGATCGCGAAGCCGCGCGGCTGGTCGCGACGAAACCCGTGGCGGCTCACTCCGTGGAGCTGTCGCTCGAGCTACAAGCAGACTGCCTCGCCGGGATCTGGGCGCGCGTGACGAAGTCGAAGGATCTGTTGGCACGCGAGCAGGTGGAGACGGCGCTGCGCCAGACCTCCGAGGTCGGCACCGAACGGCACCTGGCCAAGCAGCGGAAGCAGAAGTCGACGCTCGAGACCTTCACTTACGCCGTTCCCCGACGCAGAACGTACTGGTTCGCCAAGGGCTTCATCAGCGCCAAGGTCGAAGACTGCGACACGTTTGCCGCCGACTAGCGGTGCTATCCGATGGCGCCAGCGACGAGCCTGCTGCCCGATGGCCGTCGTGAGCGCTCAGATCGGTTCGTAGATGACGTAGCCGAACTGCTTCGAATCCGGCGACCACGAGTTCACGTTGATCGTGCCCTGGCCGCCGAAGAAGTCGCTCAGCACCTCGATGCCCTGCGCCTCCGGAGCCGCACCGGGCGTGCGCGCCAGGCGCAGCTGCATGCCGGGCATGCGGTCGTTGTGCCCCGCGGTTCCCGGCGGGAAAGACAGCCAGACCATCCACTTGCCGTCAGGCGAGATGTGCGGGAACCAGTCCTCTGGCTCGTCCCGCGTGACCTGCTGCGCGAGCGCGTCGAGCGCGCCTGCGCCAGTCGGCGGCATGCGCCAGAGGTTCCAGCGGCCGCCGCGATTGGAGTTGAAGTAGATGAAGCGCCCATCGGGGCTGTACTCGGGCCCATCGTCGTAGCCGCCCGCCGTGGTCAGCCGCTCTTCTGCTCCGCCCTCGGCCGGCACGCGATACAGCTCGTACTTGCCGTCGCCGCGATCGGCGACGAACGCGAGGAAGTGCCCGTCCGGAGACCAGCCGTGAAAGTAGCTGGGCGCCTGGGGCGTGATCAGCTTCACGCTCGAGCCGTCCGCGCGCGAGACCCAGACCTGAGATTTGGCGTTCGCCGGGCTGGACGCCGAAAATGCCAGCAGCTGGCCGTCGGGAGACAGGTCGTGATCGTTGTTGCAGTTGTAGCTGCCGGGGCTGAGCGGCAGGCGCTCGAGCTCGGGCGTGCTGCTGCCGAGCGCGAGCCGGAACAGGTCGCCGCGGGTGTTGACCAGGAGGAACTTGCCGTCGCGCGACCAGTTGGGCGCCTCGATCACGCCGTCCCCGCTGTACAGCACGCGCGAAGTGCGCGCCGCCAGGTCGTAGATGGCGATGTGGCTGCGGTGATTGGCGGCGTTGATGTGCCGCGGCCGCTGCAAGCTGACGTTGCTGAAGACGGCAGTTTCCAGCACGCCGGCGTTGTGCGAGGTCACGCCCAACCCCACGTACACCGCCCCGCTCATCGCAATCGTCTCGGGCCCGCAGGGCACCAAGGTCTGCCCCGGCGCGCCGGCGAGCAGCGTGAAGCGCTGGCCGCGCCGCTCGATCACGAGCCGGCGAGCGCCCGTCACGTTGGCCCGTGCCTCGCGCGTCTCGCCACCAGCGCTGGCGCGAAACTGCAGTGACGTGAGCCCGTCGCCGTGCACCGCCGCGTCCGCGTACGGGGAGCCGGCGCTGAGATCCTGGCGAATCAT